>Ga0181516_10000599_pt1 | contig 31922 bp, 37 predicted proteins | sample PEATcosm2014_Bin_25_FD_121104 | JGI IMG/M metagenome (GOLD analysis project Ga0181516, IMG submission 121104) | Peatland microbial communities from MTU Mesocosm Facility, Houghton, MI, USA - PEATcosm2014_Bin01_10_metaG | ecosystem: Environmental > Terrestrial > Soil > Wetlands > Peat | place... | reverse complement strand
TACCGTAGACCAGTTTTGAAAGGGCACGGCTTTAGCCGTGCCGCAAAGCTCCAATGAAATCAATGGGCTTTAGCCCCTGAGGGAAAGCCCTACGGTCTACACCATTTCCGAATCTGCTCTAGCACCTGAGGTATGCTCTTCGTTGATCGAAGACTTCTACCCCCCGCGCAGCTCTTTAAATCGATCGGGGTTCTAGAACACTACCTCACGAATCTGCCGGGTGCCCCAGGTCTCGCCCTCGAGACCTGGGATTGATGTCGATTTAAATTATCACGACTGCTCAAGAACTCTTGCCGCTTCCGCCACGGTAATCATCAGAATTTGCGGACTGGCAGGCGAAGCGATGAAGCCGTGTCTCTCGTAGAACTTCTTCGCCTCCGCCGAGATCGCGCTCACCAGAATAGCCCGTATTCCAGCGATCTCCGCCGCCTGCAAGGTTCGCAAAACGGCATCGCGGAGAAGATCCGCTCCACGTCCGCGACCCTGAAAGCGAGAGTCAATGGCCAGCCGCCCAATCAGGATTATCGGCACCGGGTCGGGCATGCTACACTTTGCCCGCGAAGTAGATTCCGTTTGGGCCACGGCTCCGGCCGCGAGCGCATAATAGCCCACGACACAACCCCCGGCGCACACAACATAAGTTCGAGGAGCACCGCTCTTTTCATTCTGAAGCGCACGATTCGTTAGCCAATCGTCCAGGGATGGTTCACCGCAACTGAACTGAGCCAGATCGTGATTGGGGCCCAGCTTTTCCGGCGGCCTGATTCGGTCGCCAAGGCCCTCTACTCCTCCCACGAGGACTTCCTCTTGAGCAACCGCGCCAGCCTTGGATTGGCCGCGGGAGGATTGTCCAGCATGGCGGTGAAGCGCTGGAACTCCTCTTCTGCAAGGTTGAAATAGCGCCGGTCGAGCAGTACCGATTCAGCTTCCCGGCACACCACGTCCAACATGAAATCGGAACGGTTCCTGCCAAGCGCATCAGCGGCGCTGTCGATCAGTGTCTTTTGGCGGCGGCTGACGCGGAGGTTAATGTTCTCGGCTCTCAACCTGCCGGATTCGGCAACAGCAGTTCTCATCTTCGACCTCTTTGTACGCACAACCAGTATACAGCAATGTGCGCACAATGTGATTCCAATTCGAGCGGGAACTGGATTGGGGCGACAGTGTCTCACATTCCCGGTGGTGGCTGGACCAGGCCGATCAGATGCCCTTCCGGGTCGAGGAAGCCGGCGATGACGCCGCCGTTGGGGATCGGGTGGGGACCGAGGCCCTTCCGCTCGCCCTTGGCCTCAATGGTGGCAAGCGTGGCGTGATTATCTGCAACTGGCACATAAAAAATGACATGGCGGCGCGCCTCCTCCGCGGCGCCAATGCCTTCGCCGTTGCCGGAGCCGGTCTGGACCTGGTGTCAACCAGCGAGTACCCCTCCATCGTCCGTGTGATCTTCCAGTCAAAGACGTACTTGTAGAAGCTCTCCAGCAATTGCTGGTTCGCCCCGATAATCTCGAAATAAACGACGGGATTGGGCACGGTTCGCGCGCCTCTTTGCCATGTGCAAGGGCAACGGACACGCCGAATGCCGGCTCGAGCCAGCGAATCTACCGCAAAAGTGGCGCCTTAAAGGGCGGGAAAACGGACTACCGTGATCACAGGAACAAATTCACTTCATCTTTACGGCCCGGAATCTCGTCTAATCACAAGAACCGAATATTCGCAACGAAACCTAGCCCCTTGAGCTTCCCTTGACCGATCTGTCCCCGGAAAGGGGAATCATCGCATCGGAAACGACGGTCCGGTTTGTTCTTCGCGGCGGATCAGGCGGACAGACTCTGAATCCAAGACAGGTGAACGGATGACCTCAGGATCTCGGTTTATCGCCGCCATACTCCTTGCCGGTCCAGTCTTTCTGGGTCTGCCTCGGGGTCTTGGTTCACAGGAACTGCCCCAGAATCAGGTCATTATCTCCTCCCCGGAGCTTCCGGAAGCTCCCACACCTCTGATTGAAATCGCGGCAGCCCAGCCTCTGGATCTCCAGGACCCGGCCGGCCCTGGCAAGAGTACGCAGCCACCCGCTCTGGATTCCGTGCTAAGTCAAGATTCCTCGCTTCAAGCGGCAGCGGCAAATAGCCCGGTTGCCGATAGCACCTCCAGTGCGCCGGTAACGGCGACTGTGGAGCCCCGTGTAACTAAGAGCAAGCAGCAAAAAGCCGACGAGCAGATCAAGGCGCAGGAGCATCAGCGCGTGCTCGGTATCATTCCCAGCTTCAATACCTCCTACGTCAGCGATGCGGTCTCCCTGACCGCAAAACAGAAAGTCAGCCTCGCCTTTCGCTCCACCATCGACCCATACACCTTCGCCATTGCTTTCATCGTCGCCGGTCTCGGCGAGGCCCAGGGAAGCGATAATAGATTTGGCTGGGGGCCTGCGGGATACTTCAAGCGCTCCGGAGCCGCGTATCTCGACGCATTCGACGGGACCATGATCGGCAACGCCTTCCTCCCCATCGTCCTTCACCAGGATCCACGCTACTTTCGCCTCGGCCACGGAAAAGTCAGCCACCGGTTTTTCTATGCCGTGGCCACCAGCTTTATCTGCAAACACGACAACACCGGCAAATGGGAGCCCAATTACTCCAATGTGGGGGGAAACATCCTTTCCGGCGCAATATCCAACCTCTATTACCCCGACAGCAAAAACGGCATCGCGCAGACCTTCGAAGCCGGAATCACAGTGACTCTCGAAGGCACTTTTGGCGCAACTCTCCAGGAGTTCTGGCCGGATATTTCGCGGAAGGTATTCCACAAGGACCCGACCAACGGGCTCGATGCCCAGGCCCGCGCGGCCGATGAGTCGAAGAAGAAAGCCAAACTGGGCCAGCTGTAGGGCTAACGCTGTCGGCGACGATCGCCATCGCCTCAGGATTCGAGCTGCCCCTCATCTGCGTGGGCACTCAAGCGCGCGACCTCAATTGCAATCATCTTGCCGGCGCATCTGGCAAACATGGGCAGATCGAAAGCGGCCTCCGGATTTGTCTTTTCGATGCGCCGCGCCAGATGGTGCGCGCTCCGGAAAACACTGCGGTGCGTATGCAACCCTTCCCCGCCACGATTATTTACACTCAATGAGCAGGAAGAACGGAATCGAGAATCATGCCCCAACCGCAAGTCAAGTTTGGTACCGATGGCTGGCGCGGCATCATCGCCGACGACTTCACCTTCGCCAATGTCCGCCTGGCTGCCGAGGCCGTTGCCGCGTACATCCACGCGAAAGAAGACCCCGCCAAGGGCCTGTGCATCGGTTACGATACGCGCTTCGGCTCCAAGGCCTTTGCGCGTGCGTGCGCTGAGGTTGCGGCGGCGGCGGGCATTCCAGTGATGCTGGCCAACGCCATTACGCCCACTCCGGCACTCAGTTGGGGCGTGCGCGAGCGCGGCGCTGCCGGCGGCATCATGATCACCTCTTCGCACAATCCTGCGCAATGGAACGGCGTGAAATACAAAGCGTGGTACGGAGGATCGGGAAAGCCATCGATCATTGCGGAAATCGAGTCCTACCTCGGCCAGCCCGTTGCCCGCCCCGCCATCCCCGCGCCCGTCACGGAAGTTGACTTCCTGCCCACGTACCTGAAGGCCATCGAGGACTTTGCCGATCTGGACGTGATCGCGAAGGCGGGCATGAAGTACGCCATTGACTCGATGTACGGCGCCGGGGGCACCATCATTGCCGACATTTTCAAGCGCATCGGCGTGGCCCACGTGCAGATTCGCTCCAATCCCGACCCGCTGTTTCCCGGCATCAATCCCGAGCCCATCGAGCCGAACATCCGCGCGCTGGGCGAGGCGGCGGTTGCCAATGGCTGCCAGGCCGGCCTGTGCACTGACGGCGACGCAGACCGCATCGGCGCCACCGACGAGCACGGCGAATTCGTCGATCCGCACAAAATCTACTGTGTGCTGTTGAGTTGGGTGCTCAAGTACAAGGGATGGCCGGGCGCCGTGACCCGCGCCTTCAACACCACCAAGATGCTGGACCGCATCTGCGCCAAGCACGGCCGCGAGCTCATAGAGCACGGCATCGGCTTCAAGTATGTCTGCGACCTCATGCTCGAACGCGAGATCCTCATGGGCGGCGAGGAGTCGGGCGGCATCGGCTTCCAGCGCCATCTGCCCGAGCGCGACGGCCTGCTCAACGCCCTGCTGCTGGCAAACGTGACGGCGCAGGAGGGCAAGTCCCTGGGCCAGCTTGTTGCCGATCTTCAGGCCGAGTACGGCGAACACCAATACGGCCGCATCGACCTGACCATCCCTGACGATGTAAAGAACGGAGCGATTGCCCGGGCGCGTGCACTGAAGACAGGTGACCCGGTTCTGGCCGGAATGCCCATCCTCCGCCAGGAGGATCTCGACGGCGTAAAGTTTTATCTCGACAACCCCGAAGCCAAAACCAAGCCCAACGCTGCCGAAACATGGATCCTGCTCCGCGCCAGCGGCACTGAGCCGTTGCTGCGCATCTATACAGAGTCCTGCTCGAAGGAGTCGGTCGCCAAGCTGCTCGAGGCGGGGCGCAAATTTGCACTCGCAGGTTAGTCCACAAACCAAGGAGAGCCCAATGTTCATTCACATCTTTGGATTTCGCTGGAGGCCGGAAGCGACGGAGGCCGACATCGCCCGCGCTGAGCACGAGATTCGCGCGTTTCGCCCCGTCATTCCCGGGCTGATCGAGGTGTGCGTGGGCGCCAATCTCTCCAAGCGTGGCCAAGGGTATACCTTCGCCGGCTTCATGAAGTTCGTCGACAAGGAAGCGGCCGATTTTTACCTGATCCACCCAGCACACATGGCCCTGCTCCGGTGGCTTGCGCCGCTCATCGATCCAGTCGAGCTGGACTTCGAGGCCTGATTTCTGCGCAACTGGAGGTATCCGTCCCGCGTGGGACACCGCGGACCTTAACCAGGATAGGTCCCTGGTCACCCATATCCCCAAAAACTCACCGAAACATCCGCGCATCAAAGTGAAACGGTTGCGGCTCTTCGATCCTGATCGCCGCTACGCCGGAGAGCAGCGGATTCACCAGCACATTCCACTCCATCCGCAATGCCGCCGACGGAACTTCCATGGCCAGCGAACTCCTCTTGCGAATCCACCGTTCTCCAATCGCACGCAACGGTTCGAAATCGTCAGCCCACCAGTTCGCCGGCAGCTCATCCGGCCCGAGCCGCCGTGCCGGTTCTCCCGCTGGAAGCGTGGCGGCAATCGACACCAGATCATCGGGCTGCAGGTTCGGCTCCAGGTGCACAAACAACTCAATCGCCGCCAGCGCCAGCGACGTCGACGCATAGACCATCTGCACACCGGGCGAGTTCCACCGCCCGCCGAAACGCCGCGCGCCCGTACCTGAAAACGCCTCATCCGCAAACCGCGCCCGGCAGATTCGCCAAATCTGCATCAGGCAATCTCGAATGAGTCGATGTTTTGAAAGGGCACGACTTCAGTCGTGCCGTAAATGCCCCCAAAAAGTGCGTGGGCTGTACAGGCTGCGGAAAAACTCGCTCGGGTGGTAGGCCGGGGTTTCAACCCCGGTATAAGCCGCACGAAATCAAGCGGGCCTTCAGGCCTTGAGGTATGCTTTTGGGGCTTTTCATTCGAATCCAGGCCTTTTTCCGCAGCCTGTTTAGCCACTGAGGGAATGCTCGATGAGAAATGGAACACCATTGCCCCCTCAGCTATAAACGCCGTAGGCAATGCGACCGAGCACGTCCTCGACTTCGCGTACGCCGGGGTCGGTGTCCAACTGGTCCAGCGGACGGCCCCCGCGCAATGCTCGATTGGGCGTCTTCAACCACGCAGCCGCTTTCTCCCCGTCGCCCAGCGTCTCCGCTGCATTGGAGTAGACCTGCGCCAACCGCACCGCCCTGTCGCTCTCGGCCGCGGTGAGCCGGGAGTGCTGCGTGAGCCGTCGCGTAAGAGTGCGCTTGGGAATGCCGATCTTCTCGGAAATTTCCGCTTGGCGGATGTCCAGCCGCTCGGCAAGCAGCAGCAGCGCCTTTACCGGAAGCCCCTCGCGCACCAACTCCGCCAGTGCGCCGCTCTTGTTCAGCGGCCTGCCCAGAACAGCTTCTCCGCCGAGTACTTCGCGTACAGTGTGGGTCGCCATGATCGGCCTCCATCCCAAGACTACGCCATTTGGCCTTGTCGCGAAAGCCAATTTGTGGAAGTACCGAATCCAGACCAGCGTTCCCAGCATTGAGTTCGCCCTTCAGTGTTTTGTATCTTGATATAAATATTGCTTATACATAATATTGTGTCGTGCAGGAAAATAGTTCACCGTCGACGGCCCCGGGTGAAAGCGGCCTCTACAACCGTATCGCCGTCCTGCGCGCCGAGCGCGGCATCAGCCGCCAGGACCTTGCAGACGCTGTAGGCGTCAACTACCAAACCATCGGTTTCCTCGAGCGCGGCGACTACGGCCCCAGCCTGAAGCTCGCCTTTCAAATCGCCGAGTACTTTGGCCTGCCGGTGGATGCGATTTTTTCCACGCAGCCGTTCAAGCCGCTGAGCGAACAGGTTTATGGGACCGGCAAGCCAAGCGCGGTGCCAAGGACCGAACCAGGAACGGAGGAATCCAAATGAGAGCTGAGCTTGTTCTGATGGGGAAACACATCAACATGGCGTCACGCCGGCGTCGCCGCTCGTTGGTTGTGGCCATCTATGCGGCAATGGCTGCTGTAGCGGTCGCTGGATGGATGATCGACCGCTGGCACTCGACCGGTTCCTGGCTGATGTGGGTTGCGCTGGCGTCTTGCTGGCTGTTTCTTGGCGGCCACTATTCGCGGGGACTCGTGAAGCAATTCAACGGCAAGGGCCCACGCAACGCGGAAGCAATGCCCAACAATCTGCAACTCCTGTTTGGTGTCTACCGGCTGCCGCCCGATCAAAGCGAGTATCGCAATGACGAACGCGAACTGCGCGAACGTGACCGCGCCCATTACCAGGCCTATCAGGGATTGGGTTGGGGGCTGGCCGTTTTGTGGCTGCCTGCGCTCTGGCTCGTCTCAAAGCCGCAGTGGCTGACCCACCTGTCGCTCCAGCTTGATCAACTGGTGTACGGAATCATCGTTGTCTGCTTCTTGCTTTACACCACCCTGCCGCAGGCGATTCTGCTATGGACCGAGCCGGACATGGCGACGGAAGTGTAGCGTCTACGCAATAACGGCAATCTTTGCGCGCTTGCCGAGGCGAACCACGATGCGCATGGGCAACGCTGACAAGGGAAAGAGGACACTTTCTGCCAACTCTCCATTCAGCTTCACAGCCTTCTCGGCGATCTTTCGATTCGCTTCAGCTCCGCTAACCGCCAGCCCCATCTGCACCAGCAGCTTCGGCAATCGAACCTGGTTCGGTGACGGCCCCGCCACGTCCGCATAGGCAACCGCGACTTCTTCCAGATCCTCAGCGGTCTCCTTCTGCTGGAACATCCGCGCCCAGTTTTCTGAGACTTCCAGGGCTGCTGCGGCTCCGTGAAAGTCCGCGGTAATCGTTTGGGCGAGATGCTTCTTCATCGCCATCGGATGCGCGCGCCCCGCAGAGACATCTTCCTTCAATGCCTCAACCTGCGATCCGCGAAGGTCGGTCAAAAGAAGAAAATACTTCCACATCAACTCGTCGGAAATCGACATCAGCTTGCCATACATCTCCGCCGGCGGCTCGTTGATTCCGATCGCATTGTTCAATGATTTAGACATCTTCTGCACGCCGTCCAAGCCCTCGAGAATCGGCGTCATCAGCACGATCTGCGGCTTCTGCCCGTAGTCGCGCTGCAGCTCTCGGCCCATCAGGAGATTGAATCTCTGGTCCGTGCCGCCGAGTTCGACATCGCTGTTCAAGGCGACGGAATCGTAGCCCTGCGCGAGCGGATATAGAAGTTCGTGGAGACTGATGTCCTGCTCGGCACGGAAGCGGGTGAGAAACTCCTTGCGGTCGAGCATCTGCGAGAGGGTGACCTTTGCGGAGAGGCCGATCAGGCCGGCATAACCGAGCTTGTCCAGCCACTCGCTGTTGTACCGCACCTCGGTCGTCTCCGCGTCCAGAATGCGGAACACCTGTTGCTTGTAGGTCTCGGCGTTCTTGTCGATCTCCGCCCGCGTCAGCGGTTTGCGCGTCACGTTGCGGCCCGTCGGGTCGCCGATCAGCGCGGTCGAGTCGCCGATAAGAAAAATCACCGTGTGCCCCAGTTGCTGAAAATGCCGCAGCTTCCGCATCAGCACCGTATGTCCTAGGTGTAGGTCAGGAGCCGTCGGATCGAAGCCGGCCTTCACGCGCAGCGGCCGCCCGGTCTTGCGGCTCTCATCAAGGCGCTCGCGCAAGTCGCTCACGCGGATAATCTCCGCGGTGCCCTTCTCAAGCAGGTCCATCTGTTCATCTACCGGTAAAAATTCTTGCATGTCTCAATAAGTATAAAGTTCGCCCCTTCGCATCCGCAGGCCGCATGGTTCCGAACCGGTTATAATCGACTGAATGCAGCTCACCGGCCGCCGGCGCGTCTCTTCCAAAGCACCCTTTCACGGCGTCTGTGCAGCTCGTGCGGCTGCGGCTCCGGCCGCCTAGACCCTTTTCACCTCATCCCCAAAAATCGGTTTTTCAGTTGTCAGTCTTCAGTTCTCAGTCCGAGATCTGCCCTCTGCCACTATTCGCACGTTCTCTGACAACACAACCGGCCACTGACCACCGACCACTGCCTTTACACTGGAGTCATCATGGAAGAGTTCTCCCGCATTCAACGTCTCCCCGCTTATGTGTTCAACATCACCGGCGACATGAAGATGGCCGCCCGCCGCCGCGGCGAAGACATCATCGACTTCGGCATGGGCAACCCCGATGGGCCCACGCCCAAACACATCGTCGACAAGCTGGTCGAGTCGGTCCTCAAGCCTCCCACCCATCGCTACTCTGTTTCGCGGGGCATTCCCCGCCTCCGCAAGGCCATCTGCAACTGGTACAAAAACCGCTACGACGTCGATCTCAACCCCGACACCGAAGCCATTGTCACCATCGGTTCCAAAGAAGGAATCGCGCACCTCTGCCTCGCCATTCTCGATTCGCGCGACACGGTTCTCGTACCCAATCCCAGCTACCCCATCCACATCTACGGCCCGGTCATTGCCGGCGCGCACATCGTCAGCGTTCCGGTTTACGACCAGGAGCAGTTTCTCAAGCAGCTTGAGGACCTCATCCCGCGCATGACTCCGCGTCCCAAGGCGCTGATCGTCAACTTCCCTTCGAATCCAACCACGGAGTGTGTCGACCTGCCCTTCCTCGCCCGCTTGGTTGAGCTGGCCCGCGAGTACGGCTTCCATCTCATCCACGATCTCGCCTACGCCGACATCGCCTTCGACGGCTACAAGCCCCCCAGCGTGCTGCAGGTTCCCGGCGCCAAGGATGTCGCCGTCGAGTTCTTCACGTTATCGAAGAGCTACAACATGCCCGGCTGGCGTGTCGGCTTCATGGTCGGCAACCCGGTGCTTGTCTCGGCCCTCGCCCGCCTCAAGAGCTACTTCGACTACGGGACATTCACGCCCATTCAGGTCGCCTCCATCGCCGCATTGGAGGGCCCCCAGGAGTGCGTCCACGAAATCTGCGACAATTACCGCAAGCGCCGCGACGTATTAGTCGAAGGCCTCAACAAGCTAGGCTGGCCCGTAGCCTTGCCGAAAGCAACCATGTTCGTCTGGGCCAAGATTCCCGAACAATACCGCAAGCTAGGCTCTCTGGAATTCTCGAAGCTGCTGCTAACCGAAGCCAAAACCGCCGTGTCACCAGGAATCGGATTCGGCGACTACGGCGACGCCCACGTCCGCTTCTCGCTAATAGAAAACGAGGAGCGCACCCGGCAGGCGTTGCGGGGGATTAAGCAGATGTTCGCGAAAGGCGTGCTAACCGCATCCGTCGTCTAACCAGATAAGGCGAGTCCACATTCGGGGCATCTGCTCATCGGACAAAAAATTTAGGCTTGTCATCCTGAACGAAGCGCGTTTGGGGCCCCGCGTTCGATTTTTGAACGTGGGGTAAGCGGAGTGAAGGATCTGCTTCTTGGCAGGCGCCCGTGACCGGTAGCACTTCGCCGCCAATTCAGCCGTGCTAGAGTTCCGCCATTACGGAGAGCGCACTCCCCAAGCATTCCGGGGAGAACCCGCCCAAATCCGACGCGATCCAATCAATGGGAAGGCAAAATGATTTTTTCGTGGCGTAAGTTGTCTCGGCCCATCGCTCTCGCAGCGCTTCTCTTTTTGACGTCTGTCCTACCCGCTTGCGCGCAAAAGCAGAACCCGTTTCGCGCAGAGGACTCAATTGCTTTTACACCCGCCCACATGCCGTTCGCGTGGCCAAAGAACAAGCTTCAGGCAACCAAGATCACGAAGCAGCAAGTCCTTGCCTTAGTGAATGGATTCGCGGAGGCAAATATGGCTGATGACAACGAAGATCCAAGTGACTTTCGAAACGATGTCGAGAGTTACACTTTTACGAATCTCGACAATGGCCCGCTTTACTTGGTAGCCACGGACGACGGCGGGTCAACCTGGTTTCAGTATTTTGAACTCATCCGGTGTAAGCAACACAGATGCCATCAGATAACAATTCACTCAGACCCGTCCATCGACCTCGACAAGCAGTTACTGGACCTGAAGATGGACGGGCGGCACCAGATACTCGCCGAGGTCTGTGTCTGTGTAGAAGCGTCTCGGCAAGGAGCATATTTGCCGTATATTTATGAAATCTCCAATAACAAAGTCATCGATTCAAGTAAAAAGTATCCGGAATACTACCGACCGTGGCTAGCGCCAATTAAGCACCGCGTTCCAGACAACTTGAATTCGCAGGACATGATTGACAAAGGGTACGCTGAATCGCTATTTGAGCAACACGACGTGGAACGCCGCATATTCGGGAAAGCGATCGCAGGATTGTCCGATGCGCTGCAATGGGAAAAATCGAAAGACACAGCAATAATACAGTTGGCGATAGAGACATATGTGAGGATTGACAGCCCGGAAGCAGATGCAGGCCTTAAGCGGCTCGCGCAGTCAGATATACCTTACATCCGAGATAGTGCGCGGCAGACCCAGACGTGGAAGGCGCTGAAACATCCTCACTAGGCTGCGCCGGGTGCCCCAGGTCTCGCGTCTGAGACCTGGGATAGCAAAACACTCAACCTAAAACAGTCCCCCTGCAAATCACGCCGCATCGTCGAGGCTTACCGTAACCCTGCGCCCCAGCGCCGCCGCAATATTCACCAACGCATCCAGCGAGAAGCGTGCGATGCGACCGCGCAGGAGATCGTTGATGCGCGGTTGAGTTACGCCGCAGCGCGCTGCGGATTCGGCTTGGGTCCAGCCACTATCTTTGAGCAGGTCGGCGATCTGCTGCATCAGCGCGGAGCGCAGACGAAGATTGGCAGCCTCTTCCGGCGTGTCAGCCAGCGCGTCCCATACACTTTTAAATGTCTCCACTTTCACCTTCTTCATAATGCACCTCGCACCAGTTGAGCCAGTCGCTGTTTCGCGGTCGCAATGTCGCGCTTCGCCGTGGTCTGCGTCTTCTTCTGGAAGGAATGCAGCACATAAACGGCATCGTCCATCCGCGCTGTATAAACTACACGGTACGCCCCCCGGACTCGTCCCGGATTCGTATCTCTTCCACTCCCTTGCCGATCGAAGGCATCGGCTTGAAGTCGTCCGGAGTGCTTCCGTTTTGCACCTTTTCCAACTGATAACCTGCATTTTGACGAGCATCCTCGGGAAAGTCACGCAACGCCTTAAGCGAATCGCCAAGAAACCGTATCGGCCTCATCTTTTCATTATATCCATTTCGATATATTTCGCAAGCCCGCCCACGTTTAACCCTGGCTTTACGATCAGGCCGTAACCTCGATTCCCAATTTCACTAGCATTGCAGAGAATTACGGCCTGCCAGCGCAGACTAAAGGGATGAACCCTCTGTCAGGTATCTGCCCGGTCCGTACCCCACAAATCACCCACCCCCCTCCCTCGTAATATGCACCATTTACGAGGCATAAGTCTACGAAAGACTCCTGTTATGAATAACTTGCAAAATAAGCATGTGTACTGATCAGTAAACAAAACTCCCCGATTTTGGCTCTTTTTCGCCGGATTTGGGCCAAAAATTGCCGCTTTTGAACACGAAAACCGTCCTTTCGCGCCTCCAGGGCGTCCCGACCCTCGACCCTATAATGAGGGACGGAAGGGCGCAGTGCATTGCGCGCGGGTTATCGAGAGACGGATGGCGAACTTGCAGGGAAGAATTGCGCTGGTGACCGGCGCCTCGCAGGGGATTGGACGGGCATGCGCGCTGGAGCTGGCGCGCGCCGGGGCAACAGTGGCTCTGGCGGCCCGCAACCAGGCAAAGCTGGCCGAGGCGGTGGCGGAGATTGAAGCGGCAGGCGGGCAAGGGGCGGCGTTTGCGCTCGACATAGCAAGCGAGGAGTCGATCAAGGCCTGCGCGAAAGCGGTGCTGGAGCGCTTCGGCAAGGTCGAGATCCTGGTGAACAACGCGGGCATTACGCGCGACGGGCTCATGATGGCCATGAAGCGCGCCGACTGGGACGATGTGCTGGCAACCAACCTGACCGGGACCTTTCTGCTGACGCAGGCACTGCTCCGCCCGATGCTGAAGAACCGCTGGGGACGGATCATCAACATCTCCAGCGTGGTGGGCCGCACCGGCCAGGCCGGCCAGGTGAACTACGCCGCCAGCAAGGCAGGCCTGATCGGATTCACGCGGTCCATGGCGCGCGAAGTAGCGTCGCGGGGCATCACCGTGAACGCGGTGGCGCCCGGCTACATCGAGACGCCCATGACCGCGGTGCTGGACGAAAAGCAGCGCGCGGCGATGATGGCGCAGATTCCGCTGGACCGCGCGGGGACGGACGCAGAGATTGCCCAATCGGTCGCGTTTCTGGCCTCCGATGGGGCTGCCTACATTACCGGCCACGTGCTGGACGTAAATGGCGGAATGTTCATGGGCGGCTGACATCCACCGGGGGAGAGACATTTCTTCAAGTTATGCGTGCCGCGGGCCGATAGACGGTCTGGGAAGGTACGCATGGCGACCCTGTTGGCACCCGCTCAATGCACTGGGCAACTCCCCTCTGAATTTGTCGATGGCCTGCGCTATGTGGCGCGACAGCCCATTCTCGATCTGCGCGGCAGATTGCATGGCTACGAACTGCTCTTTCGGAATGATCCGGATCTGGCCTTTTGCGGCGATGGCGACCTGGCCACCCGCACCATGCTCGACAATTCAGTCATCTTTGGGCTTGAAAAGCTGTCCGGCGGCGTCACGGCCTTTGTGAACTGCACCCTGGAGTCGTTGACTGAAGACTTGGTAAATGTGCTTCCCCCCAGCATGACGGTGCTGGAGATTCTGGAGACGATTGATCCGACGCCGGCCCTCATCAAGGCCTGCCGAAGGCTGAAGGCCGCGGGGTTTCGCGTGGCGCTCGACGATTTCATCTGGAAGCCGGGTATTGAGCCGCTGGTTGAGCTGGCCGACTATATCAAAGTGGATTTCATCCTGACCGGCGCCAAAGAGCGGAAGAAGCTGCTGCAGCAACTCAGCGGCTATGCCGTGGCTCTGGTGGCGGAGAAAGTCGAGACCCAGGACGAGTACAAGCAGGCGTGTGCAGAGGGCTTCACGCTCATTCAGGGCTTCTACTTCTGCCGGCCGGTGCTGCTGAAAAACCGGAACCTGCCCGCCAACCGCCTTTCGCATATTGAAATCCTTCGCCTCCTGCACGACGAGTCGATCGACCTGCGCAAGCTGACCCGGCTGGTAAAACGCGACGCTTCGCTCACCTATCGGCTGCTGCGTCTGATCAATTCGCCGCTTTGCGCAGTGCGCCAGGAAGTGTGCTCCGTGCAGAGTGCGCTGATCGCGGTCGGGGAAGACGTCTTCCGCCGCATCGCCACACTGGCCATTACCAGCGAATTGAATGCCGACCGGTCGGAGGAATTGCTGCGCATGGCGTTTGTGCGGGGACGCTTCTGCGAACTGGCCGCCGGGCTCCGCGGGCTCAACTCCACGGAGCAGTACCTTTTAGGATTGCTCAGCCTGCTGCCGGCCATGCTGCGTCTCCCGATGGAGGAACTCGCCTCGTCGCTGCCGCTGCGGGAAGAAATTCGCCTGGCGCTCATGAACATGGCGCTGCCCGAAGGCATCCTGCTGGCGTGGCTGGTGAATCATGAACACGGCGATTGGGCCACATGCGACGCGATCGCTCACGCCAATGATCTGGACCAGAAAAAACTCCAGCGCTTCTATGGGGAGGCCGTAGTCTGGGCTGAGTCCGCCCTCAACTTTGCAAATTGAATTGTCTGCTCACGCACTGCAGCGCACCCTGTGCTACTATCCCCGCAAGCGTTCAGCGCCTGTTTGTTAGAGTCCAAGCCTTTGCTCACTTATTGTTGAGCCGAGGATGCGGATTCAGCATGACCTGCGCCGTCCACTGGACTTGGGGCCCGAAGCCACCGGGCTCGACGTGCACATGGTTTCAGGGGGGCGGGAACGCCATCCGGATTCATCCTGAGGGAAAACCCTAGGTACTTGGCCCTTCTAGCTGCTGAATCCGGGAAGCCGTCTGAATCCGGACGCCGTTTGGTTCATCTGAAATAATGATGCTGGTGAAACTTCGGGAACATCTTGTGCTCCGGCGTGGAGTGGAATCGGCTCTTTGCGCAGCCCTGCTCTCGGCCGGCGCGGGAGCAACTGCAAGGGCGCAGGCGCAGAACCCTGGTTCCGCGGCCAATCCGTTTTACGGGAGCATGACCGCGCAGCCGGTAAGCGATGAGACTCTGAAGCTCTCACTGGACGATGCCGTCAGCCGCGGCCTGAAAAACAATCTCGGCCTGAAAGAAGCCGAGAACGACGAGAGAACGGTTCACGCCGAGAAAAACGAGGCGCTCCAGGAGTTTCTGCCCACGATTACGCTCAAGGGGGACGTCGGCGTCTTCCAGCATGACCTGGCGGCGCAGGGTTTTGGGCCGGGAGTCGTCTCCAAGTTCACAGGGATCTTTCCGGGCGGAAAGATACCGCACTTCTCGCTGATTACGAAAGATGATCTTACCGAAGGCCAGGTGCACTTCACCCAGACGCTCTTTTCCGGTCCCGTGATCGCGGGTTGGAAGGCGGCGGGGTCGGCGGAGAGAGCGGCCCACTTCGCAAAGATGTCCGCACGGGGCGAGGTGGTGCAGCAGGTGGCCACGGCTTATCTGCATGCGATTGCCGCCTCAAGCGAAGTGGACAACGCCAAGGCGCTGGTGGCCCAGGGGCAGATGCTGTTCGACCACGCCCATGCCGCACACCACGCCGGGGTGGAGTCGAATTTGGACGAGTTGCGGGCGCAGGTCCAGTTGCAGGCCCAGCAACAGGCGCTGCTTTTCGCCGAGAACACCCTCGAAAAAGATCTGATCCTGCTGAAGCGCGAGATCGGCATCGATCCAGGACAGAAGATCGCACTCACTGACCCCGCGCCGTATAGCGACCTGGCAGAGCAGACGCCGGAAGAGGTGCGCGCGGTTGCGTATAAGAACCGTCAGGATTATCAGAATCTGCAAAACCAGCTGCTGACTTACAAGGCCATCCATAATGTCTATCGCGCCCAGCGGCTCCCAACGCTGGTGTTCAACAGCTACTACGGGACGAGCACGGTGAACGGTGCGGGAACTCATGGCGATTTCATCGCCATGGGCACGCTGTCCGTGCCGCTTTTCCGCGAGGCCGGGATTCGCGGCCAGGAAGATGCGTCCGCGGCTCAGTTGGAGGCCGTGAATGCACAGCTCGCAGACCTGCGCAACCACATCGACGAGCAAGTGCGCGCAGCGCTGCTGGACGCGGGTGCCACTGGGAAGCTGGTGGAAGTAGCCAAGTCGAATGTTGAGCTGGCCACCCGCGCGCTGAGCGATGAGACAGACCGGGTGAACGCCGGCGTAGACGACAACCTCCCGCTGGTGACCGCGCAGGCCACTCTGGCCGCCGCCGAGAACAACCAGGTGGAGAGCCTTTACCAGTACAACGTGGCGAAGCTGGCATTGGCGCGGGCCTCCGGGGTGCTGGAGCAACAGTACCGGGATTACCTGGGGCGCTGAAGTCCCTGCGCAGGGTTGAACCGATTGCAGCTTCTTGCTCTCTTCATTGAGAATTCATCCTTCAAGTTCGACTGAGCGGATAGTCTTGGACGCGTTTCAGGAATAGCGGGCGGAGTGCTGCGTTCCCAAGTAAAGTAGAGATCAGAGGGACAAACGGGGATGTCCAGGAAGCTGAAGATAATTTATTACGTTGAACCGGATGGGGTAGCGCTGGCTCGGAGGGCGGCGCAGTACTTTGTGGAAATGGCCGATGAGGCGGTGGACCGGCAGGGGCGGGCGCGGATCGCAATCAGCGGCGGGTCGACACCCAAGGCGGCCTTCGAAATGTTGGGCGACCCAGGACAGCCCTGGCGCGGCCGAATGCGCTGGGACAGGCTGGAACTGTATTGGGTGGATGAGCGGTGCGTTCCTCCGGACGACCAGGAGAGCAACTACCGGATGACGCGCGAGGCGCTGCTGGATCGGGCGCCGCTTCGACCGGAGCAGATTCACCGGATGGAAGGGGAGCTGGAGCCGGAGCAGGCTGCGGCGCGGTACGAGGCGGAGCTGCGAAATGGTTTCCGCCTGGAGGGCGCCGAGCTTCCACGCTTTGACCTGGTTGCGCTGGGGATGGGTCCGGATGGCCACACAGCGTCTCTTTTCCCCCACACGGCGGCCTTGCACGAGATGAGTCGCCTGGTGGCTGCCAACCACTTGGCTCAGAGAGAGACCTGGCGCATCACGCTGACTTGGCCGGTAATCAACCGAGCTAATTCGGTCTTCTTCCTCGTGGGCGGTGCCGATAAGGCGCAGATTCTAAAGGAAGTGATGACCGGCCCAGCCGACGTGGACCGGCTGCCGAGCCAGTTGATTTGGCCCGCGAGCGGTATACTTACTTTGATCCTGGACAAGAGCGCAGCCGCGATGCTGCCCGCGACGGATGATGAGGGCTGCGGCTTTTTGGAGAGGGAAGGATGATTCTGGCAGGGGACGTAGGCGGCACCAAAGTCAATTTGGCGCTTTATGACTTTATCGATGGCAATCTAAAGCATTCTCGCGATAAGCAATTTCCGGCCAGGGAGTACTCGGGGCTGGAGGAGATCGTAAAAGAATTCATCGTTTCGGAGAAGGTGACTGCGGCGTGTTTTGGGGTTCCGGGGCCGGTACGGGACGGGCGGCTGCGGCTGACCAACTTGCCATGGACACTGGATAGCCGTGAACTGTCGTCCGACCTCAAGATCGATTACGTATTTCTTATCAATGACTTGCAGGCCAATGGGTACGGCATCGCCGAATTGGGCTCAGACCAGATTTACACCTTGAGCGAAGGCGATCCGCGCCAGTTGGGGAATCGAGCCCTGATTTCCGCAGGGACTGGCCTCGGCGAAAACTTCATGATCTGGGACGGCCGGGACTACGTTCCGTATCCTTCCGAGGGTGGGCACGCGGACTTTGCGCCGCGCAACGAGGACGAGATCGACCTGCTGCGCTTCCTGAAGCAGAAGTACAACGGGCGCACAAGCGCGGAGCGGGTGGTCAGCGGCCAAGGCCTGACCAATTGTTACGAGTTCCTGCGCGAGGTGCGCGGCGTGGAAGAGCCCGCCTGGCTGGCGGAGCGCATGGCAGCCGAAGATCCGAACGCGGTGATTACCGAACTGGCGCTCAAAGCCAAGAGCGAGATCTGCGAGAAGGCGCTGGATATGTTCGTCTCCGCCTATGGGGCCGAGGCCGGCAACCTGGCGCTGAAGATTCTGTCGGTAGGCGGGCTGTACGTAGGTGGGGGCATTGCGCCCCGCATCCTGGAGAAGCTGAAGGACGGCACGTTCATGAAGGCTTTCACTGACAAGGGGCGGCTGAGCCAGTTGCTGGTGAATACGCCGGTGCGCGTGATTCTGGAGAGCCGCACGGCGCTGATGGGAGCCGCGGCTTATGCTGAGGCGCGTGCTGCGGAGATGAGCGGGATTTCGCCGCGGGCGGCTTCGGTAAAGTTTTAGCGCGCAACGAATTTGTGAAAGAACACGAAGGCCAGCCGCTTGCGGCTGGCCTTCTTTGTGCCTTGAGGTTTATTGACCTAGCGTAAAGATCACATTGACGGTCGTCTTAACTTCGACTGGTTCGCCATTCAGCAAGTACGGCTTGTATTGCCAATGGGAAACCGCCCACAAAGACGAAGCGGCCAACGAAGGCCACGGAGTGGAAACTACCTGAAGCTCATGGACGCCTCCATCCCTGCCAATGGTGGCTTCAAGAACCACCCTTCCTGAAACCCGCGCGTCTTTTGCATCCTGCGGATAAACTGGCGGCACCTTTGTGATGAGGTTTCCCACGGCAACTCCCGCCGAGATGTCTACCTTGTCAAGCCCTGCGACTTTAGCGTCGGGCGGCGGGGTCAGAGCCACGTCAGACGGCTTCAGCCCTTCAATTAAGCTTATCTTTGCTGTAAGGATGGTGCGTTTGCCTTCGAGAAGGAGAATCTCTTCTGGCAGCTACTTCCCTTGCGTTTTGACAATGTGGTTAAACTCCATGGCGAGGGCGCCCCAGGAAAAGGTGACCCGAAGTGCGGGCAATTTGGGGTCGAAGCAGTAGGTGGGGAAAAGGCCCAGCGGCACGGTTTGGATTTGGCCATGTTGCGGCATGATCGGAACGACCATGATGCAAGGGGCTTTGGCGCCGCCCATCGACTCAAGCTCGCGGTCCAATCGGATTTTGGCGGGATCAAGGTCGCGGGGGTCGGGCAGAGGCGAAAGCAAGGCTGATTGCAGCTTGTACTCGAAATAGTCCAGCCGCTCGCCCCTATCTTGGTAGGCGCGTTTGCCATCGGCGGTGTGCCAGTCCGTGCGCGTTGCACTGGGCCGCGACCAGGTGGTGCGATAGATCTTTGACGAAACCCACCAGTATTCATAGGTACCTTGCTCGGACGGTTTACCACTCTGGTCGTAGAGCTGATAAGTTGCCTTCAAATGCCACGGCTTCAGCGTTGCATCATTGAAGTCGTAGAAGGGTCCAGCCATGGCCAAGACTTCACGGGGGTCCTTGGGCAGGTCCGGTGGCGTGGTTGGGGTGGTCTGGCTAAACGCTTGAGGCACGACGGCAAGAAAGAAGGCGAGCAGAAGGCGTGCACACATGATGCGGACAGGGTAACACTGCCGACGACTCTAATCCATTTCAGCCGAGGCGCGTGGGAGATTCCAGCGGCACGTTGGCGTTGGCGAACCACCGGCTCTGCAAGCGGAGCGAGACCTGGACAAGCAGTATCAGGGCCGGCACCTCGACCAGCGGGCCGATGACAGCGGCGAAGGCCGCTCCGGAGTTGAGGCCGAAGACGGCTACGGCAACCGCGATGGCGAGTTCGAAGTTATTGCTGGCCGCGGTAAACGAGAGCGTAGCCGTTTTGGAGTAGTCGGCGCCGACTTTGCGGCCCATCCAGAAACTGACGAAGAACATGACGACGAAGTAGATGAGAAGCGGTACGGCAATGCGCAGCACATCGAAAGGCAATTGGACAATGAGATTGCCTTTGAGGCTGAACATGACAACGATAGTGAAGAGTAACGCGGCGAGCGTTAGAGGACTAATGGCGGGGACAAAGCGCGTCTGATACCAGGAGCGGCCTTTGGCGCGCGCCAGCACAAAACGCGTGAGCATTCCGGCCAGGAATGGAACGCCGAGATAGATGAAAACGCTCTGGGCAATCTGGCTCATGCGGATGTCAACGACAACGCTCTTCAACCCGACCAGCGGCGGCAGAACGGCGAGAAAGAACCACGCGTAAACGCTGTAGAAGAGAACCTGAAAGACGCTGTTAAAGGCGACCAGGCCGGCGGCGTAATCGGTGTCACCACGGGCCAGTTCGTTCCATACGATGACCATTGCGATGCAGCGGGCGAGGCCGATGAGGATAAGACCCGTCCTGTACTCCGGGTAGCCGCGCAGAAAGACGACAGCGAGGACGAACATCAGCACAGGGCCGATGACCCAGTTCTGCACGAGAGAAAGTCCAAGTACCTTGCGATTGCGAAATACCTCGCCGAGCCGCTCGTACTGCACCTTGGCGAGCGGGGGATACATCATGAGAATCAGGCCGACGGCAATGGGGATGTTGGTGGTGCCTGCCTGGAAGCGCTGGAAGAAGGCGGGCACGGTGGGCACAAAGCGGCCCAGGGCGACGCCGACGGCCATGGCAAGAAAGATCCAGAGCGTGAGATAGCGATCGATGAACGACAGATGCGATGCACGCCCAGTCGCGTGCACAGGGCAGCAAATTTGCGGATCTTGGATCATATGACTGCTCCTTTAAATCGGTTGCTGTCCGATAGCGCGCATCGTCTTCTCGATGGCCAGACTGTCTAGCGTTTCCAGCGGCAGGCTCAGAAAAAGCTGCACCCGGTTGCGCATCTGACGCACAGTATGTGCGAAGGCGGCGCGCTTTTCATCTTCGGTGCCTTCCACTGCCGCAGGATCGGGGAATCCCCAGTGCGCCGTGATGGGCTGGCCGGGCCACAGTGGACACATTTCGCCGGCGGCATTGTCGCAGACTGTGATGACGAAATCCAGCTTTGGCGCGCCGGGTGCGGCAAACTCATCCCAGCTCTTGCTCCGCAGATTTTCTGCTGGGTAACCGAGCGCGCGCACCTGCTCCACGGCGAAGGAGTTCACGCGGCCGGTGGGATGGCTGCCCGCACTATAGGCTTTGAAGCGGCCGGCGCCCATCGTGTTGAAGAGCGCCTCGCCGATGATGCTGCGTGCGGAGTTGCCGGTGCACAGGATGAGGACGCTGTACGGCTTTTGCATGAATGATCCTCGATAGTTGCCGGGGTCAGTTCGAGCAGCAGCTGGAACCGCAACATACAGCGGCTGGCTTGGTGGCGCGCACGAAAGCGCTCATCAGCTTGCCCTCGGCCTGGGGAGCGATGGCGTCGACATTGATGCCCGAATCTTCGAGGAAGCGGCGGGCGTCTTCGATGTTGTAGACGCGTGTAGGCTCGACCGAGATGGCTGCGAAGCCGGCCTTTGCGAGCCTGGCGATATAGTCGTTCTCTTCCAGAGCGCCGGCGATGCACCCGACCCAAAGCATCATGCTCTGGCGCACGGCATCGGGCACTTCGCCGCGGGCGACTACGTCAGAGACCGCAAAGCGGCCGCCGGGTTTGAGAACGCGGAAGGCTTCGCGGAGCACGCGGTCCTTGTCTGCGGAGAGATTGATGACGCAGTTGGAGATGACAACGTCGACCGTGGCGTCGGGCAGAGGGATGTTTTCGATTTCGCCCTTGAGAAACTCGACGTTTTCTAGGCCTGCCTGGCGCTGGTTTTCACGAGCCAAGGCAAGCATGTCATCGGTCATGTCGAGGCCGTAGGCTTTGCCGGTGGGGCCCACGCGCCTAGCCGAGAGCAGCACATCGATGCCGCCGCCGGAGCCGAGGTCGAGGACGATCTCTCCGGGCTTGAGTTCGATAAGAGCGGTTGGGTTGCCACAGCCGAGCGAGGCCTGGACGGCCTTCGCTGGCAGAGCGCCCTTCTCGGTTTCGTTGTAGAGATTGCCGGTGATGGGATCGCAGCACGAGAAGGCTGGGCTGCAGCAGGCGGAAGCGCTGGTCTGGCGCACCTGGCGGGCTGCGGCACCATACTTTTCCTGTACTGTTGCCTGCACTGACTTTTGGAGGGGTGTTTCTGTTTTCATCTCTCAGCGCCTCATATTCGCTTTAGCAAATATATGGTACGCTCACATATTTGTCAACACGTATATAATGAGCCCATGATTCGCAGCTCGAAATCGGAAAGTCTCTCCGGCTTGTTTGCGGCCCTGGCCGACCCCACGCGGCTGCGCCTTCTGAACCTGATGGGCGGCCGCGAAGTGTGCGTCTGCTACTTTGTGGAGATTCTGCGCCAGGGGCAGCCGAAGATTTCGCGCCACCTGGCCTATCTGCGCAAAGCGGGGATTGTGGCGGCTCGGCGCGAGGGCAAGTGGATGCACTATCGGATTGTGCCGCAGGCGGATGATGCGGCAGCTTCGATCCTGGCCGCCGTGCTGGCGTCGCTGGGCAGCGACAGGCAAATGCAGGCCGATCTAGGAAAGCTTGAACGCGCCTGCTGCGCACCGCAAAGGCTGGTGATGCCGGAAGGTGCGCCGCGGCCTGTTTCTCTGGCTTCCCAGCTTGAATCTTGACAACCGTTTGCGCCGAGAGCTCTGGATATCGGATACGCTAGAGCCAGCCGCATGAACATTTCCTACTCTGTCGGAAACACGCGTTACGCCTTTGGCAGCCTGCGGGAACTGCTGGCCAAAGCAACGCCTTTGCGGAGCGGCGATGTGCTGGCGGGGCTCGCGGCCCGCTCAGCCGAAGAGCGGGTGGCAGCGCAGTTTGCACTGGCCGATCTGCCGCTCGAGCATTTTCTCTTCGAGCAGGTCGTGCCCTATGAGGCCGACGAAGTTACGCGACTAATCGTTGACACCCACGACCGGGACGCATTTGAACCCGTGCGGTCGCTGACGGTCGGCGAGCTGCGGGACTGGCTGCTCTCAGACGAAGCCACGCCCGAACGGCTGGCGGCTTTGGCGCCTGGACTTACCCCGGAGATGGCTGCGGCTGTGAGCAAGCTGATGCGGGTGCAGGACCTGATCGTGGCTGCCGCAAAGATCCGCGTGGTCACGCGCTTCAGAACGACAGTGGGCCTGGCTGGAAGGATGAGCGCACGGCTGCAGCCGAATCATCCGACCGACGACGCGCTCGGAATTGCGGCGTCGATTCTCGATGGGCTGCTGCTGGGATCGGGCGATGCAGTCGTGGGCATTAATCCCGCCGGGGACAATGTGGCCGTCACCACGCAACTGCTGCGGATGATCGATGCATTGCGGGAGCGGTTCCGGATTCCGATCCAGAGCTGTGTGCTGGCGCACGTTACAACGCAGATGGCGGCGCTTGAAGCGGGCGCGCCGGTGGATTTGATCTTCCAGTCTATCGCCGGAACGGAGGCGGCCAATCGGAGCTTTGGCGTGAATCTCTCGCTTCTGGCAGAGGCAGAGGAACAAGGACGTGCGCTGCACCGGGGCGGAACTTGCGCGGACGGGCAAACCGGCCGCAACGTGATGTACTTCGAGACCGGGCAGGGCTCGGCGCTCTCAGCGAACGCGCACCATGGCGTGGATCAGCAAACGCTGGAGGCACGGGCCTACGCGGTGGCGCGGCATTTCAGGCCCATGCTGGTAAATACGGTGGTGGGTTTCATTGGCCCGGAGTATTTGTACGACGGCAAGCAGATTGTGCGCGCGGGGCTGGAGGATCATTTCTGCGGCAAGCTGCTGGGGCTGCCGATGGGCTGCGACGTTTGCTACACCAACCACGCAGAAGCCGACCAGGACGACATGGATACGCTGCTGACTCTGCTGGGTGCCGCCGGGGTGAACTACATCATGGGCGTGCCCGGAGCCGACGACGTGATGCTGAATTACCAGAGCACCAGCTTTCATGACGCGCTGTACCTTCGCCGGGTGCTTGGTTTGAAGGCGGCCCCGGAGTTTGAGGCGTGGCTTGCGGGTGAGCACTTTGGGCGCCTGGCAGGAGAGGCGAACCACCCGGAAAGGCTGCTGACAGCATGAGCGAACGGTCGCGTCATGCCCCCGATGTTGCAGCGCGGTTGCGCGCCTTCACGCCCGCACGCGTGGGGCTGGGGCGCACGGGTGTGAGTCTTGAGACGCGCGACCTTCTGGACTTTCAGCGTGCGCATGCGCAGGCCCGCGATGCCGTTCACACGCAACTGGAGAGCGCGGCGCTTGCGGCAGAGATCGCGAGCGGAATCCGCCCTGAAGTGCTGCGGTTGCACTCGGCGGCCACGAGCAGAGCGGAGTATTTGCAGCGGCCCGATCTGGGGCGCAGACTCAATGAGGCCAGCCGCGCGCTTCTGGCCGGGCAGCCTGCGGACGAGGTGGATGTAGCTCTGGTTATCGCCGACGGGCTGTCCGCGCTGGCGGTGGAGCGGCATGTTCCGGCTTTGCTTCGGGAGCTGTTGCCGCGGCTTTCGGACTGGTGGCTCGCGCCCATCTGCATTGTGGAACAAGGACGCGTGGCGATTGGTGACGAGATTGGACAGGCGCTGAACGCCAAGATCGCTGTGGTGCTGATCGGCGAGCGGCCAGGGCTGAGCTCAGCGGATTCACTGGGCGCGTACATCACATGGGCCCCGCGGCCGGGACGCACAGACGCCGAGCGCAACTGCATTTCGAACATTCGCGCGGAGGGACTAAGCTATGCGCAGGCCGCCGCCCGACTGGTGGATACTATGACGGGGGCGCGCAGATTGCGGCTCACGGGCGTCGAACTGAAGATCCAGGCTCGCACAAACGAGAAAGCAATCGAGAAAGGCTGACGCTTGATTCGATTTCTAATTCGATGGCTGTTCCGGCTGTTGGTAGTTCTGTCGGCGGTGTTTGTGGTTGTGTATGTGGGCGATTGGGCGGTCTATCGTCTGCGGAGAGCGCCACAGTCCAAGGTGACCGTCAATCGGTACGTTCCAATCCCGCTCAAAGGCAACAAGACTGAGTTCGATTATCTGGGCACGATGGATCAGCCGTGCTCGGTCTCGCTGTTTGCGCAGGGAGGAGAAAGCCCTTGTTGGAAGCTGCGGCGAAACCCCAACCCTGGGCTGACGATGTGAGCATTTTCCCCGAAGAGAAAATATTCGCGCGTTGCATTGCGATGGTTTTGGACCGGTATCACATCAGCGGGTGATGCGAGTCACGCCGGAGAAATCCGACTGCGCCTAGCATCGTAGGATATTCGGAGCACCCCGAGGAACCATGTACAGCCGCACCCAGAACGATAACGGCAGTTACAACACGCGCTGCCTCGACTGTTTTATGACGGTCGCCTCCTGCGTGGAGACGGAGCAGGAATTAAACCGTGTGGAAGCGCACCACATCTGCCCGGAGAAGGCGCTGGCCCAACTGATGGCGCAGGAAAAGGCCACTGAAGAAGGCGCGCTGCGCAATTAGGGCCTGAACCACCCTCCGCTCGTCCACCCCATGGCCTAAATGGAAGCACCAAGCCGGCGCTGAAAACGTGTCGGTGCGCATCGATCCTAGCGAGTGCGGGGCGCTAAAAATGCAAAGACATTTCCATCGGGATCGTTGACAAGGACGCGGTTTCCCTCCTGCCTGGCTTCAAGCCCAAGGGCTTTCAACTGCTCGGCTGCCTTGGCCGTGTCCGCCACGCGGAAGAGGGTTTCAGGAGTGGCGCCGGGCGCGGCTGTGCGGATTTGAATCCGCATGCCCGGAACGTTGGGGAGGCTCATGCGCAGGCCAGTCCTTGCGTCCCGCGCCTCAAATCCCAACCCGGAGACGTAGAACTTCCTCGCAGCTTCGAGATCGGGAACGGGGAGCTCGAAGCCCAGCATCTCATTGGAAATCCGGTGATCGCCGAGATGCAGTCCCTTGTCAAGCGTGTGGCGCGAGCCGGGCATGTACTGCGTGAATTCGGTAACACGATCCTCGGGGTCTTTCAACGAGGAGATCAGGTTACCGGCCCCTGCCTTGTTCACCGGCCTGGGGCTGAGGCCGTAAGCTGTGAGCGCGGCAACGAGCGCGTTGATGTCGTCGGACTCGTAACAGACGTGCATCCAGCCCAGCGGCTGCGCGGGATCGGTCTGAGGATAAACCTCAATGAACTGGCGGTCGGTGACCTTGACGAAGACTTCAGTGGTTTTGCCGGCGTCGTTGGTGAAGCCGAAGGACTTTTCGTATCCTAGCTTCTGAAGAAAGGCGACCTCCTTGTCGAGATCCCTCACACGATAGGCGATGTGCGCGATGCCGGAGATTTGGCCGGTTTGCGCAAACGAACAAAGCGAACAGTCGCCGATAATTGCGAGCGTCAGGATTCCAATCCACCGCATCTTCATCATCGATCTCCGGCTTTCCCAAGCCGCTCAGGCTTGTTTGAATTCTAAGCGTGGTTTTTGCCGCCGGCTTTCAATCAAGCATAGTCTTCGCGGTAGGGCGTGAAGATGTCCAGCACTTCGGAATCTTCAAGAGCCAAAGCTTGATGGTCGAGGTTCCCGTCTACGACTACGCTGTCGCCCGCGCGCAGGTCCCATTTCTTTCCCTCGGCCTCGAAAAGAATGTAGCCGCGGACAACATAAACCATCTGGTGATGGGGATGGCTGTGGCGCGCGCCTACCCATCCCTTTTCGAAGTTGTGGCGAACCATCATCAACTGTGGGCTGTAAGCCAGAACCTGGCGCAACATTCCGGGCTCAGGCGTCGAGACCGGGGTTCCATCCGTCGCTTTGTAAACTACGCCGCTCTCTTTCATGGGTTCTCCTAATTCAGTTGGCGGATTGAATTCCCCGGAGGCGTTCGACACATCAAGTCTAAAAGGCCAAGGTTCGGAGCGGCAGTTGGATTATCGGTTGAGCCAGCCACCATCGACGACCATTACATGGCCGTGAACGTAGTCGCTGGCGGCGGAGGCGAGAAACACAGCCGCGCCGGCCAGGTCTTCTGGGGTTCCCCAACGACCGGCCGGAATCCGGTCCAGGATCTGGCGCGCCCGCTCGGGGTTGTTCTGCAAGGCCTCAGTGTTGTCGGTGGCCATGTAGCCGGGCGCGATTGCGTTGACGTTGACGCCCTTGGAAGCCCATTCATTCGCAAGAGCTTTGGTCAGCTGTCCCACGCCTCCCTTGGCCGCCGCGTACGAAGGCACCATGATGCCGCCCTGGAAGGTCAGCACCGAAGCCATGTTGATAATCTTGCCGGAGCCCCTGGCGATCATATGCCGGCCCGCGTGTTGTGAAAGGCGAAAGACACTGGAAAGGTTGATGTCAATAAGCGCCTTCCAGTCTTCTTCAGAGTGATCGACGGCGGGCGAGCGGCGAATGATGCCGGCGTTGTTGACCAGAATGTCGATGGAGCCGAAATGCTTCACGGTCTCTTGAACCAGGCGGCCGCAGACAGCGGCATCACCCACATCGCCGGCCAGAGCAATGCATTCTACGCCCGTCCTGCCTACAAGTTTCTGTGTGGCTTTCGGTGCGTGCGCGGAGCCGTGAACGGCTACGTTGGCTCCCGCTTCGGCCAGGGCAAGGGCGATGCCCGCGCCCAACCCGCGCGAGGACCCGGTGACGAGCGCTGTCTTGCCCTTGAGATTGAATTTTTCGAGAATCAGGGGAAGTTTTCCTTTCCGGTTATGCGCGGATGGTGCCGACCGCGGCTTCATTAGCGATGATAAAGGACGGGCTTTCTAACTTGCCTGTTTTGCCGAGTGTGGCTCTCCAAGTGCCTTGGTTTCGATCTTGCGAATGCGCCCTCGGGTACCTTGTGCACCAGGTCCACCTGCGGACAGGAGTTCGCGCCTCAAGCCGCGATCGAGCGCCAGGATGGCCGCGCGCATGAAGCCGAGCGTGTGCGCCATTCCCGCATGCCAGGGAGCCGTGCAGGTCATCTGCGGGCTGTGGTCGGGAATCATTACGCCGTCAAACCTGTTCTTGTAGAGGATGGCCATGATGCGGAGCATGTCGACTTCGCCGTCGTCGATGAAGGTCTCGTGATAGTGCGGGGCTTTGCCGCAAACGTTGCGGAAGTGGACGTACGCGAGGCGCTTCTGGGCGCTGTACTGCTCCACCGTGTCGTAGAGGTTGCCCTCGGTCATCTCGGCCAGGGTTCCCAGGCAGAACTCGAGCATGTTGCTGGGGCTGGGAGAGATGTCAATCAGGCGCTGGTACATGGCATGCTGATAGACAAGACGGGGCTGGCGGCGCATGGTGGGCGTCGGCGGATCGTCAGGGTGCGCGGCCAGGCGCACGCCGGCCCTTTCAGCCACCGGCAGGACTTCTTCAAGAAAAAGCTCCAGGCGGTTCCAGAGCTCCTGGTGCGAGATGACAGGAAGAAAGCCCGGGGGTGCGCTCTGGTCATAGATCATGTTCCAGACCGTGCCATTGGGAATGGGCGTGTCGACGGGGCCGTCCATGCCGACCGACTCCGCGCCGCCGCGGGCAAAGGGACCGCTGATGCGGCCGCCGACTCCGGCGATGGAGAAGTTGTAGCCAAGGGTGCCGATGCCGGCTTCGCCCATGGCTCTGAGGATGGCGTGCACATTGCGAATATGGAGGGCGCGCTTGGGACCATCGAGCAGGATATCGTGCCAATGGGCGGGGTCGAGGTTCTCGATGGCTTCGAGTTTGAGACCGGCGGCTTCCACTTGCCTGCGCAACTGGATCAGTTCATTCGCCGTCCATAGCCTGTCCGGATCGCCGGCCACGCCCCAGGGCTTGTCTCTGCCGCCAGTGGGCTGGTTCTGGCTAGGATTGGCCTCGCCCCGCCTGAAGTAGTCGACCAGATGAACGACGACGTGCGTGCAGCCGGCCTGTACGGCGAAGGAATAGTACTCGTCGTTGAGCATGTGCCGGTAGAGGCCCACACCGAGTTTCATATTGGCCCCCTGCGTCAGTTTAATTCGGCCACATAGCTCCTGGAATTGCCGGTGATGCTGAGCGGCGCAATGGACCACATGGATGTGTTCCACATCCTATCCAGCCGCGTGCGCCTGAAGCATAATCCTAATGGTCGGGAAGCGACTGAAAAACGGAGGCTGAATTGGCCAGGAAGATTCTGACTCGGCATGAATTCGTGCAGGAAAGTGCAGGCGTGTTCGCGTTCGCCGACAGCGATCGACCTCGCCAAAAACAAGTACGGGCCGGCGCTGAATGGTGAGCCGTATTATGCGGGATGCGCCGATGCGCGCGATGTCGGTTACAAATACGCCGCTCCCGGCGGATCGCTTAAAGACGACCAGTTTGTCCGCTCGGCCATGTATGGAAATTTTCTCTTCGGCGGCCGGGCCGGGCATGTCTACGGAGCGGAAGGCATCTGGGGTGCTGATATCGAACCGACTGCGCCAACCAAAATGTGGGATGCCTTTCAGTGGAATTCCGCGGTGCAGATGCACCATCTGCGGACATTCGCGTTTTCCGTCGGCAGGCGCTATCAGGACTTGGAGCCGGATCACGGCCTTGTGGTTCCGAGTGAGATACAGACTGTGAAGGGTTATGAGGGTTGGGCGTGTGCCGCCCGCACGCCGGATAAAAACATCCGTTTGGCCTACTTCGAAAAAGGATGTCCCAGAAGCCTGGTGCGGGGCGCCTTGCCGATGAGCCTGTATCGGGCGCGCTGGTTCGATCCGTGATTGGGGACCTGGGCGGACCTGGGCGACGGAGTTGCCAAAGCGAATAACATCGGCGAGATCCAGTTGCCCGAATTTCCTTCGGAGGCTGACTGGGAACTCAGCCTTGTGTACCAGGGTCCCGCGCCAATGCCCGGACATTTCTGAGGACGCAATGGCTGCAAGACCCGAAACCAGGCTGAGCCGGAATCGAACCTGGACACATTGTTTTCCGGTGGCGTCAGCCATTCTGGGCATGCACAACCAACCCCTCGGGCTTTACCATTCCATAGAAAGACTGCTAAGAGAGGAATCCAATTCATGAACTCATCCGTATCCCCAACTCTGCTCGTCATGGCGGCGGGAATGGGCAGCCGCTATGGCGGCCTGAAACAAATCGAGCCGGTGGGCCCCAGCGGCGAGACAATTATCGATTATTCAATCTATGACGCCCTGCGCGCCGGGTTCGGCAAGCTGGTGTTCATCATCCGAAAGGACATCGAGCAGCCATTCAAAGAGGTTGTGGGCGCCCGATTTGAGAAGCGCATTGCTGTCGAATACGTCTTTCAGGAACTTGGCAAACTTCCGCCGGGGTTCAGTGTGCCGGCTGGACGCACCAAGCCGTGGGGCACCACGCAAGCCATCCTGATGGCCGCCGACGCCATTCACGAGCCCTTTGCCGTGATCAACGCAGACGACTTTTATGGGGCGGAGAGCTACAGCGTGCTGTCTCGGTATCTGCAGGCAAGTGCTGGGGACTATGGAATGGTTGGATTCGTCTTGCGCAATACCCTCTCGGAGTTCGGGACGGTGGCGCGCGGGGTGTGCCGCGTGGGCGGCGATGGCTACCTGGAGCAGGTTGTCGAACTGACGGCCATTGCACGCGATGGCGATCACGCCAAGGACACGGCCGGCGATGGCAAGGTGACCATGCTGACAGGCGACGAACCTGTTTCAATGAACATGTTTGGCTTTACTTCGCAGGTATTTGGAAAGCTGGAAGAGCACTTCAGGAAATTTCTCGAGGCGAATGGGGCGGATCTCAAGAAGGAGTGCTACATTCCCAGCACGGTAAACGAGATGCTTGTCGCGGGACAGGCGAAGGTGAAGGTCTTGCGCAGCAATGATTCGTGGTTCGGAGTCACCTATCGGGAGGACCACGCACAGGTTGTCGAAAGTATCCGGTGTCTCATCCAGAACGGCAAGTACCCTGAAAGACTTTGGTCATGAGCAAAGAGAGCAACGTCGCCGCTGCGGCAGGCCAGTTTGAAAGCAGCGGCGATTTTTTTGAGGCCAAACCCTACGGCAGCGGCCACATCAACGACACTTACAAGGTCATCTTCCACGAGGGAGGTGCGCTGCGGTGCCACATCCTGCAGCGGATCAATCACAATATTTTCAAGAAGCCAGTCGCGCTGATGGAAAACATTCAGCGCGTTACGGCGCACCTGGCTGCGCGCGTGGCAGATGAACCGGACTGGCGCCGTCGGGTGCTCAGGCTGATTCCCGCGCGCGACGGGCGCGCGTGGTACGTGGATGGGGAAGGCAATCATTGGCGCGCTTATCGTTTTATCGAGAAGGCCCGCACGTATGATGCGGTGGAAACCACGGATCAGGCGTATCAGGCTGCAAGGGCCTTTGGCCGATTCCAGCAATTGCTGGCCAGCCTGCCTGCGCCGCGCCTGCACGATACCATCCCGGATTTTCACCACGCGCCAAAACGATTCAAGGCGCTGGAGAGTGCTATCGAAACAGACGTTGCAGGCCGCGCAATCCGGGTGAAGTCTGAAATCGATTTCGCGCTCGCGCGTCAGTCGATCACCGGCGTGTTGTTGGACACAAACCTGCCGGAGCGCGTGACCCACAACGACACCAAGTTCAACAATGTGATGCTGGATGACGCGACCGGCGAAGGCATCTGCGTGATCGACCTGGATACTGTGATGCCGGGACTGGCGCCCTACGATTTCGGCGACATGGTGCGCACCACAACGAGCCCCGCAATGGAAGACGAGCGGGATCTCTCCAAAGTGACCATGCAGTTTCCCATGTTCGAGGCGCTGGTGCGCGGCTATCTCAGCTCGGCCGGCGAATTCCTGACCAGGGCGGAGAAGGATCTGCTGGCCTTCTCAGGAAAACTGATTACGTTCGAGCTCGGCGTTCGTTTCCTGACGGACCACCTGGCGGGCGACACCTATTTCAAGGTGCATCGCGACGGACACAATCTTGACCGCTGCCGGACGCAGTTCAAACTGATCGAGTCCATTGAGAAGCAGGAAGAAGAAATGAACCGGCTGGTGGAGTCGCTCGCTTCCTGACCCGACAAGCGAATGGATAAAAGCCTTAAGTATGTCGTGATATTTGCGGGCGAGAAGCCTAGTGCCTGTATATTGCAACAATCGCGACCAGCGCCAGCAAGCCTACGGTTTCAGCTACCAGGTTAAGATCGACACGAACCCTTGCGCCCCGCACTGTGAGTATCAAGGGCCGCATTCCGTTTGGATCGGAAAGCGTGCCCCTATGTATGACAGCGTCGGCCTCTGTCAAGCGCGTTTTTTCAATTTTCGCGCAAAGTCTTCCTTTGGTGGCCGGGACGGGGTCAAGGGCGCCGTACTTTGGCGTTCATCTTGACCCTTGACGCCG
>Ga0181516_10000598_pt1 | contig 31932 bp, 23 predicted proteins | sample PEATcosm2014_Bin_25_FD_121104 | JGI IMG/M metagenome (GOLD analysis project Ga0181516, IMG submission 121104) | Peatland microbial communities from MTU Mesocosm Facility, Houghton, MI, USA - PEATcosm2014_Bin01_10_metaG | ecosystem: Environmental > Terrestrial > Soil > Wetlands > Peat | place... | reverse complement strand
GGCGATGAGGGCCATGATGGCCACCACGCCTTCGGCCAGCATGGCGCCGTAGCCCACGAACAGGATGTCCTTCTCGCTGGCGATCATCTTGGGGGTGGTGCCGGTGCCGATGATGGCGTGGAACCCGCTCAGGGCGCCGCAGGCGATGGTGATGAAGATGAACGGGAACACCGAGCCGGGAATCACCGGGCCGCCGCCGTGGATGAACGGGGTCAGGGAGGCCATCTGCAGCACCGGATGGACGAAGGCGATGCCGCCCACCAGCATGACGATGACGCCCAGCTTCAGGTAGGTGGACAGGTAGTCCCGGGGGCAGAGCAGCAGCCACACCGGCAGGGCCGAGGCGACGAACCCGTAGAGGGGGATGATCAGGGACAGCTGGTGCCGGGACAGGGTGAGCATCCGGGCCCAGGCGGGATTGGCGGCGATGTGGGGCCCCGCCAGGAGGGCCAGGAACAGCAGGCCGACCCCGAGGCAGCTGGCGCCGACCACGTCGCCCTTGCGCCAGATGTACAGGTAGACGCCCATGAGCAGGGCGATGGGGATGGTGGCCAGCACGGTGAAGGTGCCCCAGGGGCTGTTGAACAGGGCGTTCACCACCCCGATGGAGAGCCCGGCCAGGGTGAGGATGAGGATGAACAGGATGGCGAACGAGGCCACGATCCCGGCCCGCCGGCCGATCTCGTTCTCGGCGATGTGGGCCAGGCTCTTGCCCTTGTAGCGCACCGAGGCGAACAGCACCACCATGTCGTGCACCGCCCCGCCCATGACGCAGCCGATGATGATCCACAGCGTCCCCGGCAGCCAGCCGTACTGGGCCGCCAGCACCGGCCCCAGCAGCGGCCCGGCGGCGGCGATGGCCGCGAAGTGGTGGCCGAACAGGATGAACCGGTTGGTCTTGTGGTAGTCGTGCCCATCCGCCAGGGCGATGGCTGGGGGCGTACGCTCCCCGTCGACCTTCAGCACCTTGGTCGCCAGGAAGATCCCGTAGTAGCGGTACGCCAGCGCGAAGACGCACAGCGTGACGAACACGAGCGTTAGCGCGTTCATGGACGTTCCTCCTGAACGAAGGGCCGGAGAATGGATATCTCAGGTCTGGAATAAGGGCATATTACATGCTGTCCCACCCGGACCTGGGAGGCAAGCCCTTGAACTGTGGCCGATGTAACAATTCTGGAAACGACCATGTTGCCTGTCCGCCCAAAGGATCGGCCATGGGGACCTTCCCGTGCTACGGTGGGCGTAGCTTGGCGCGATTATTATCAATAGGCCAAATAACATCTATTTATATTTTGTTCCCATCCTTGATCTGTTTTTTGGAGTGCCCATCATGTCCACCCGCCTTTCCAGGGCCCGGTCCGTCCTCGCCCTGGGATTCCTGTCGCTCACCCTCCCGCTCCCGGCCCAGCGCCAGGCCCTCCTGGCCCCGTCGGCGAACGGGCCGTTGCGCCCGCCCCCCGGCAGCCAGGGCATTCCACCCTACACGCCCGTGGCGCGCCGGCAGGCCGGCCCGGCCTGGCTGCTGGACCAGGAGGCCCGGTGGATCCGCAACCAGGCCTGGACCGCCGGCACCGTGGGTGACGCCTCCGCCTACCTGTTCCCCAGGAGCTACGACGTCGGCTCCGGCTACGGCTTCCTGGGCACCGACTACTTCAGCTGGATGCTGGAACACAATGCCGCCTACTACGAGTACGACCTGGCCCACGACGACCACCTGCTGGACGTGCCCAAGGACAGCAGCAACGACGCCGCCGTCGAGCGGGTGATGATGGCCGGCGGCAGCAACAGCTATGACATGGCCTGCTGGTCCATCGCCATGTCCGTTGCCGCCCGCGACCGGCATTTCTCCAGGGACGAAGCTGCCGACTTCACCGCTGCCCTGGTCGCCTACCACCATTTCCTCCTCACCTCCGACTTCCCCGGCGGCTTCCAGTCCTACCGGGCCGGGGGCACCGGCGCCTGGCAGTACGGCGAGAGCGGGCAGGACGCGGCCACCGGGGTCGACGGCCAGGGCCGGCCGTATGATGCCCGGAACGCCTACTACTGGGCCTACCCTGCCCCCCGGTGGCAGAACCCGGACCCCCACTGGGACCCCAAGGCCCCGGCCGGGGCGGTGATGAACTGGCCGGGCTGGGACGCGGTCACCGGGGAGGAGGCTTGGGTCGCCCTGCTGGGCCCCATGCAGGTGGCCTGGAACCAGAGCCTCGGCCGGCCCGGATGGTCCGCGGCCCGGGCCCCGGTCGACGCCCTGGCCCTGGTGGGGAACGCCTGCCGGGCCCTGCACGCGGTGGACCTGATGCAGAACTCGGCCACCGGCGCCATCTACCGCAACGTGCGACCCCCGGCCAGCCCGGACCAGTCCAAATGGTTCGACGTCTCGGTGGAGAACAACTGGTCCATGTACACCGGGCTGCGGTTCCTCAGGGCCGCCCTGCTGGATCTGCGCACGGCGCTGCCCGGCTACCGGGAGGTGCTGGACTTCGACCTGGACCAATCGCTCAGCAACCTGGAGCGGATCCAGGCCGGGATGGTGCGCTTCTTCCTGAACCCGGCGCTGGTCTGGCATGCCCCGGGCCAGCCGTTCGGCGACCCCGCCGCGGCCGGCCACGGCTTCTTCCTCCAGGGCACCGGGGGCCGGGCCGGCGCGGCCCAGGGCAACACGGCCGCCTTCGCCACCGATGTCCAGACCTGGGGCATCGCCGCCATCCTCGGCGACCGGGAGTTGGAGCGCCGGATGGAGCCGGTCTACGGCAAGGATTTCCTGTATGCGATGTTCCGCTCGGCCATGGAGCTGGGCGGCTATTTCCGGCCCGATCCGTCCGGCCGGCCGGTGCTGGCCGGCATCGGCTTCAACGCCCAGCGCTCCGGCGATCCGGCCAGCCAGATGTCCGGAGAATGGACCTGGGGCGCCATCAACGCCGCCATCGTCCTGGCCGACTTCTACCGGGAGCCCGGCCACGCCGATCCGGCCAAGGCCGCCGAACTGCTGGCCAGCGCCCGGAGCATGATCGCCGGGGTGGACGCCCTCTGCTCCCACGACTACAACCCCCAGCGGCTGCCCGGAGGCCGGGACTGGGCCGGCTACCTCTACGCCAACGCCCGGCAGTGGATCCCCTGGGGCTGGTACTCCAACGCCTGCCCGTCCCAGGCGGCCACCACCTGGGCCATGCGGGTCGAGGCCGGGTTCAACAGCTTCGAACTGGGCGGGGGCGAGCATCAGGCCACGGTCGAGGGGCTGGGGCTGGCGGGGGGGCTGCTCGATCCCTGATACGCCTGCCCGGCTCCTGCCGGCTGGACTTCCAACCGGGAGCCCGGCAGCTCGGACGCACGCGGAAGGGATGGGCTATGCCGATCTTTCGGCAGGTTCCCAGGGGAACCTTTTCCATAAATAACACATGTTTTATTCATCGCCGGCTCTCGGCGCGGTCCCTCACCAGGGACCCAGCCCCGGCGGCCGCAACGTCGGGGCTGAACCCTCCCGGACCGATGCGAACAAGGAAAACGCCCATGCCCCTGTCCTCCACTCTGAATCGATTGATCGTCTTCCTGGGCCTGGCCGCAGGCTCCCTGTCCGCGGCCGAATTCCAGCTCTCGGTGTACTCGGTGCAGGGCGGCGGCAGCTTGCAGTACATGGACTGGACCGAGGCCGGCCAGGTGCTGCGCGACTGCGGACCAGGCACCCAACTGCCCCTAGATGATCAAAATGGCCCTGGTGGCCAACCACGGATCCTGATCTTCACGTTTGCCCAGGGGCCGGGGGCCCGGGAAGCCTCCTTCCTGGTGGAGGAGGAGCACCTCGACCTGGAGTTCGGATTCACCTACGCGCCCGGCCAGGACCCGGACCGCGCCATCCATTCCATCAAATCCCCCGGCGTGTTCGAAGCCTTCAAGGCCCACCTGGAAGCGCGGAAAATCCGCCTGCTGTTCGTGACCGGGCCAGGGGCCGCGGTGGATCTGGCCACGTTCCAGGCTGAAGCCGCACCGGCGGACGCCAGCGCGGCGTTCCATGCCGCGAAGGGGCGGCTGCCCTACAACAATGAGTCCAAAGTCGAAGGATTTCATCCTTACAGCTGGTACAACTCAGAGTGTTGGCTCCAACGCAACGGGTGGCTCAAGGGTGGCCGGGCCAAGGCGCTGTTCGCGTTCCAGATCAAGGCCGGGTTGGCCCCGGGCGGAGGTTCCGTGACCAGTCCGGAGGGTCCCGGCCAACCGTCCGCCCCTGGATCCGGGCGGGGGACCAAGCGCCGCGCCGAGCACGAAGGCGAGGGCGCCCCGGCGCCCAAGGTGCGCATCCCGGAGAACCGCAGGCCTGCCCCCGCGCCGGCGTCGGCCGGATTCATCCTGGAACAGAAGCTGGACCAGGCGAACCAGGCCGCCGAGCCGATGCGGCTGGCGCCGGCCGAACCGGCCTTCCAGTCCTCAGGGTCATGGTCGCTTCCGGTCGGCCTCGGCTCGGGGCTGGGCCTCGCCCCGAGGCCCACGCCCTCCGCCGCCCCATCCGTCCCGTCCGCTCCGTCCCACCAGCCTGCCGGACCGGGCCCCCACCCGCCGGCGGAAACCGCGATCTCCTTCAGTGGGGACGATGGGTCCATCGCCATGGACCTGGGGGAGGACCAATACCTGTTACAGCCGCAGCCCGGGCGAATGGGCCTCGAGTTCCCGCAAGGGTGGGCGCCGCTGGCCTTCGGCGGCCCGCAGGCCGGGGATCCTGGGTCCAGCATGGTTCTGGATGAGGATCTGCTTTTGGCCCTGCCCGGCTCCCTCTCGGCGGACCCCCTGCCACTGCCGCCCCTGGGCCCCTGGGACGAGCCTATGGGGTTGGGCGGGACAGCGGCACCTCCCATGATTCCGGCCGAAGCGCCCGCCGGCCTGCACTCGTGGAGCGCCCTGGACCTTGCACCTGCGATCAGCGAATGGCCTGGTCCTGGAACCTTTTTCAGAATGATTTCAGGCTGATCACGGGACCCGAAGCTGGCGTACCGTGGTGCGAATCCCGTCCGAGCAGAGCAGCAGCAGGTCCGTGGCCTGGGTTTCCAGTTCCAGCGGGCTCTTCCAGGCCACGGCGAGGGTCTCCCCGGTGCCGGCGTCCTGGACCGCCACCATGGCGTAGGCCTGGTCGTCCCAGGCCACGGCGACCGTCTCCCCGCGGACGCGGAACGCCGCACACGGCCGCGGATGGGCCGGGACCGGGCGCGGGTGGAGTTCGTCCAGCAGCTCGGCCTTGCTCTCCGGTCCGCCGCCGGCGCCGGCCGGGCCCAGCACCCGCAGGGTGGCCAGGCCCCGTTCCAGCCCCGGCACCAGGGGCACGGCGAACGCGATCACGCCGTCGGGGGCGTCGGGAGCGTCCGCGGTGCCGAACGGCACCTCCAGGAGGGTGCGCCCGGCAGCATCCAGGCCCCTCAGCAGGTACGGGCCGGCGGCAGGCGGCGTTGCGTTCCCGGCGGGAATCCGCAGGGCCGGGCGCAGGCGGAGCTTGCCGTTCCAGATCCGGCCCTGGATCAGGAGCGCCTCGGGCTGCCCGGGCCCCGGGGCCCTGGCCGGCCCGGTGCCCTTGTCCTCCCGTTCCAGGCCCGCCCGGTCCTGCTTCTGGAAGGCGATCATCTCCTCCCAGTCGAAGTCGGACACCCAGGCGGGCTGGTCGTAGCTCATGAAGCTCTTGAACTGGGCGGCCGGCACCGGCCGCCCGGTGCGCACGTCGAACCCCGGGGCGCCGATGACCTTGCCGGCGTGGGGATAGCGGGAGCCATCCTGTCCGGTGGTGCCGGGCTCCGGATGGTCCAGGCCGAGGGTGTGCCCGATTTCGTGGACGAAGGTGCCGAAATAGCCCTTCCCGCCCTGCTCCGGCTCCGCGTCCCAGCCCACCGCCACCCGCCGGTGGGGGCGGCCGGGCTGGCCCACCTGGCCCAGGCCGCGGATCTGGTCGTCCGGCATGCTGAACTGGGAGAACACCCCGTAGTAGGTGCGGAGCCCGCCGGGCTCGGGCGGATCCAGCAGGCGCTTGATCCGCAGTTCGTCCAGCAGGGCCTCGGCCAGTTCCCGGGAGCTGGCGGCGTCCTCCACCGCGGCCACGAACACCGGGCCCAGCTTCAGGTCCAGTCCGCCGGTGGGCAGGAACAGCTCCGCCCGCTGGCCCCAGGACGCCAGGGTGCGCTGGGAGTCCGCCACCCGGCCCAGGCGGCCCTGCACCAGGATGGGGATCAGGGTCACCCGCAGCGGGGGCAGGTTCTCCTCCACCTGGAGCGGGACCGGGGGGAGTTCCCGGGGTGCCTGGTCCGGGGCGGACGGGTCGGGCACCAGGGTGCAGCGCAGCACGTTGCCGGCCCGGACCAGGGCCCCGGGCACCGGCACGTTCCAGGAGCCCCGCAGGGTGTCGGGATCGGCCCGCAGGGGCACGCCCGGGGGATCCAGCTCCCGCTCGGCCTGCATCAGCTCGTTCCCGTCCCGGTCCAGGATCCGGATGACCAGCCGGGGCCGGGCCCGGTTCAGTGCGTCCGCCACCGGGAAGGCCCGCAGCCAGGCGTCCCGTCCCGCCACCAGCGGCACGCTGCCGTCGGCGCGCTGGGTGGCCTGGGTCAGGTACAGGCTGTCCAGCCGCAGGGCCGGATGGGCGGGGGCCTTGGCCTCGAGGGCGGCCGGCGCGGGGGCTTCGGCCGCGCCCAGCTGGAAGGGTTCCGGGCTCTCGCAGGTGCCGGCCATGGTCTCCAGGCGGACGGTGGCGGGACCCCGGAACCCTTGGGGCAGGTTGCAGAGGACCTGGGTGTCGGAGAATGGCATGGACACCAGTTCGGCGCCGCCCAGGGTGCAGCGCACCACCGAACCCAGCGCCGTGCCGCGGACCCAGAGGATGCCCGGGAAACTGCCGTCCTCGGTGACCTGGGTGATGGCCGGCGGGTCCTGGGGCGCAGCCTTCGCGTCCAGGGGCAGGATCCCCGTGGTCAGCGGCTCGCCCCAGGGGAACCGGAGCAGGAAGGGGCCGTCCCCGGCGCCGGAAGGCGTCCGCACCAGGATCCGGTCGTCCCCGGCCACCCGGAACGGCACCGGCACCCCGCCGAAGGTCACCGCCGTGCACCAGCCCACCTTGGAGCCCCGCAGGGAGACCCAGGTGTCCGGTCCGGCCTGGGCCGGCACGAAGCGATCGAAGGCGGGCGCCGGCGCGGAACCGTCGGTCAGGTGCAGGACCTGGGCCGACATGGCCCTGCCCGCGCCGGCCGACACCATGACCCGGCCGCTGCGGGCGCCCGGGGGGACCAGGACCCGCAGGGTTTCCGGATCCACCAGACGGAACGGGGCCTGGACGCCGCCCACGGTCACCCGGGTGACGGCCTGGAAGGCATCGCCGTCGACGCTGATCACGTCCAGGGGCCGGCTGGCCCCGGGGCGCAGGTCGGTGATGCGGAGCGCATGGGCAGCCACGGGCTGGACCAGGAACGGCGTCCCGGCCGCGGTCTCCCCCTCGGGGGTCCGCACCCGCACCTGCCCCGGCTCGGCGCCCCGGGGCACCACCACCTCGATCCGGCCCTCGGCGTCCACCGTGAACGGCACCTCGCGGCCGCCGATCTGCACCGCCTCCGCCCGGGCCAGGCCGCGGCCTTCCAGCAGCACCCGGATGCCCGGTCCGCCCCGGTCGGGGACCATGCGTTCGATCACCGGGGCGCCGGGTGATGCGGAGACCGGACCGGCACTGCCGGAACCAGACGCCGCGGCGGCGGGCCGCAGGTCCACGGCGGCGCCCGGTTCCGGCACCGCCCCGGTCCAGGACTGGTCCCGGGACTGCAGCCGCAGGATGCCGCCGCCCTTGGCATCCTCCGGCAGGCTCACCCGGGCCAGCCGGTCGGTGCGCACCTCCACCTGGACCGGGGTTCCGCCCAGGGTCGCCCCCCGCAGGGTCCCCAGGGAGGTCCCGGTGACCAGCAGGACCCAGGGCAGCTTCGGTTCCCGCACCAGGGCGGTGACGGCCAGCGGGGGGGGAGCGGGCCCGGCGGGGTCCAGGAGACCGGTCTCCAGGGGTTCCAGCCGGTCGATCACCAGCTGCAGGGACTCGGGAGCGGACAGGGCCGGCGCCCGCACCAGGATCCGGTCCGGCTGCACCACCTCGAACGGCACCGCCCGCCCGCAGCAGGTGACTGCCCGGACCCAGTCCAGCTTGGTCCCCACCACGGAGACCCAGCTCCCGGGCCGGGCCCGGGCCGGGACGAACCGCCCGAACGCGGGCGGGTCGGGGGGATCGGCCGTGACCCGCAGGGGCTCTGGGCTTTCGGCCTCGCCCTCCCGGGTGATCACCCGCACCCGGCCGTCCCGGGCGTCCGGGGGGACCAGGAGCAGGAGCTCGTTCTCCCCCACCACCCGGAAGGGCGCGGGGCGGCCGCCCACCTCCACCCGGCTGGCGCCCCGGAAGTGCTGGCCCGCGACCTTCACCTCGTCCAGGATCCGGGCGGCGCCGCCCACCAGGTAGGCGATGGCCGGGACCGGCCGGGGCGGCGCCTCGGGGATCTCGAGGCCCGGGAAGGCGAAGGGGAATTCGAAGGACTCCTCCGGCGTCTCCAGGCGCAGCAGGTCCGGGTGCCCGGGGTCCGCGGGCAGCTGGGCCCATATCCAGGTGTCATTGACCAGGAAGATCGGCAGCTCCGCGCCCCCCAGGGTCACCCGGCGCACGGCCCCCAGGCCGGTGCCCCGGATCACCAGGCGCCGCGGCTGATCCTGGTCCTGGAGCGCGGAGCGCAGCTCCGGGCGCCCCGGGCCGGCCCCGGACAGCTCCAGGGGCGCGGTCTGGAGGGTCTCCCCCCAGGGGAAGCGCAAGGTCACCGGGCCCCCCGGGCCGTCGGCGGGAGCCTGCACCAGCACCCGGCGGCCGTCCACCACCTGGAACGGCACCGGCGCGCCCCCCAGGGCCGCGCCATCGCACCACTCCAGGCCAGTGCCGCGCAGGGAGACCCAGGCCCCGGGCGCGGCCCGGGGGGGGACGAACGACTCGAAGGCTGGCCTGCTTGGCGGGGTGCGGTCGATGCGCAGGTCCTGGTCGCATTGCCACCGGCCGCCCCGGGTGTCCACCACCACCTTTCCGTCCCGGGCCGCGGCGGGGATCCGGACCCGGAGCATCCGCGCCTCCACCCGCTCGAAGGCGGCCGGGAGCCCCCCGACGGTCACCGCGAAGGCATCCTGGAGGTGGTAGCCGATCAGGAGGGTCTGCTTCAGGATCCCGACGCGGTCGGGCGACATGGCGATCACGCTCGGCGGCGGGGCGTCCGGGTCGGGCAGCGGATACGCGCAGGCCCCGTCGGCGGACTCCAGGCGCAGGTAGGAGGCCAGCTCCGGGTCCCGGGACAGCACCGCCCGGGCCAGGGTGTCGCTGTGCAGCCTCAGGGTCAGTTGCTCCCCGCCCAGGGTGGCCCGGCGCACCGAGCCCAGTCCGGTGCCCAGGATCTGGACCACGCCCGGATGCTTGGACGACCGGGTGACCGAGCGGATCGCCAGGGGTCCGGGAGGGGCCTCGGCCAGCACCAGGGCCGGGGTCTCCAGGGGACCCCGCCAGCCGAACTGCAGCTGGACCGGCCCACCCGCGCTGGTTTGCGGCACCCAGACCAGGATCCGGTCCGACCCGGCCACCCAGAACGGCACCGCCCGGCCCTCCAGGAGCACCGCCTCGCACCAGCCCAGCTTCTCCCCGCACAGGGAGACCCAGGTCCTGGGGGCGGGCCGGGCCGGGATGAACCCGGTGAAGCCCGCCGGCACCGGAGCGGCGGGGTCGATGCGCAGGTCCACCGGGGACTCCCCGGTCCCGCCCGGCGTCCGGACCGTGATCCGGCCCTGGGCTGCGCCGGGCGGGACCAGCATCAGGATCCGCCCGGCGTCCAGGACCCGGAACGGCGCCGGCACCCCCCCCACCGTCACCTGGGTGGCGGCGCCCAGGTCCTGGCCGATGACCAGCACCTCGTCCAGGATCCGGCGCACCCCGGGGTTCAGGTGGGTGATCCGGGGGGACGGAGCGGGTGTGGGCGAGGCCTCGGCCGAGGCCGGCTGGGCGGCCGCCCCGGGCGCGTCGGCTTGGGTCTCGACCCGGGCGGCCGGCGGCCGCTGTCCTTTGGATTCCAGGGCCGGGGGGGCTTCCCCGGGCCGGGAGGAGGCCCGCAGCACCGGCCGGGCCGGTGGCAGCCGCCCGGCCTCCGGTGCGTCCATGGGGCGAGGACTGGGGGTTGACCAGAAGACCCAGGGCGGTGGCGGAGGAGAAGGAGGGGGAAGCGGCATGTCGGCGCGGAGGCCCGGGAAGGCCCGTTCCCTCAATATACATTAAATATTTATTTTGTTCAGAACCAAGATACCCGCCAGGGCGCCGAAGTCGGGGTCTGGCCGGATCAGGCCGCTTGCCGAGCCCGCCCCAGCAACGAAACCGGTCCGGGACCCGTGCGCCCGACCCGCTAATCCAGCATGAACCCGACGCCCTGCCAGACCTTCAGCTTGGTCTTGCCGTCCGCGGTGCGGGCGGGATCGAAGATGAGCCGTCTGGCCGCCTCCAGGCAGTTGGCGTTGGCCTTGTCCACCCATTCCCCCTGCCCGGGGAAGCCCTGGAGCAGCCGGGTGTCCAGCACGTCGCCGTTCTGGTCCACCAGGACGTTCACCACCACCACGCCCCGGCCCACCTTCTTGGCCTTGGGGGTGACCCGGTTCAGGTTCATGGGCCGGGCCGGGATGATGTCCGGGGTGATGACCACCAGGGCGCCCTCGGCGGTGGGGGCGGTCTGCTTCTCCTTGAGCGCGTCCACGGCGCGGCGCAGGCTCTCGTTGGCCGCCATGGCCTCGGCCAGGTCGGCCTTGGCCTTGCGCAGCTCCTCCAGGATGGCGTCCCCGGCGCCCTGGTTCTCGGCCAGGGTGCTCTTCATCTGGTCCAGCTCCTTGCGGATGCTGTCGGTCTCCTGGCGGGCCATGTCCCGGCTCTTCTGGGTCGCGGCCAGGTCTTCCTGCAGGCTGGCGGTGGCGGCCAGGCGGTCCTTGAGGTCATCCCGCTCCGCGGTGAGGGCGGCCACCTGGGCCTGGAGCTGCTTCTGGATGGCCGGGACGGCCGGGACCCTGGGCTTCCGGGGCACCGCCTGGGCCGGGGCCCAGCACAGGGAGATGACCATGGCGGTGAACAGGCAGTGGCAGATGCGCATCGACCCTCCGGGGCTGGAAGGCCTCACCGCCCATAGTCCGGCTGGAGGCCCCCCGATTGTTTCTGGACCTTGAGAATCCCACGCTTGAGCAGCTTCGAGAAGATGGCCAGGCACTCTTCCTGGGGAAAAGGCGAGATGGAGATGATGTCGTGGATGCTCCACACGGCGTTGACCCGGGTGGCCAGGAAGGCCTCGTTGGGGCCCAGCTGGGCCTGCATCAGGTCCTCGATGGACACCGCCAGCTCCGGCACCAGGCGCTCGTCGATGGCGTTCTCCTGCAGCATGTGCTCCACCACCTGGAGCATCCGGGTGGCCTCCTGGAGCTTGGGCTGTTCCTGGAGCAGGCGCCGCAGCTCCTCCTGGGCTTCCTGCAGCTTCTGCTTCTCCACCAGCTGCCGCGCCCGCTGCAGCTGGAGGCTGGAGTGGTCGCCCAGCTTGCCCCCGGGATGCAGGATCCTGACCATCCCCTTCTCGTGCAGGTCGAACAGCAGCTTGTTGGCCTTGAACTCCGGGACCCGCATCTCGATGACCAGCTGGTCGATGCTCTTGAAGCCGTCCAGGCGGCTCAGCATGTCCGCGTCCTCCGGGGACAGCGGCAGCATGTCGGCGATGGCCTCGGGAATGGCCGCCAGGATGGCGTCCCCGCCCTTGACCACGCAGCGGATGCGCTTCCACTCGTCCACCCGCCGGGCGCCCTCCAGGACGATCCCGGTCACGTCGAGGCTCAGCAGCATGGACTTCTGCAGCGGCGGCTGGCCGTCGTGGAACTCGAAGGTGCCCGTGGACCAGAGGAAGGTGTCGAAGATGGATTCCTCAACCTTCAGCTGGACGATGCGGCGGATCTCCACCTCGGTCACCAGCTGCCGGTTCACCAGGATCCGCCCCAGCAGCTGGTTCTCGTCCTCCTGGGTGGCCAGGGCCTCGCGCAGCTGCTCCTCGGTGATCCGGTTGAAGGCCAGCAGGTACTGGCCCAGGTACTCCCGCGGATCCGAGGACCAGACGCTGGTGATCTTGCCGTCCTGGAAGGCCACCCGCTTGGTGTGCAGGAACCCCTTGAGCTCGAGGATGCCGGACTTCTTGCCCACCGCCAGCCACTGGAGGATGTCCTCCAGCCCCATGGTGGAAAGATCTCCCTTGAGTCCCATCAACCGTTCTCCGCAAACCTGGTGAGCCTTCCGTGGAGCGCCTTCTCCATTGTCGTCGCAAACCCGGTCTGAAGCTACAACGATGCGATCACTTCCCGGATCGCCCGGTTCAGCAGCACCGGATGGTGCCGGGCCATCTCGGCCTCCGGGTCCAGCAGCGGCAGCGCCACCACCGGCACGCCGCACACGGTGGCCGCCGGCGCCAGCAGGGGCGAGCCGCCCTCCTTGAGATAGCGTCGCAGCAGCTTTTCCGGCAGCGGCGTGGTGTTGGCGATGACCACCCGCAGCGGGATGCAGGCGAAGGACTGGATGGCGGCCAGGTGGGCTTCCAGGTCCATGCCCACGGTCTCGCCCGGCTCGGTCATCAGGTTCGCCACGTAGACCACCGGCACCTCGGTGCGGGCCACCGCCCGGCGCAGCTCGGCGATGAGCAGGGAGGCGATGGTGGAGGTGTACAGGCTGCCCGGGGCCAGCAGGATGAGGTCGGCCTGGAGGATGGCCAGGATCGCCTCGGGCAGGGGCTCGGCATCCACCGGCTCGACCCAGAACCGCGCCAGGGGCGCCTGGGCGTTGTTCACCGAGGTCTCGCCGCAGTAGCTGCGGCCGGCCATGTCCTCGGCCCGGAGCACCACCGGCACCACCGTGGAGGGGTACAGCCGGCCCACGGTGACCAGCACCCCGGACAGCTGGCGGATGGCCCGCACCCAGTCGCCGGTGAGATCGGCCATGGCCAGGAGCATCAGGTTGCCCAGGCTGTGCCCGGCCAGGGACCCGTCGCCCTTGAACCGGTAGTTCAGCAGGTCCGACAGGACCGACTCCTCCCGGGTGAGGGCGGACAGGCAGTTGCGCAGATCGCCGGGCGGGATGCCCCCCAGTTCGTCCCGGAGCCGCCCGCTGGAGCCGCCGTCATCGGAAACCGTGACGATGCCGGTGAGGCGCCAGGGATCCCGGGCGCGGTCCGCCTCGGACTTCACCGCCCGCAGCAGCGCGGCCAGGCCGGTGCCGCCCCCGATGGCGACCACCTTCAGCGGCAGGTCGGCATGGAGTCCCCTGGGGCCCGGCACCGGGCGTCAGGCCCGCAGCAGGGCCGCGAACGGACCCGAATGGCGGATGCTGTCGAAATCCGGCTCCAAACGGAACTGGAACAGGAAATCGGCGTCCAGCTCCACCGCCTTGGCCAGGGCATCGGCCGCTTCCTGCCCCTGCTCCAGCTGGGCATGGGCCACCGCCTTCAGGTAGCTCAGGACGGCCCGCTCGGGAAGCGCCTGGAGGGCCTTGTCCAGGATCTCCAGGGCCGCCGCCGGGGTCTTTTTATTGAGCAGCAGCTGGGCGGACATTTCCGGAATTTCCGCGGGAGCGGCATCCTGCTCCTGGAGCCGGGCCTCGATCGCGGCCAAATAGCCGCGGGCGGTCCGCACCAAGCCCAGACGCTCCTGGGTCATCGCTTCCCCCAGGACGAACTTGAACGCCGTGCCCGCTGCCACCAGCTTGCCGGCATTCATCTGCTCAAGTCCTTCTGAAAGCACCTTTTCCACCGACGGAACCGGCGCTGAGGCCGATGTCTCGGAGGTCTTCGTCTTGGTTGCCATGCTAAGTCCCCTGATGAATCAACGTAACCAACTATACCTTAAATAGGGCGGATTCGCGGTTAAGCATGCGCGTGGAGATCCAGGTCATGGCCGCGGCCAGGGTCAGGGTCATGGCCAGCGCCACCAGGTACTCGCCGGTGTTCGCCTGCTGGCTGAACAGCTTGCGGATGGCCAGGCTGACGTTCAGGACCGGCACATAGGGCAGGAAGACCATCTTCTCGATCCCCGGGGCCATGGAGAAGACGCCCAGGAGCACCACCACGAAGATCCCCGGGGTGAGGGCCGAGGAGGCCTCCAGGGTGTTGCGGGCCTGGATCCCGCCCAGCAGGATGAAGTTGGCGAAGAACAGCCCCAGCGGGACCATGAGCAGGAAGGTCAGGCCCAGCACCTGGGGGGTGGCCAGGGCGCCCAGGCCGGCCAGGCCGGCGGCGGGGGCCGCGGCCCCGTCCTGGGCGGCGCCCGAGGCCATCAGCCGCCCCACGGACAAGCCCAGGCTCAGGAGGTTGATGAGGGCCGAAAGGATCCCGATGGAAAAAATGTACAGCAGCTTGCCGAGGATGATCTGGGTCCGGGGCAGCCGGGTGGCCAGCAGGCTCAGCAGGGTCCCCCGCTCCTTCTCCCCGGCGGTGGCGTAGATGCCGTGCTGCATGGCCCCGGCGTACATCATGATCATCAGCAGGTAGGGCAGGAATGAACCAATCATTTTGCCCAGGAACAGGCCCATGTCCCCGGCTTCCACGGTGTCCAGCTTCACCGGCACCGCCAGCTGGGGCGGCGCGCCGACGTCCTGGAGGGCGGCCTGCACCCAAAGGGTCTCCTGCCGGCGCAGCTGGCTGCGGAACCGGTCCAGGGCCAGCTTGGACGATTCGTCGCTGTGGTCGTACAGCACCTGCATGGCCATGGTCTCGTGCCGGGCCAGCTTGGCGGCGCCCTGGGGGTCCACCTCCAGGTACAGCTCCAGCTTCTCGTCCCGGATGCTCTGCCGGAGGTCCCCCGGCGGCCTGGGCACCAGGGTGAAGTGCCGGGGATCGTCCCGCAGCACCGGCGCGAACACCTGCTGCGGGTCCACCAGGCAGACCCGGCTCGGCCGCGCCGCCCGGGAGGCGGCGTCGTTGTTGCCGAGCACGCTGGTCATGGCGAAGATCAGCGGGTACAGGATCAGCGGCATGACGAAGGTGAAGAACAGGGTCTTGCGGTCCTTGGCGAGTTCCAGATATTCCTTCTTCAGGACCAGGAGGGCTCCCCTCATGCGGCTCCCCCCTCGTTCCCGGCCGCCAGGCTGAAGAACACCTCGTCCAGGGTGGCCGCGCCCCAGCGCTGGAGGATCTCCCGGGGCGGCGCGTCGCCGTGGAGCACCCCGTCGAAGATGATCCCCACCCGGTCGCAGATGGCCTCGACCATGGGCATCACGTGGGTGGACACCACCACCGAGCGGCCCTCGGCCTTCATGACCCGGAGCAGGTCCAGGACGGTCTTGGCGGTGAGCACGTCCAGGCCGGTGGTGGGCTCGTCGAAGATCACCGCCCTGGGGTCGTGCAGCAGCGCCCGGGCGATGGAGACCTTCTGCTTCTGCCCGCTGGAGAAGCCTTCCATGCGGACGTCGGCGAAATCCGCCAGGCCCAGCTGCTCCAGCAGGGCCAGCCCGCGCCGCTCCGCGCTGCGCGCCTCCACCCCCTGGAACTCCCCGAACAGCTTGAGCAGTTCCCTGGGGGTGAACCGCAGGTAGACGCCCAGGTCGGTGGACAGATAGCCCACCAGGGCCCGGGCCTGTTCCGGCCGGCGCACCGCGTCCACCCCGCACACCTCGATCGCCCCCCGGTCCGGCCGCATCAGCCCGGCGATCATGCGCAGGGTGGTGGACTTGCCGGCGCCGTTGGGCCCCAGCAGCCCGTAGATCTCGCCGGGCCGGACCCGCAGCGAGATGCCGCGCACCGCCTCGATCCGCCGCGTGGCACGGGTCTTCTTGTCCTTGACCAGGAAGCTCTTGTACAGGTCGGTCAGCTGGATCACGGGCTCAGGCCTCCGGGTGCCGTACATGGGCTTGGAGCGTCTCCAGTGTAGACGGCCGGACCGGCCCGTCCAGCGCCAGCGGTTTCGTGGTTCAATCTAGCCATGCGAACCCTGGACTTCCGTTCCGACACCGTCACCCGGCCCGGCCCCGACATGCGGGCGGCCATGGCCGCGGCCGAAGTGGGGGACGACGTGCTGGACCGGGATCCGGACATGGACCGGCTGGAACGCCGGGTGGCGGAGCTGCTGGGCCAGGAGGCGGGGCTCTGGACCCCCACCGGCTGCATGGCCAACCTCATCGCCCTGATGCTGCACCTGCAGCGGGGCGACCGGTTCCTGGCCCCGGCCCAGGCCCACGTCCTGGGCTCGGAGCTGGGCAGCGCGGCCTGGCTGGCGGGGGGCATGCCCGAAGTGCTGCCCTGGGAAGGCGGCCCCGGCCGGATCACCCCCATGCAGGTGTGGCGCGCGGCCGGCGGCCCCGGCCCCTATTACGGGCTGCGCACCACCCTGCTCTGCCTGGAGAACACCCACAATTTCGCCGGCGGCACCTGCCTGGCCCAGCCGGAGCACCGCGCCCTGGTGGAGCAGGCCCACGCCAAGGGCCTCAAGGTGCACCTGGACGGCGCCCGGCTCTGGCATGCGGCGGCCGCCCTGCAGGCCCCCCTGGACGGGCTCGCCTGGGGCGTGGACACCGTGTCCGTCTGCCTCAGCAAGGGCCTGGGCGCGCCCATGGGCTCCGTGCTGTGCGCCTCCCGGGACACCGTGGAGCGGGCCAGGCGCATCCGCAAGATGCTCGGCGGCGGGGTCCGCCAGGGCGGCGTGATGGCCGCCGCCGGCCTGGCGGCCCTGGACTACCTGCCCCGGCTCCCCGAGGACCATGCCAAGGCCAGGCGCCTGGCCGAAGGGCTGCGGGCCATGGGCTTCCAGGTGCAGGAGCCCCAGACCAACATCCTGCTGGTGCCGGTGCCCGAAGCCCCGGCCGCCGTCTCCATCCTGGAGGAGGCCAGGGTGCGGGTGCTGCCGGTGGGCAGCGCCCTGCGCTTCATCACCCACCGGGACCTCAGCGGGGAGGACGTGGACGCGGCCATCGCCCGCATCCAGCCCATCGCCGAGCGCCTGGTCACCACCTGGGAGGGTGACCGGCCGATGGCCTGAGCCTCAGCAGGCGTTGGCCTCGTACCGGTCATCCAGGATGGTCCACCTCAATGCGCAGCCTGGTCCGCTGCCGCCGGGCCGGCCATGGCCGTAAGCCGGGCAGCCTGCCAGGGGTTGTCCAGGAAGTGGGAAAGCAGCTGCGCCTGGCCGAAGATGTCCACATAGGCCACATATTCCCAGTTGCTGGGTGGCACCAGGGAGACCGGATCGCAGGCCGCCGGGGGGGCCTGGGTGCAGCCGCCGCGGTTCAGCTGCTGCACATGCCAGGAGCCGTCGTACCAGAGGTCCTGGATCCCCCCGGCCAGGTCGCGGTAGGTCACGTGCCGGGTGGCGCCGTCCACCACCCGCATCGCCGGGTCGCCCTGGGCCAGGGGGCCGTCGGTGGCTCCGGCGCCGCCGAGGCCGTTGCCGCCACGGCCGCCATTGAGCAGCTGGCTATGCCAGGCGCCGTCGAACCGGACCTCCCGGATGCCGCCGGCGCCGTCCCGGTAGGCGATGTGCAGGGCCTTCCCGGCCGACACCGCCGCCGGGTCGCCCGCGGCCGGAGGGGCTCCGGTGCAGCCGCCGCGGTTCACCCGGCGCGCCTGCCAGACGTCGTCGCACCAGAGGTCCTGGATGTTCCCCTCCCCGTCCCAGTACAGCACGTGGTGGGCCCCATCGTGGACCAGCTGGACCGGGTCCCCCACCGCCCGCGGGGCCCCGGTGGCGCCGCCCAGGTTCAGCTGCCGGGCATGCCAGGCCCCGTCGAACCAGAGGTCCTGGATGCCGCCGGCCAGGTCCCGGTAGGCCACGTGGAACGCCCCGCGGAACTCCGCCCCGCTGGGATCGCCGGCGGCCGGGACCGCCCAGGTCTTGCCGCCGGCGTTCAGCTGGTCCACGTGCCACCGGTCCTTCTCCCGGTAGCGGTCGAACCAGAGGTCCTGGATGGCCCCGGAGGGATCGCGGTAGGTGAAGTGGCCCTGGGGGCCGAACCGGTCGGTGCGGGGGATGGCGGTGGCGGCGGGGCTGCCCGCGGCGGGGGGGCCCTGGGTGGCGCCGCCGTGGTTCAGGCGGTTCCGGCCGCAGGTGAGGTTGCCCTCCGCGTCCCGCAGGATCATCGGGAAGCTTCGCCATTCCGCGAAGTAGTCACTGAACAGGCAGGGCTTCCCCACCACGGCCTGGCCGCGGCAGAAGGGTGCGGCCAGGGACAGCCCGGCCAGGATGGCGCTCGCAATGAATGGGTTCACTCGGTGTCCTTACGCGCCGGACCGGCGCAGAGGGTTGCTCGGGGAAGCGCCCGGGGCATGCCCCAGGGCGCCGTAGAACGCGATGTAGCCGTAGCACAGCACCGGCAGGACGAAGGCCATCCGGATCCCCCCCAGGTCGGCCATCAGGCCCTGGAGCACCGGGACCACGGCGCCCCCCACCACCGCCATGCAGAGGATGCCCGAAGCCCGGCCCATGTTCTGGCCCAGGTCCTTGATGGCCAGGGTGAAGATGGTGGGGAACATGATGGAGTTGAAGAAGCCCACCGCGAGGATGGCCACCATGGCGGCCGGGCCGGTGCAGAAGATGGCGGTGAGCACCAGGGCGGTGGCGGCCAGGGCGTTGAAGGCCAGCACCCGGCCCGGGGGCACCCGGCGCATGACGGCGGAGCCCAGGAACCGTCCGGCCATGGCCCCGCCCCAGTAGAAGGATACGTACAGGGCGGAGCGGGCCAGGGAGCTCCCGCCGAGGCCCAGCTGGCTGATGTAGTTCACCAGGAAGCTGCCGATCCCCACCTCCGCGCCCACATAGAGGAAGATGCCGATGCCGCCCAGCAGCATCGGCCGGTGCTTCCAGGGGCTGGGCTGGGCGCCCGGACCGGGTCCGGCCGCCCTGGGCCCGGCGCCGGGCATGCGGAACCAGGCCGTGAACGCGGCCAGCGCCACTAGCGCCGCGGCGAGGCCCAGGTAGGGCGCCTGCACCGACGCGGCCTCGGCGCCGCGCAGGCGCTCCGCCCCGGCCCCCAGGGCCCCGAGCCCGTGCCGCCCCTGCGCGGCGCCGGACAGGATCAGCACCGATCCGAACAGGGGCGCCAGGGTCGTGCCCAGGGAGTTGAAGCCCTGGGTGAGGGTCAGCCGGCTGGAGGCGGTCTCGGGACGCCCCAGCGCGGCCACGTAGGGATTGGCCGCCACCTGCAGGAGGGTGATGCCCGAGGCCAGGAGGAACAGGGCCGCGAGGAAGACGGCATAGACCCGGGAAGCCGCCGCGGGGAAGAACAGGAGGCAGGCGCAGGCCATGGTCGCCAGGCCGAGGACCATGCCCTTCTGGTAGCCGATGCGGTCCACCAGCCAGCCGGAAGGCAGCGACATGACGAAATAAGCCGAGAAAAAGCTCATCTGGATCAGCATCGCCCGGGTGTAGTCGAGATCGAACACCGCCTTGAGATGCGGCACCAGGATATCGTTCAGGCAGGTGATGAAACCGAACGTGAAATAGAGCAGGCCCAGCGCCATCAGCGGGACCGTATAGGACGGCGGCTCCGCCCGGTCCAGGGTGATGCCGGGGTCCGCCAGACAGGACGGCCCGCCGTTTTCCAACTCGCCCATAATATTCATGGCATTCCTTATAATAATATTTTTAAGTGTAAAATTATGATTTATAACTGACACCATTTTATCATTCAGGCACCGGCCCGTTGCGGCGAGTATAGCGGCCGCTGCCAGGCGTTGCCACGGGCAATGCGGGGCGAAGCATTTTCCGGACGCTATTTTTTTCTGGCACTGGGGCCGCTCCCCCGGCATCAGAACAGGATCAATGCGTTCCAGGAAAGCGTTCCTGTCCCGCCCGCCATCGATTGCAGGGAGCCCTATGTCTATCATCAGACATCTATCCTTTTGCGCGCTTTTTCCGCTTTCCTGCGCGCTGCTCCGGGCCGCGGACCCCGGCCAGGGCCCGGCCGTCCCGGTGGACCCGGCCGGCGACGCCGCCGTGCAGCGCCTGCGGGACCGGGGCACGGCCCTGGGCCTGGGCGAGGACACCGATTTCACCGTCCAGGACGTGCAGCTCGACCCCTCCGGCGCGCGCCACGTGCGCCTCCAGCAGCGCTATCGCGGTCTCCGGGTCTGGGGCGGGCAGGCCGTCCTGCACCTGGACCCCCAGGGGGGGGAGGAGGGCCCCATGACCGACGCCCTGGTGCGCGGGATCCGCATGGAGGTGCTGCCCAACCTGGAGCAGGCCGAGGCCCTGGCCCTGGCCCACGACAGCGAAGCGCCGCTGGGCGCCTATGCGCGCCCGCCCACGGCGGAACTGCTGATCTACCCCGAGGCGGTGCTGCAGCGGGACGCCGGATCCGGCGGAGGGGGGAACGCCATGGACTTCCTGCCCCGGATCACCCGCAACCACCTGGCCTACCATGTGCACCTGGAACTGGAGAACGGCTCCCCGGAAACCCGGCATGACGACTATCTGGTGGATGCCCACACCGGCGGCATCCTGCGGAAATGGTCCAGCCTGTTCACCCTCAAGTCCCAGGGCAAGCCCGTCACCACCCTGGGCAGGTCCCAGTACAGCGGCGAAGTGCGGCTGGGCAGCCTGTCCGCCCCGTGCGGCTTCATCCTGTCGGATCCCACCCGGAGCAACATCTCGACCCGGGACCTGGCCGGCGGGACCGTCGGCAACGGCCGGCTCTACGTGAGCAAGGTCGCCCGGTGGGGGGACGGCCAGAACTACGATCCCAGCCGGGGCAGCCGTTCCGAGAACGGGCAGACCGCCGCGGTGGACGCCCACTACGGCCTGCAGACCACCTGGGACTTCTACCGCAACGTCCTCGGCCGCAACGGCATCGACGGCAAGGGGCGGGCGGCCCGCAACCTGGTCCACTTCGCCGCCGGCTACGACAACGCGTTCTGGGACGACGCCTGCTTCTGCATGAAATACGGCGACGGCACGACCTTCAAGACCCTCACCGCCCTGGACGTGGTGGGCCACGAGGTGTCCCACGGCCTGTGCCACGCCACCGCGGACCTGGACTACGAGGGCGAATCCGGGGGCCTCAACGAAGCCAGTTCGGACATCTTCGGGACCATGATCCAGGCGTACGGGTACGGCGCCAAGGGCGCAGGCAGGGAGATCCCGGCCAAGGGCGCCCGCTGGACCATTGGCGACGACCTGAAGACCACCGAGTTCCCCCAGCCGGTGCGCTTCATGTACAAGCCCAGCCTGGACGGGTTCAGTCCGGATGCCTGGTCCCCGGACCTGGACTACATGGATGTCCATATGAGCTCCGGCCCCATGAACCGGGCCTTCTACTTCCTCTGCGAGGGCGCCAGCGCCGATACCAAGGCCATTGCCTACAGCAAGTTCCTGCCCAAGGGCATGGCCGGCATCGGCAACGACAAGGCCCTGCGCATCTGGTGGCGGACCCTGTCGCTCTACCTCACGCCCCGGAGCCGCTACCGGGATGCCCGCAAGGGCGCCCTCCGCGCCGCCCAGGAACTCTACGGCCGGCCCAGCCCGGAGGCGACGGCGGTGAACCTGGCGTTCCAGGCCATCAACGTCGGCGGCCGCAACGCGAAGTTACGCTAAGGCCGCGGGGACCGCTTCCAGCTTCTGCCGGAAGGCGTCGGAAATGGGATGCTTCACGCTCTTGCCGTAGTCGAACATCACCAGGACATCACGCATTTCCGCCACGCACTCCTGCTGGTCGTTCAGGACCACGTGCAGCATCTGGAAACTGGTGGTCTTGACGTGCTCCACCCGGGACCGCACCGTCACCTGGCCGGGGTAGAACAACTGCTTCCGGAACTGGCAGGTGGTGGAGGCCAGCACCGGGCCGATGCCGGTCTTCGCATGGCAGTCCATCATGCCGAGCTGTTCCAGGTAGTTGAGCCGTGCCGTCTGGGCGTAGCGCAGGATCGCCAGGTTGTTGATGTGGCCGAAGGAATCGATCTCGCTCCAATCGATCCGCAGCTGGATGCTGATGCCGGACTCGGCCGGGGTCATTGCGGGCGTCCGGGGTGGATGCCGCGCCGCACCAGCCAGTCCCGCACCGGCTCCATCTGGGCGCCGTGGCCGAGCATGACGCAGTCATCGCCGCTGGTCAGGGACAGCCGCTGGGCCTCCCACTGCAGGCTGGTGTCCGGGACCAGGAAGGACCTGGGCTGGGGATTGGCCAGGGAGTTGTCCTTGCCCAGGAGGTAGAGCCAGGCGTAGCGCTGGGCCCGGGGGTTCAGGAAGATCTCCCGCTCCGAGGCCGCCTCCAGTTCCCCGGGCAGCCGCCCCAGGAAGAACGGCAGCCCGAAACCGCCCAGCACCGCGGCCAGCACCACCATCTGCAGGATCGAGAAGCGGAAGAAGACCAGGAACGGGCTCAGCAGCAGCAGTACCACCCAGACCCGCACCGCCCACTTGACGTACCTGGGCAGGGGAAGATGGATGACCGGTTTGTCTGGGGCACCGAACTCTGGCTGCATGCCTTCATGATACCCCGCCCGGCGGACCCTGGAAAACCTGGAGCAATTTGCCGGTTTTATCCAGAAAGGATTCATGCCAGCTGCGCCAGGACCCAGCGGGCCACCGGCTGGCTCAGGCCGTTGCCCAGCAGCCGGTAGCGCTGCTCCAGGCCGGTGCCGGCCGGAAACCGGAAGCCGGCGGGCAGGCCCATGAGCCGGGCGATCTCCTGGGGGGAGAAGCGGCGGATCCCCCGGGGGGTCTCCAGGAACGAGCCGCTGCCCACGAAGCGCTGGCCGTAGCCGCCGATGAAGCAGGCGCTGCGCCGGGACTCGGCGCGGACCAGGTCCAGGCCCGGACGGTGCCGGGCCGCCAGCGCCGGGTCCAGGTAGAGCGAGGCGTCCTCCTCCGGGTCCAGGTAGCCGGCCAGGGGAACCGGTGGCCGTTCCGGCGGGGCCAGCGCCGGCAGCGGCCGCCGGGCGGCCAGGATGAAGACCCGCGGCCGCTGGTTGGGGATCCCGAACCGGCTGGGGCAGAGCTGGTATTCCAGGCGGTGCAGGCCCGCCTCCTCCAGCCGCGCCGCCAGCAGTTCGTGGGCCGGGGAACCCAGGAAGCCGTGGACGTTCTCCAGCGCCAGCCGGTCCGGCGGCGCCTCCCGGAACAGCTCCATGAGCCGGAGGAAGGCCGCGCTGCGCCGGTCCGCGAGCCCCTCCCCCTTGCCCATGCGGCAGAACGGCTGGCAGGGCGGGCTCAGCAGCCAGGTGTCGGCGCCGGCGGCGGCCAGGTCCCCCGCGGCCACCCGGGCCAGCTCCCGGGCGATGGGCGCCGCGCCGTGGTTCAGCTGGTAGACGGCGTTGGCCACGGGGCTGATGTCATAGGCCGCCCGCACCGTCCCCAGCGCACCCAGGGCGTAGCTCCAGCCGCCCAGGCCGGAGAACAGCTCCAGGACCCGCACGGACTAGTAGCGGTAGTGCTCGGGCTTGTACGGCCCGGCCACCGGCACGTTGATGTACCGCGCCTGCTCCTCGGTGAGTTCGGACAGCTGGGCGTTGAGCTTGCGGAGCTGCAGCCGCGCCACCCGCTCGTCCAGATGCTTGGGCAGGGTGTAGACCCCGATGGGGTACTGGCCGGGGTTGGTCCACAGCTCGATCTGGGCCAGGGTCTGGTTGGCGAAGGAGGAACTCATCACGTAGGACGGGTGGCCGGTGCCGCAGCCCAGGTTCACCAGCCGGCCCTTGGCCAGCAGGATGATGCGCTTGCCGTCGGGGAAGATGACGTGGTCCACCTGGGGCTTGATCTCCTCCCACCGGTAGCGCTCCAGGGAGGCGATGTCGATCTCGCTGTCGAAGTGCCCGATGTTGCAGACGATGGCCTGGTCCTTCATCTTCGCCATGTGGTCGTGGCCGATGACGTGCCGGTTGCCGGTGCAGGTGACGAAGATGTCGCCCTGGCCGGCGGCGTAGTCCATGGTCACCACCCGGAACCCCTCCATGGCCGCCTGCAGCGCGCAGATGGGATCGATCTCGGTCACCCACACCTGGGCCGAGAGCGCCCGCATGGCCTGGGCGCAGCCCTTGCCCACGTCGCCGTAGCCGCAGATCACCGCCACCTTGCCGGCGATCATCACGTCCGTGGCGCGCTTGATGCCGTCCACCAGGGACTCCCGGCAGCCGTAGAGGTTGTCGAACTTGGACTTGGTCACCGAGTCGTTGACGTTGATGGCGGGGAAGCGCAGCTCACCCCGTTCGGCCATCTGGTAGAGCCGGTGCACCCCGGTGGTGGTCTCCTCGGTGACGCCCTTGATGGCCGCCAGCTGCCGGGAATAGAAGCCGGGATCCTGGTCCAGGCGCTTGCGGATCGAGCCGTAGAGGGCCACCTCCTCCTCGCAGGTGGGCTGGTCCAGCAGGGTGCGGTCCGTTTCGGCCCGGGCGCCCAGGTGCACCAGCAGGGTGGCGTCGCCCCCGTCGTCCAGGATCATGTTGGCGGTGCCTTCCTTGAAGGCGAAGATCTCGTGGGTGAAGGCCCAGTAGTCGTCCAGGGATTCGCCCTTGTAGGCGTAGACCGGGGTGCCCCCCGCGGCGATGGCCGCGGCGGCGTGGTCCTGGGTGGAGAAGATGTTGCAGGAGGCCCAGCGCACTTCGGCGCCCAGGGCCTTCAGCGTCTCGATGAGCACCGCCGTCTGGATGGTCATGTGCAGCGAGCCGGCGATGCGGGCCCCGCGCAGGGGCTGGGCCGCGGCGTACTCCTCGCGGATCGCCATGAGGCCGGGCATCTCGGTCTCGGCGATGGCCATCTCCCGCCGCCCCCAGGGGGCCAGGGCGGGATCGGCGATGCGGCAATCGGCGTGGGTGGTGGGATTCATGGCGGGCTCCGTGGGTGAGGGTCTGAGTCGGGGTCGGGCGTCCGGGTCGGCCTGCCCCCGACCCTGCGGGTCGGGTGGGCAAGCGCCGTTGCAACCGTGAACCGGCCGAGCCTGGGACGGATGGGACGTCTTGCAGCGCTTCTCGAGCCGCTACCATGATAGTCGAATCCGGCGATCCGGCCACCTGGACGGTTCGCCCCCGGGGGCGAGCATGTCCGCACACCAGCCTGACTTTGATCTTCTCATCCGCGACGGCAGCGTGCTGGACGGCTCCGGCGCAGCGGCGGTCCGGGCCGACGTGGGGGTGCGCGGGGACCGGATCGCCGCCGTGGGCAGCCTGGACGGCACCACCGCCGCCGCCACCGTGGATGCCGGCGGGCTGGCGGTGGCCCCGGGCTTCATCGACGTGCACACCCATGACGACCAGGCGGTGTTCCAGTGGGCGGCCAGCGAAGCCAAGCTCAGCCAGGGCGTCACCAGCGTGGTGGTGGGCAACTGCGGCATCAGCCTGGCCCCGCTGCGCCTCCGGGGGGACCCCCCGCCCCCGCTCAACCTCCTGGGCGGCCGGGAACGGTTCCGCTTCGACACCTTCGCCCAGTACGCGGCGGCGCTCCAGGCCGGCCCCCTGCCCCTGAACGTGGCGGCCCTGGTGGGCCACGGCACCCTGCGGGTGGGCGCCCTGGACGACTATGCCCGGGCCGCCGGCCCCGGGGAGATCGAAGCCATGGCCGGGGCGGTGCAGGCGGCCATGGAGGCCGGCGCGGCCGGGCTGAGCTGCGGCCTGTCCTACCCCACCAACCGCGGGGCCGTGACCGCGGAGGTGGTGGCCCTGGCCCGGGCCGCCGCCGCCCGGGGCGGCCGGCTGTGCATGCACCTCCGGGACGAGTACGACGGCGTCGCCGGCGCCGTGCGGGAAGCCTTCCAATGCGCCCGGGACTCCGGGGCCTTCCTGGTGCTGTCGCACCAGAAGGTGGCCGGCAAAGCCAACCGGGGCCGGGGCGCGGAGCTGCTGGAGCTGTACCGGTCGGCGGGCGCCGGCCTGCCCTTCGCCATCGACACCTACCCCTACACCGCCGGTTCCAGCGTCCTGGACCCGGTCGCCGTGGCCCAGTCCCGGCGGGTGCTGGTGACCTGGTCCCGGCCCCACCCGGAGGCGGGGGGCCGCGATCTCGACCAGATCGGCGCCGAGTGGGGCTGCGGCCAGGCCGAGGCCATCCGCCGGCTGCAGCCTGCCGGGGCGGTCTACTTCCACATGGACGAGGCGGACGTGGCCGGCTTCCTGGCCTGGGACCGCTGCATGGTGGGCTCGGACGGCCTGCCCTGCGACGAGCATCCCCACCCCCGGCTGTGGGGCGCCTTCGCCCGGGTACTGGGGGAGTATGCCCGGGACCGGGGCCTGTTCTCCCTGGAGGAGGCGGTGCGCAAGATGACCTCGCTGCCGGCCAGCGTGTTCGGCCTGCCGGACCGCGGCCTGGTGCGGGCCGGGTGCTTCGCCGACCTGGTGCTGTTCGATCCCGCCCGGGTGCGGGACCGGGCCACCTATGCCGAACCGCGCCTGCGCGCCGAGGGGATCGCCGCGGTGTTCGTGAACGGGCGCCAGGCCTGGCCCCTGCTCCGGGACCAGTCCGGCTGCTGGGGCCGGTTTCTTCCCGGCGGGCGCGGCGCCTGAAGCGCGTCCGCCCCGTGGCTGGTAGAGTGGGAAGATATCCGCAACGGACCTTCCCAGGACACGCCCATGACAACCAGCCTCACTCCCCTCACCCAGCTCGCGGCCTGGCAGGCCCTGGAGGCGCACCAGCCCAAGGTCCGGCACCTGAGCCTGCGCAAGCTGTTCGCGGACGAGCCCAGGCGCGGCGAGCGCATGACCGCCGAAGCCGCCGGCATCCTCCTGGACTACTCCAAGCACCTGGTCACCGCCGAGACCCTGGCCCTGCTCCTGCGGCTGGCCGAGGAAGCCGGGCTGCGCGCGCGGATCGAGGCCATGTTCCAGGGCCAGCGCATCAACCTCACCGAGAACCGGGCCGTCCTCCACGTGGCCCTGCGCGCTCCCGAGGGCCAGGTCATCGCCGTGGACGGCGAGGATGTGGTGCCCCAGGTGCACGCCGTGCTCGGGCGCATGGCCCGGTTCGCCGACCAGGTGCGCAGCGGCGCCTGGAAGGGACACACCGGCCGGCGGATCCGCACCGTGGTCAACGTCGGCATCGGCGGCTCCGACCTGGGCCCGGTCATGGCCTACGAGGCGCTGAAGCACTACAGCCAGCGCGACCTCGCGTTCCGCTTCGTGTCCAACGTGGACGGCACCGACTTCGCCGAGGCCACCCAGGACCTGGATCCCGAAGAGACCCTGTTCATCATCTGCTCCAAGACCTTCACCACCCTGGAGACCATGACCAACGCCGGCACCGCCCGGGACTGGGCCCTGGCCCGGCTGAAGGACCCCGCCGCGGTGGCCCGGCACTTCGTGGCGGTCTCCACCAACACCAGGGAAGTGGCCAAGTTCGGCATCGACCCCGGGAACATGTTCGAGTTCTGGGACTGGGTCGGCGGCCGCTATTCCATGACCTCGGCCATCGGGCTCTCCACCATGATCGCCATCGGCCCCGACCATTTCCGCGCCATGCTGGCCGGGTTCCACGAGATGGACGAGCACTTCCGGACCGCCCCGTTCGAGCACAACCTCCCGGTGCTCATGGGCCTGCTGGCCATCTGGTACAGCAACTTCCTCGGCGCCCAGAGCGTGGCGGTGCTGCCCTACGACCAGTATCTCAAGCGCTTCCCCGCCTACCTCCAGCAGCTGGTCATGGAAAGCAACGGCAAGCGGGTCACCCTGGACGGCACCGAGGTGACCTACGCCACCAGCCCGGTCTACTGGGGCGAGCCGGGCACCAACGGCCAGCACTCCTTCTACCAGCTGCTGCACCAGGGCACCCACCTGATCCCCTGCGACTTCATCGCCTTCGGCCAGTCCCTGAACCCCCTGGGCCGCCACCACGAGATCCTGCTGGCCAACGTGTTCGCCCAGGCGGAGGCGCTGGCCTTCGGCAAGACCGCCCAGGAGGTCCAGGCCGAGGGGGTTCCCGCCTGGCTGGCGCCGCACAAGACCTTCCCCGGCAACCGGCCCTCCAGCACCCTGTTCCTGGAGCGCCTCACCCCGGCCGCCCTGGGCCGGCTGGTGGCGCTCTACGAGCACAACGTCTTCACCCAGGGCGCCATCCTGCGCCTGGACTCCTTCGACCAGTGGGGTGTGGAGCTGGGCAAGGTGCTGGCCGGCCGCATCCTGCCCGAACTGGAGGCCCCCGCCCCGGTCCAGCTGAACCACGACAGCTCCACCAACGCCCTGATCCGGCGCAGCCTGAACAGCCGCCGCACCCCCAAGGCCGGAGCCTGAGGCCGTCCATAATTTCTGCCTCGTCAGGATGTGATTATTGACTTATACTCCTGGTTCATAGCGAGGGTTCCAGATGATCGACGCCGCCGCGGTCAAGGCTATTGTTTTGTCCCTGGGAGCTGAGCAGTGCGGGATCGCCCAGGCCGCCAGCTTCCTGGAGGCCCCCGAAGGCTTCCGCCCGGTGGATATATACAGTCAATGCCGCTCGGTGGTGGTGTATCTGAAGTCCATGCCCGCCGAGCTCACCCGGGCGGCCAACCCCCTGCCCTATTCCAACACCGCCCAGCTGCTCTACCGGGAACTGGACCGGCTCGGCCTGGACCTGGTCCGGGCCCTGCAGGAGCGGGGGGTGCCTGCGGTCCCCCTGCCCTGCGACACGCCCTACCTGGACTGGGACGAGGCCACCAGCCACGGCAAGGGCATCCTGTCCATGCGCCACGCGGCGCAGCTGGCGGGCCTGGGCCGGCTGGGGCGCAACACCCTGCTCATGAACGAGGAACTGGGCAACCGGGCCTACATCGGCGCCGTGCTCACCGCCGCCGAACTGGAACCCGACCCGCCCAGCCCGGGAAGCCCCTGCCCGGACACCTGCCGGATCTGCCTGGACGCCTGCCCCGAGAACGCCCTGATCGGCATGACGGTCATCCAGGCCCGGTGCCGGAGGCATTCCATCGTCAACGTGGGCCGGAACTTCGAGATCTACAACTGCCACCTGTGCCGCAGCGCCTGCCCCAGGAGCCTGGGCAGCGGACGCGGCGGCTGGCGCAAGGATTTCCACCAGCTGGCCAAGTGAGGGCGCGTCACGCCGCGATTCGGCGCCGGAACACCCACCGGTCGCCGCCGGAGGCCTTGGCGTCGAAGGCGTAGCCTTCGGCCTGGAACCGCTTCAGGGCCTCGGGCTCCGCCAGCCGTTCGCGGATGGCGAACCGGCACATCAGCCCCCGGGCCCGCTTGGCGAACAGGCCGATCACCTGGTAGCCGCCGTCCCGGAAGTCCTCGAACACCGGCGTGACGATCCGGCCCGCCAGGGCCCCGGCATCCAGGGCCTTGAAGTACGCCGCCGAGGCCAGGTTCACCAGCGCCGGGGCCCCGGGGCCCCGCTCCAGCAGCTGGTTCACCGCCCGGGTGAGCCGGTCGCCCCAGAAGGCGTACAGCTCCCCGCCCCGGGCGTTGGCCAGGCGGATGCTCATCTCCAGGCGGTACGGCTGGATCAGGTCCAGGGGGCGCAGGCAGCCGTAGAGGCCGGACAGGATGCGCAGGTGGTCCTGGGCGAAGGCCAGGTCCCCGGCGTCCAGCCCGGCCGCGTCCAGGCCCCGGTAGGCGTCGCCGGTGAAGGCGAGCACGGCCTGCTTGGCATTGGCGGGGGTGAAGGGCGGCCGCCACTGGGCGAAACGCCCGGCGTTGAGCGCCGCCAGGTTCCCGGAGATGCCCATGAGCCCGGCCAGCTGGTCGATGCTCAGGGCCCGCAGCAGCTTCACCAGCCGCGCCGACTCCTTGAGGAACTCCGGCTGGGAGCAGGCCTCCACATGGGGCGGCGTGGCGAAATCCAGGGTCTTGGCCGGGGAGAGGACGAGGATCATGGGGCCTCCTCGCTCCATCTTCGCCCAGGCCCGGTCCGAACGCCTAGGCCTCCTTCTGCCGCAGCCAGGAGATCATTTCCATGTCCTCCTCCTTGATGTGGTGGGTGAGCCAGTCGGCCAGGAACTTGGACAGGGTGCCCGGCAGGGCCAGGCTGCCGGCATCGTACTGGGCCATCAGGTCCTTCACCTGCGCGGCCAGCTGGTCGTGCTTGGCCTTGTGCCGGGCGTAGTGCGCGTAGCCGGCCGAGCGCATGAATCCTTCTTCCGTGGCGAAGTGCTCCAGGGTGTAGCCCGCCAGGGCCTTGAGGGTTGGGCCCATGGTCTCCCGGCCGTGGCCGGAGATGATGCCGTGGTGCAGTTCGTTCACCAGCTCGAACAGACGCTGGTGCTGCCGGTCCACCGCCGGGTTTCCGGTCAGGTACTTGGGCATCCAGACGGCGATGGGCATGGGGCCTCCCCGGGCAGATCCTGCGCTGAACAGCCCAAATATAGGATTCCAGTTGAGATTTGCAAGATCAGGCCCCGCCCTCCGGTTCCAGGGCCTCGGTCCCGCGGCGGAACGGTTCCAGCCGGCCGTAGCTGATCACCCGCCACAGCCACTCGGCGGGCCCGAACCGGAAGCGGGCCAGCCACCCGTGGCTCCAGGCCACCTGCAGGGGGAACAGGACGCATCCGGCCAGGATGCAGGCCGCCGGCGACCACCGGTTCCACAGGCCCAGGCCGTGGCTGTTGAAGGCCCAGGAGCAGATCAGGGACTGGGCCAGGTAGTTGCTCAGGGCCATGCGGCCCATGGGCGCCAGCAGGCCCAGCCTGGCCCGCCACCAGGGCCGCTGGAGCAGCAGCAGGAAACCCAGCAGGTAGCCCACCGCCACCAGGTAGGCGCAGAGATCGCCCACGGCCAGGGCCAGGGTGCCGCCCTGGCCGTCCCCGGCGCTGCCCAGGCGGGCCAGGGCCGGGAAGGCCAGGGTCAGCCCCAGGCCCGGCCAGAGCGTGGCGTGGCACCCCAGCCGGAGCCAGCGCAGATGCGCCCCCGGATCCCGCAGGATGCCCGCCTGCCACAGGGCCGTCCCGCCCAGGAACAGCGGGAGGCATTCCAGCAGGTAGTGCACCAGGTAGAACGGCCCCAGGGCCCCCCATTCCCATACCCGCCAGCGGAAGGCCTGGAGCCACGTGCCCGCGCCGTAGGCCAGGTCGGCCTTGTCCATGAACCAGGACGCCCGGGCCTGCCAGGTGGCCCAGAACAGTCCGGACGGCAGCGGCAGCAGCGCCATGAGCGGATCCCGCAGGGCGGCCAGGAGGAACACCGCCGCCGCGGCGGCCAGGGCCACCCGGGGCCGCCGGCCCAGGAACGGCAGGAGGAGCAGCCCGCCCAGGGCGTAGATGTGCAGGATGTCCCCGTTCCAGACCAGCGCCGAGTGGGCCGCCCCCAGCAGGAACAGCCCCCCCAGCCGGCGCGCGGCGAACCGGCCCAGGCCGGCCCCCCGCGCCCGGGCCCGTTCCATCTGGATGGCCAGGCCCACGCCGAACAGCAGGGAGAAGAGGGCGATGGACTTGCCCGCCAGCAGCCAGTCGCGGATCCAGATGAGCAGCTCGCCGCCCGGCCCGGCGGCGTAGGCCACGTCGGCCAGGTCCTTGTACGCGGCCCCGGAAAAGAACACCAGGTTCATCTGCAGCACGCCCAGCAGCGCGAATCCGCGGATGATGTCCAGGGCATGGATGCGATCGCCGGCCGCAATGGGCCGTGCCGGGGCATTACCGTTCAACACGTCATCACTCCCACCGGAATCCGGTGCCAATCACCCTGCAATTAAAATGATTAAAATATCTCTACGGAATAGGAATCACCTGGATCACCACGGATCCTACTCTAGACCAGAATCCGATTCCTTTCAAGCACCTGCGCCGAACAAAGGTATATTTAACAACTATAATAATACACCGATAAAGGAGGCTCCTTCGGCCCCATGCCGACCGGGCCCGGAACCTCGACCGCAGGCACGGAGTGCCCTTTCGTCTCAGGCAAAAGCTGATTTTGATCCAGCTCCGGGTCCAGGCCGGCGCGCCCGGAGGTGCGCAACCGGCATTTCTCCCGGTTCCCAGCCTCGCGGACCCTGGATACAATGAATGAAACCTTGAAATGCCGTTCC
>Ga0181516_10000596_pt1 | contig 31954 bp, 30 predicted proteins | sample PEATcosm2014_Bin_25_FD_121104 | JGI IMG/M metagenome (GOLD analysis project Ga0181516, IMG submission 121104) | Peatland microbial communities from MTU Mesocosm Facility, Houghton, MI, USA - PEATcosm2014_Bin01_10_metaG | ecosystem: Environmental > Terrestrial > Soil > Wetlands > Peat | place... | reverse complement strand
GAATGAGGCATTCCGCCTCGTGGGAAGCCATCCCTAAGGATCGTACCCAGTATCGAATACCCCGATTCGACCAAAACCCCGATAACTACGGGGTTTTGTCGTTTTTGCCGCTGGAAGTTCAGGATAGCCGTTCGGCTGCGCGGGCGCATACTTGCTCCCCAATCCGCTCGCCGTACCGATGCGTACGGCTTCGGGGTTGTGTCGCGGCGTCTGCATCCCGCTCGCTCGAACGGCTTTTTCTCGCGAAGGCTTAGGAAGCAACGAGGGCGCGGAGGCGGGCGCTGGTCTCTTCGCGATCCAGGCGCGAGGCAGCGACGTCGAGTACCAGCGTTTCCCATCCATCGATCTTGCGGGATGGTGAGGAATCATCCGGCAACAGTCCATTGTGTTCCATGAACACGAGGCACGCCGCCAGTGCGGTGCGTTTGTTTCCGTCGATGAACGGATGGTTGCGGCAGAGGTAGAAGAGATAGGCCGCTCCGATTTCGACGTCATCCGAAAAAACCGGCTCTCCGAAGGCTGTGGCTTGCGTCGCCGCCACGGCGGATTCCAGCAAGGCGCGATCCCGAATTCCCGAACCTCCCCCATGTGCGGCCAGCACTTCCGAGTGGATGGCTTCCACTGCGGCCACCTTGAGATGGACGGTCATGACAGGCGGCGGAAGATTTCGGAGTTCTTCCCGATGATGCGTCGGGCGCTGTCGGAGGCTTCCTCGGGAGTGATCGATTCACGGCAAGGAGTCAGGACAATGGATCCACCGTCATGCACGGAAACATCCACGGCGTCGCCGATCTTGAGGTGCGCGAGTTCCAGCAGCGCCTGATCCATGATGAGGCCCTGCGAGTTGCCGATCTTGGTGATGATCTTGACCATGCCCGTAAAACTATGTTTTACAGTCGGGAAAAAGCAAGCGGTTCCCGGAACTCAGAGTCCTCGCAGAGCTTGCTCCCGCCGGGCCTCGGCGAGGTCGTTCTCCACCATTTCCTTGGCCATCTGCTCGACGGTGATCTTGGGGACCCACCCCAGCTTCTGCTTGGCCTTTTCCGGGCTTCCCAGCAGGGTCTCCACCTCGGTGGGCCGGAAATAGTGGGGATCCACCGCCACGATCACCTTGCCCGTCGCGATGTCGATCCCCTTCTCGTCCAGCCCCTTGCCCTCCCAGCGCAGGCCGATCCCCGCGTGCTTGGCGGTGAGCTCCACGAAGGAGCGCACCGAGATCTGCTTGCCCGTGGCGATGACGAAATCCTCGGCGTGGTCCTGCTGCAGCATCAGCCACTGCATTTCCACGTAGTCCTTGGCGTGGCCCCAGTCGCGCAGACTGTCCAAGTTGCCCAGCTTCAGGACGGTGTCCAGCCCTTCCTTGATGCGGGCGATGCCACGGGTGATCTTGCGGGTGACGAAGGTCTCGCCGCGCCGCGGGCTCTCGTGGTTGAACAGGATCCCGTTGCACGCGTAGATGCCGTAGGCCTCCCGGTAGTTCACGGTGATCCAGTAGGCGTACAGTTTGGCGACCGCGTAGGGGCTGCGCGGATAGAAGGGGGTGGTCTCCCGCTGCGGGATCTCCTGGACCAGTCCGAAAAGCTCGGATGTGGACGCCTGGTAGAATCGCGTCTTCTTCTCCAGGCCGCAGGTGCGGATGGCCTCCAGCAGGCGGAGCGTCCCGATGCCATCGACGTCCGCGGAGTACTCCGGCTCCTCGAAGCTCACCGCCACATGGCTCATGGCCCCCAGGTTGTAGATCTCGTCGGGCTGGATCTCCTGGACCAGACGGACGATGTTCGAACTGTCCGACAGATCGCCGAAATGGGCCTTGAACCGAGGGTGCTGGTAGATCCCGTCGATGCGGCCCGTGTTGAACGAACTGGAACGGCGCTTCAGGCCGTGGACGAAGTAGCCCTTCTCCAGCAGCAGTTCCGCCAGGTAGGATCCGTCCTGTCCGGTGATGCCGGTGATGAAGGCGACGCGTGGCTGCGATGGCATTTGTGTCCTCGTTGGGTGGGTCGCTGAAAGTAGCCTCCGCATCCGCGATTCGTCAGGCGTCCAGGGAGCTCCGGAAATAGCGGACCGTTTCCCGGATCCCCTCGTCCAAACCGATGCGGGGCTTCCAGCCCAATTTGCCTTCGGCCTTGGAGATGTCGGGTCGCCTCTGCCTGGGGTCGTCCAGGGGGAGCGGCTGGAAGACGATTCTCGAAGCGCTCCCGCTCACCTCGAGGATCTTCCTGGCGAGTTCCAGCATGGTGAATTCGCCGGGATTCCCCAGGTTGAAGGGCAGATGGTCGTCGTCTCCCTCGTGTTCCATCAGGAGGATCAGCCCCGAAACGAGGTCGTCGACATGGCAGAAGCTGCGCGATTGCGTCCCGTCGCCGTAGATGGTGATGTCCTCTCCGTGCAGGGCCTGGACGATGAAATTGGAAACGACCCTGCCGTCCTTGGGATGCATCCGCGGTCCGTAGGTGTTGAAGATGCGGGCGATGCGGATGTCCACGCCGTTTTGGCGGTGGTAGTCCATGAACAGGGTTTCGGCGACGCGCTTGCCCTCGTCGTAGCAACTGCGGATCCCGATGGGGTTGACGTGCCCCCAGTACTCCTCCCGCTGGGGATGCTGTTCCGGGTCGCCGTAGACCTCGCTGGTGCTTGCCTGGAGGATCCGGGCCTTCACGCGCTTGGCCATTCCCAGCAGGTTGATGGCGCCCATCACGCTGGTCTTCACGGTCTTCACTGGATTGTACTGGTAGTGGACCGGCGAGGCCGGGCAGGCGAGGTTGTAGATGCGATCGACTTCCAGGAGGATGGGCTCCACCACGTCGTGCCGAACGAGTTCGAATCGGGGATTCCCGAGGAGATGTTCCACGTTCCTCCTGCGACCGGTGAAGAAATTGTCAAGGCACAGGACCTCATCGCCCGACGCCAGCAGCCGGTCGCAAAGATGGGAGCCCAGGAATCCGGATCCGCCGGTGACAAGGACGCGTCGCATGTGACCTCGAGTCTTGGAACGGGAAAACCCGACAAGGGAAAACTAGGACTCGGGCTCGGATCCCGGGGCCAACCGTTCGGCGCGGATGCCCAGACCCTGGAGCTTGCCAAGCAGGTTCTCGTACCCCCGGTCCAGGTGCTCCAGTCCGTTGAGAACGGATGTCCCTTCGGAACAAAGGGCGGCGATCACCAGCGTGATCCCGGCGCGGATGTCGAAGATGTCCAGGGGTTCGGCCACGGCTTTCAAGGAAGACGGTCCCTGGACGATGGCGGAGTGGGGATTGCGGTTGGCCCGGAAGCGGCAAGGGAGTTCGCCCAGGCATTTGTCGAAGACGGTGATGCTCGCGCCCAGTCGCACCAACTCGCGTGTGTAGCCGAATCGATCCTCGTAGACCGTCTCGTGGACCACCGATGTTCCCTCGCACTGGGTCAGGACCAGCGTGAACGGCTGCTGCCAGTCGGTCATGAAGCCGGGGTGGGTGTCGGTCTCCAGATCGATTCCGCGCAAGGGTCCCTTGCGGAAGAAGACGATGCCGTCGCCCAGGACCTCGTAGTCGGCGCCGATCCGGCGAACCGCGTTCAGGAAGGTGATCATGTCACCCTGGCGGGCGTGGCGGCAGAAGATGCGTCCGCCGGTGGCGAGGGCGAGGCAGGCGTAGCTCGCCGCTTCCATGCGGTCGGGAAGGATCTCGTGGGAGCAGCCCCGCAGCTTGTCCACGCCGTCGATGGAGACGGTGCGATCGGTCCCCAGTTCGATGATCGCGCCCATGTTCTGCAACATCATGACCAGATCCAGGATCTCCGGTTCCAGGGCGGCGTTCTCCACCACGGTGCGTCCCCGCGCGAGCACGCCGGCCAGCAGGATGTTTTCCGTGGCTCCCACGGAGGGGTAGGGCAGGCGCACTCGCGTGCCGTGCAGACCGTTGGGGGCGGAGGCGACGAATGCCCGTCCCGATTCGTCGATCTCCACGCCCATGGCGCGGAGTGCGTCCAGGTGGAAGTTGACGGGACGGGGACCGATCCGGTCTCCGCCCAGCACCGGGAGAACCGCGCGCCCTTTGCGGTGCAGGAGGGCGGGGAGGGCGAGCACGGAAATCCGGTTCGCCCGGGAGAGGCCGACGACCTCCTCGGTCGTGATTTCCGGGGTGCGCAGGACCAGGGTGTGGTCGCGCACATCCACTTCGGCACCCACCTTCTCCACCAGCTCGCGAACGATGTCGATCTCCTCGATGCGCGGAAAGTTGTGGAGCACCACGGGTTCGTCGGTGAGCAGGGAGGCGACCATCATCTTGGATGCCGCGTTCTTGGCTCCGGAGATGACGACCTCTCCTTCCACTCGTTGGGGCCCTTTGATCTTCAGGAACATGGGTAGCCCGCAAAGGTAGATGCGGTCGGCTGCGATCCTTCCCTTCCGGATCGGAAATGGCAATGGTCGGGAGGACTAGATTTCCGCACCGCCTCATGACCGGACCCGAAGCCGCCGTACTTTGGGCCAAGGCCGCGGGCATCCTGCAACGGATGCTCTCGGCCGAAGTCCACGCTCGCCAGATCGCGCCCTTGCGATGCCTGGAGTTTTCCCAGACGTCCCTCCTTCTGGAGGCCCCCGCGGATTTCGCCCTCGAACCGTTCCGAAAGACCCTGCAGGGTCTGGTGGAGATGGCCGCCGAACAGACCATCGGGGCCACGCCTCGGATCACGCTGCAGCAAAGCCGTCCCGTCCTTCCTTCCGCGACCGAGCCACGCGCCGGTGCCGGAGGCGACATTCCCCCCATCCTGATGAATCCCCGGTTCACGTTCGACACTTTCGTGGTGGGCGGGAATTCGCAGTTCGCCCACTCGGCGGCCAAGGCCGTCGCCGACGCACCCGGCCGCACCCGCTTCAACCCGCTGATGATCTACGGGGATTCGGGACTGGGCAAGACCCACCTCCTCCAGGCGATCGGGAACCAGATCGAGGCGCGCTTTCCCGAGATCCGCGTCCGGTACGTCCCGACGGACGACTTCAAGAACCAGTACATCTACCACGTCCAGAAGAACCTCGTGAACGACTTTTCGACGTTCTACAGGAACGAAGTGGACGTGCTGCTCATGGACGACATCCAGTTCCTGGTCGGTCGCGACGCGCTCCAGCAGGAGTTCTTCCACCTGTTCAACGCCTTCCACCAGTCCAACCGCCAGATCGTCTTGACTTCCGACTGCTCCCCCGGGGAACTGCAAGGCCTCGAAGAGCGGCTGGTGAGCCGTTTCCAGTGGGGTCTTTCGGTGGACATCCAGCCTCCGGACCGCGACACCCGCGAAGCCATCCTGCGCAACAAGGCCATGGAGGAGAACCTGGACCTCTCCGAGGACATCATCTCGTTCATCGCCGAAAACGTGGACACCAACATCCGCCACCTGGAAGGCATCGTGCGAAGGCTCATCCTGGAAGCCAGCATCCAGGGGGGCGACGTGACCCTCCGGTTGGCCCAGGACGTGGTGGAGGCGCAGATTCCACGCGGTTCCTCCAAGCGCTTCTCTCCGCAGGAGATCGCCCAGGTGGTGGCCGAATACTACCGCATCGAGCACGCCAGCATGTTCGCCGAAAACCGCGGCACCAAGGACGTGAGCCATGCGCGCCAGGTGGCCATGTACCTGGTCAAGCAGCTCACCCAGCTCCCCTACAAGTCCATCGGGGGCCACTTCGGCGACAGGGACCATTCCACCGTCATCCACGCCTGCGACAAGGTTGGCAAGGACCTGAAGGAATCACCGACGCTGCGCGGCGACGTGGAGCATCTGCTGAGGGTGCTGCGGTAACCCGGCCACAGGCATTTGTAGCAATATATACCCATGTATAGCGAAATCTTGTATAATCGACTATATATCGCTAGATATGGATCCAATCCAAAATCCATTCTCACCTGGGGCAGGTTCACCGCCGCCTGAGTTGGTGGGGCGCGATCCGATCCTGGAGCAGGCGGAAATCCTGCTGGGTCGAATCCGCCGAAAAAAGTCGGAGAAGAGCCTCTTGCTGACGGGTCTCTGCGGTGTCGGAAAGACGGTTCTTCTCAACGAAATCGACCGGATCGCCAGGGAACAAGGCTACCGGACGATCTTCATCGAGGCCCATGAAGACAAGCCATTGGGTGCTTTGATCGCGCCTTACCTGCGAGCCCTGCTGTTCGACCTGGACCGCTCGGCTGGGGCGGGGGAGAAGGCGAAACGAGGGCTCGCCGTGCTCCGAAGCTTTCTCGGGGGTCTCAAGGTGTCGTATGGGGAGATCTCGGTGGGGTTGGATGTCGATCCCGAAGCGGGGGCGGCGGACAGCGGAGACCTGGAGATCGACCTCCCGAACCTGTTCGCGGCCGTGGCCGAAGCCGGAGAGGAAAGACGGATTCCGGTCGCCATCCTCATCGATGAAATCCAGTACTTCAGCCAGAAGGAGTTGGGCGCGCTGATCATGGCGATGCACCGGATGCAGCAGCGGCAACTCCCGCTGGTCCTTTTCGGCGCGGGGCTGCCCATCCTGCCGGGGCTCGCGGGCGAATCGAAGTCCTACGCGGAACGCCTGTTCAGCTTTCCGGTCGTGGGGCCGCTGTCCGAGATGGATGCGGCGAAAGCCATCCAGGATCCGGCCCAAGCGGCGGGAGTCGCATTCGAACCCGAGGCGTTGCAGGAAGTGTTCCGCCTCACCCTTGGCTATCCCTACTTCATCCAGGAGTGGGGGTACCAGACATGGAACCTGGCTTCGTCGAGCCCCATTGGCCGGGAGATCGTCCACGCGGCGACGCCGAAAGTCACCTCCCGCCTCGACCAGAATTTCTTTCGCGTCCGCTTCGACCGGCTGACTCCAGGCGAAAAGAACTTCCTGAGGGCGATGGCCGAACTCGGTCCCGGTGCGCATCGCACGGGCGACATCGCCGAGACCTTGGGGGTCAAGGTCAGCGCTGTCGGTCCGATCCGCGCGAAGCTGATCAAGAAGGGGATGGTCTACAGTCCGGCGCACGGAGACATGGACTTCACCGTCCCCCTCTTCGATGCATTCATGGTCCGGGCGATCCCGGCCTTCGAGACGAAGACGGGAAAATGAACGTGCGTGGGGCCTGATCCGGGATCTTCACAATCCCAGTTCGCGCAATTCCTCTTCGAATCCCGCGGAGAGGATGGGAAAGCGTGTTCCGGAACGCGGATCCAGGTCGTGGCGGTCCAGGTGGAAGGAGGGAGCGTAGCGCTCGCGCTTCCACTGGTTGCGGGTCCAGAGCCGGAAGAACCGGGCCGTCCACTGGGCCAGGCGGGGATCGTCCTTCCACGGAGCCTCGGTGGAAAGTTCCCGCAGGCACTGACGGGGCGACTTGCGTTCGCGGATGGCCAGGGCTTCCAGGCGGGAAAGGAGCGGATAGGGCATGAGGTCGGCTTCGTCGGTCTGCTCGTCCACCCCCGGTGCCCGGGGCCTGAGCTCGGCGGTGGGGGCTTGCGAGGTGATCGCCCCCAGGAACGGGAGGGGAGGGATTCCCGCGATGCCTTTGGTTTCCAGGACGGAGAGCCAGTCCAGCAGGAAGCTCTTGTCGATCCCGGCCAGCGGACTCAGGGATCCCGCCGTGTCGCCGTCCATGGTGGCGTATCCCACCGCCATCTCGGAGCGGTTGGAGGTCGTGATCAGGAGCCTTTCCAGGACGTTGGCCAGAAACCAGACGGAAGGCGCCCTGACCCGGGCCTGGATGTTCTGCAGGGCGATGTCGTCTCGCTCCCAGGACAATTCCCGTCCCAAAGCTCTCTCCGCCAACGCCCGGTATCCGCCCACCAGATCCGAAACGTCCCACTCGTGGAAGACGGCTCCCACGCCGTCGGCGACCGCCACGGCCGCATCGCGCGTCACCTGGCCGGAATTGCGCGTCGCCTGGTAGGCGCAGGAGAGCATGGCCCCCGTCAGGGTGCGGGCATCCAAGCTGGCGGGAAGGTCCATCCAGGGAAGGGCGGAGCGCACCCCTTCGGCGCCGAGTTCCTCCAGTGCCCAACGGAACGCCAGATGCACCAGCACGGCGCAGGCCGCGGAATCCGCCCCGCCGGAAAGCGAGAGCACGAATCCACGGGACCGCGACTTGCGCAGGTAGTCCCAAAGACCCAGCGCCGCGGCGCGAGCGAACTCGGTGTGGGGGTCCATCGCCGGCGTCGGGACCCGTTCGAGTGTCGTGGTCGGCGGGACGGGTGGGGGCAAGTCGAGAATCGTCACCGCCGGCGCCTGGGCATGGACGGGATGTCCCGCCGTGGCGCGATGGGCGCGGATTTCGTCCAGATCCACGTCGGCGACGGAGATGGAGACGGGTGCGAAGGCGAGTCGCGGTCCCTCCACCAGCATCCGACCGCAGGAGGCGATGCGGCACGAAGCGTCGTACACGATGCGCCCCGACTCGTTTCCGGAGAGGTTCGACCAGACGTAGGCGACGCCGAGCGAGCGCGAACCGTCGGCGACCAGACGGGAGCGCAGCTCGTCCTTCCCCAGGGCGAAATGGGAGGCCGAGGGAGAAAAGACCACGTCGCAATCGGCGGCCGCGAGTTCCAGGCCCGGCCTCCCTGCGGCCCAGGCGTCTTCGCAGATCTCGAACCCCATCCGGATCCCGTCCCACTCGAAGACCTGGTCCCCGACGGGGCAGCCGAGTTCGGGGTATTCCTCCAAGGATCCCGGCGTCCAGGGATGGAACCAGCGGGTCTCGTAGTGCACACCTTCCCTGGCCAGGTGCCTTTTGCAGGCGATTCCAAGCACCGCGCCATTTCCCAGCAGGGCGCAGGCGTTGTGGACCCGCCCGCGCAGACGGATGGGGAATCCCGCGGCGACCAGGATGCCCTGGGGGACCGATCGCGCCAGTTCGCGGATCGAAGCGAGCGACCGCTCCGCCAACCAGTTGGAAAGGAACATGTCCTCGCACCCGTACCCGGAAAGGCAGAGCTCGGGCAGGACCAGCACATGGGCTCCAACCGTCCGCGCCCGGTCCAGCGCCTCCAGGGCCCGGTCCAGGTTTCCCCGGAAATCGAAGGGCGTCGTGGAAACGGCCGCGGAGCAGAGGCGAAGGATCACCGGTGGTTCTCCTCCACCGGGCGGGCTTCCAGCAGGGCGCCGAGGACATCGGCGAGGTCCTCGTCGGAAAGCGCTTCCAGCGGCGCGCGGAAGGAAAGGACCGACAATCGACCCCCCTTCCAAAGATGCGCCACCAGCAGGAATTCGTCCGAACTCGTCTCGCCGAAGCTGCGCAGCACCGTGACACCTTCCGGCGTTTCCTCCATGCGGGTCTGCTGGGCGTTCAGGTGGTGCCTCTCGCACCAGTCTTCGTGCGCCTCCATGAGGTCCGTCGATTCGATGGAATGCACGGATTCCAGGACGTCGAGGATCGCGAGCGACGATCTGCTCGCGCCTTGCCAGACCCCGGGGCCCACGGAAACCCAAGAGTCGCGCAGTCCCAGGTCCAACCATCGGCGCGGGGACAGCATCAGTCCGCCTCTCCGGAAGCCCGTCGATCGAGATGGTCCTGCAGGAGCACCCTGGCGGCGGCCTTGTCGACCAGCGCCTTGGGGTCCTTGCCGGGGACCCAGCCCGCGGCCTTCAGGTCCTGCTCCGCGGCGAAGCTGGTGAACCGTTCGTCTTCGTAGACCACCGGGATGCGCATGGAAGCCTGGAGGCGCCCTCCGAATTCCCTGACCAGCTTCGCGGTCTCGGACTCCTCCCCGTTGTCGCTGCGCAGCGGGAGCCCCAGGACGATCCCGCGCACATCCTCCTCGTCGCAGATCCGGCGGATCTCGCCCAGGGGATCTCCGGTCTTGGCGTCGAGCGTGGAGTAGCCGAAGGCCCGGGCACCGTCCAGATCGGAGAGGGCGAGGCCGATCCTTCGGCCTCCCCAGTCAATTCCCAGCCATCTTGGCATGCTCGTCCCTCAGGCGCGCGTATTCGTGGAGGAGGTAGATGGTCGAGGATCTGATGGTCCTGGAGGGCGCCGATGCGCCAGCTCGGAACGAGAATTGTCCCCGGTCCCGGTCCAACAGGAAATGCAGCGCCTCGGTTCCTTCCTCGCGGCCGAGCACCGCGTGGCGCACTTCCCCTCCCTCCAGCCAGATCCAGCCGGAAACCCCGTCGGTGGCGATCTCCACCCTTCCCGTGCGGCAGGCGTTGGCCAGGAAGTAGAGGAGCTCCAGGATTGTTCCCTGGCGGAGCGGTCCCCGTACCTCGCTGAGACGGGACAGTTGCTGTGGACCCGGATGGCGACCCACCAGCTGTTCGGCCTTCTCCAGGATCACCGTGATCTTCGCGTTGGGCTCGACCCAGGCGCGCATTTGCTGAGCACCCCGGTCCACGGCCCCCAGCACGTCCAGGAGCAGGATGGGAGTGGAGGCCACACGCGCGTCGGCGATCTCCAATTGGGCGAGATCCGCCCCGTGGCGGGACCTGTCGACCACCAGGAGCGAGGGATGGAACCCCGCCAGGAACTCGCCCAACCCGGCGTCCGGCGGGAGGATCTGGGTGTCCCAGCCGGCGTCCTGGAATTCGCCCGCCAGATCTTCGGCTCGACTGTCCGAGCCCAGCGCGAGCAGGACCCAGCGGCTGCGGACCTCCACGGGGGGGGTGCGACGCCTGGCCACCACCAGCACGATGCCCGCGAGCAACAGCACGACGGCCGCGCCGCCCAAGGCGCACAGGAGGGAGATCGGATTGGTGGTGGCGATGAATTCCCACATGGAGCGGATGGTACTCCCCTCAGCGGAAGGTGGAAGGCTTGGCGAGCTTCAGTTGGTCCTCGATGTCCTGGAAGACGATTTCCACCGTCCGGGTGGCGTCCACCCTTCGCAGGAGACGCTTCTCCTCGTAGAGATCGATCAGCGGCTTGGTCTTTTCGTGGTATTCCTGGAGGCGAACCCGGAGCACTTCCGGGGTGTCGTCCAGGCGTTTCGTGAACACCTGCCCCTGGACCTCGCGGGCGCGCTTCATCACGCGTGACTCCACCACTTCGTCCGGCACGTCCAGGTAGATGACGGCGTCCAGGTTCCAATTTTCGAAGAGGTATTCCGCCTGCGGACGGGTGCGCGGGAAGCCGTCGAGGACGAACCCCCAGTTCCAGTCGTGCTCTTCCAACCGTGCATGCACGACCTCTTCCACGATGTCGTCGGGGACCAGCAGGCCCTGGTTCATGAGCCTGGTGATCCTGGCCGCGATCTTGGTGTGGTTGGCCATGTGCCAGCGGAAGATGTCTCCCAGGCTGATGTGCACGAATCCATGGTTGGTGCAGAGCAACTCGCTCTGGGTGCCCTTTCCGGAACCTTGGGGCCCGAAGATGACGTACTTGTCCATTGCCCGCATAGTACCTATTCCACGCCCGCCGCCGCCGTCGGCTCCCCTCCCGTGCGCCTTTGCCGGAGCGTGACCACCCCCCCCTTTCCTACTTTCCCCGGGAAGATGCAGAACCGCACCGCCATCGCTTCGCTTTTCCTCGCCGGGTGGACGATGTGCGCCTGCCATTCCCGCGAGGCGGCGCAAAAATCCCACACCCCCAAGCGTTCCGAGGCGGAGGATACCCTGACCGTGGCCGCTGCCGTGGAACCCGTGGCCTGGTTGGGATGCCAAATGGCCGGACCGCCCTGCCGGACCATCGTCCTTGTCCCGCCGGGAGCCTCGGCACACACCTGGGAACCGCGTCCCGCGGATCTGGAGGCGCTCCAAGGTGCTTCCGTCTATCTCCGCACGGGCCTGGCGTTCGAGGAAGCCTGGACCCCTCGGCTCCAATCGACCATCCCCGGACTGCGCGTGGTGGATCTGAGAGGCGGCCTCAGCATGGCGGATCGCGACGAACCGCATGTCCACCACTCCGAGGAAGCGGATCCCCACGCGTGGTCTTCGCCCCGGGCCTTCCTGGAACTGGCCGATACCCTCGCACCCCGCTGGGAGGCCGCCTCCCCGGAGCTGGCGAAGAGGATCCGGGCCCATCTGCCTGCCGTCCGCGCGAAGCTGCTGGCCCTGGACTCCGCGGCCCGCGACCGGTTGGGACCGTTTTCCGGTCGGACCTTCGTGGTGAACCATCCGGGACTCGGATATCTCGCCAGGGATTACGGACTGGTCCAGATGCCGCTGGAATCGTTCGGACAGGAGTTGACCCCGGTCATCCTCTTCGAGATCCGCCGCACGGCCCATGCGCAGGGAATCCGGGCGGTGTTCGTGCTACCGGAAGCATCGCGCCGGGTGGCCGACCAGATCGCCATGGACCTCGGCGTTCCCACCGTGGACCTGGACCTTTTGGCGCGCGGCCCCTACGACTCCATCTTCCGAGCCGCCCTGGACCGCCTGGCGGGCGGCCTGTGACTCCGGCTTTCCGGTTTCGGGACGTCTCGGCCGGTTATCGGAAGCGGGTGGTGCTGCGGGGAGTGGATCTCGAGCTTCCGCGCGGCGGGATCCTGGGCCTGATCGGCCCCAATGGCGCGGGGAAGAGCACCGTCCTGCGGCTTCTCCTTGGACTGATCCTGCCGCAGGAGGGAACGGTCGAGGTGTTGGGAGCCTCCGCCCGCCTGGCGCGCCCCAAGCTGGGGTACGTGCCCCAGACCCTGACCCTGGATCGCGACCTGCCCGGCACCCTGCGGGACCTGGTGCTTTCCGGATTCCTGGGGCTGATCCCTCCGGGAGGCACGCCATCGCGCGAGGAGGCCGACCGCGCCACGCACTGGATGGACAGGCTGGGGATCGCGGACCTCGCCAAACGGAAATTGTCGGAACTCTCCGGGGGCCAACTCCAACTGGGCCTCGTGGCCAGGGCCCTGGTCCGCGAGCCCGACCTGCTCCTTTTGGACGAACCCACCGCCAACGCCGACGCCCGCGCGGAGGGAGCCGTGTTCGGACTGTTGGAGGAGGTATGCCGCGACCGCACCGGAGTGGTGGTGAGCCACGACATCGGGGTGCTGTCCAGCAACGTGGATTCCATCGCCTGCGTCGGTGCCGGCAGGATCGTGTACCACGGGTCCACCGAAGTGCCCGTGGACGCCCTCGAAGCGGCCTATGGATGTCCGGTGGACCTGATCGCCCACGGCCATCCCCACCGGGTTCTGGCCGACCACCACCACGGAGGAAGGGAATGAGCCTTCTGGTGATCCCGCTCATCGCGATCTTCCTCGCGGCCATCGCTTCGGGCGTCGCCGGGACGCTGGCCGTCACCCACCGCATGGTCTCCCTGGGCGGAGGCCTTGCCCATGCGGCCTACGGCGGGGTGGGCCTGGCATTCCTGCTCGGCTGGACGCCGTTGCCCGTCACCGTGGTGTTCACCTTGGCCATCGCCATGCTCATCGTCTGGCTGTCCGAGCATTCGCCGGAGCGGGCCGACACCCTGATCGGAGTGGTCTGGGCCCTCGGGATGGCTTTCGGGATCCTCTGCGTGGACCTCTCGCGCTCCTACGCCGGAGATCTGATGTCGGTGCTGTTCGGCAGCCTCCTCGCGATTCCCCGACAGGATCTGTACGCCCTGGGGGTCCTGGACGCGGTGCTGGTGTTCTGCGCCTGGCGATTTCGCAGGGAGCTTTTGGCCATGGCCGTGGATCCCGAGTTCGCCGAAGTCACCGGCTTTCCCGTGCGCGCCTTCCGCGTGGGGCTCCTTTCGCTGCTCTCGCTGGCCGTGGTGCTCCTGATGCGGGTGGTGGGACTCGTGCTCCTGGTGGCCTTCCTCTCCATTCCCGGGGCGCTCGCGGTGCGCTGGACGCGTTCCATGGGACGCGCCCTGTGTGTCGCCACCGGCCTCGCCTTCGTGTTCGGGTTGGCGGGACTGGCGCTTTCCTGGGCGTTCAACCTGTCCACGGGCGCCTGCGTGATCGCGGCCGCCGGCACCACCTACCTGGCCACTAGCCTCCGGTCCAGGGAGTGAATCCGGTCCCCTTCTTCGACCTTTCCCGGCAGCACGCCGCGATGGGGAAACGCCTGACGGTACCTGTCGAGACCCTCCTGGCCTCGGGCTCCTGCGTCCTGGGGCCCACCGTGGAATCGCTCGAGGAGGACCTCGCCGCGCGGTGCGGCACCCGGTGGGCGGTCGGGGTTTCCAGCGGTACCGACGCGCTGTTCGCGACGCTTTCCGCCTTGGGCATCGGGGCCGGCGACGAGGTGGTCACCTCGCCCTTCAGTTTCGTCGCCACCGCCCAGGCCATCGCCCGCACCGGAGCGACCCCGATCTTCGCCGACATCGACGGCGCCACCATGAACCTGGACCCGGTGGCCGCCGAAGCCGCCTGCGGTCCACGCACCCGGGCCATCCTGCCCGTCCACCTCTTCGGACTCGTGGCTGACATGGAGTCCTTGGAAGATGTCGCGCGAACCCGCGGCCTGGCTCTCGTGGAGGATGCCGCCCAGGCCTTCGCCGCCGAGCACCAGGGCAGGGTCGCGGGGTCCTGGGGGATTGCGGGGTGCCATTCCTTCTACCCCACGAAGGTCCTGGGCGCAGCCGGGGACGCCGGCGCCGTCACCACGTCCGATCCCGACCTCGCGGAGCGGATCTCGCGCCTCCGGGTCCACGGGGCGGGTGCCGACGGACTCCACCGGGAGCTGGGCGGCAATTTCCGGATGGACGCGGTGCAGGCATCGATCCTCGGCGCCAAGCTTCCGCTCCTGGAGGGATTCCTGTCGGCCCGCTTCGCGCACGCCACCGCGTACCTGGACGCCTTGGAGGGGACCGATTCCGTTCTTCCCTCCGTGGATTCCCATGGACGAAGGGTCTGGAGCCAGTTCTGCATCCGGCACCCGCGGCGCGACGCTCTGCGGGCGCACCTCTCCTCGCGGGGAATCGGAACCGGCATCTACTATCGCCTGCCCCTGCATCTGGAACCTTGCTTTTCGTATTTGAAGCATCGGGTGGGCGACTTTCCCAACGCCGAACGGGCCGCCCGGGAGATCCTGGCGTTGCCCATCTTTCCGGAATTGCGGACGGACGAGCGCGACCGGGTGATCGAGGCGGTGCTCGAATTCGAAGGAGGTGCATCGTGATCCTGGTTTCCCCGGAATCCGTCCGCGAGGCGGAAGCGCGAAGCCGCGGACTCCTCCAGATCTCGGAAGACCTCCAGATGGAGAGGGCATCCCTCGGGGCATGGAAGATCTTTCGCCAGACCTTCCCGGACGCCGATACGATTGCCGTCCTCTGCGGTCCGGGTGCCAACGGAGGCGATGGGCTCGCCCTGGCCCGCCACGCCCTGCTGGACGGATTCCGTCCCATCGTCTCCTTCCCGGGGCCGCATCCCGCGGAAGGTTCGCTCGCGTTTTTGCAATACCGGAGACTTCAAGCCCTGGGCCTGGAATGCGTTCCCTGGCAAGGACTCGCCGAACTCGAACCCGCGGTCCCCGCGGTGGATGCCCTGTTCGGGACGGGGCTGTCCAGGGGACTTTCGGATGAATTCCATGACGCGGCCGGTTGGCTCTCCGCTCGCCGCACCTTGGCCCTCGACCTCCCTTCGGGTCTGGACGGGCGGACCGGGCATCCACTGGGAGAGGCCGTTCGGGCCACGGCCACCGTGAGCTTCGGGCGGGCCAAGACAGGTCTCTTCCTGGATCCGGGCCGCGAATTCGCGGGCGCCGTCCATGTCGTGGACATCGGAATCCCCGACTCTTGCTGGGATTCCCACGGGGTCCAGGCCCTCGACTCCGACTGGGCATGCGATCGCCTGCCCCCGCGACCGCGCGGAGCGCACAAGGGATCGGCGGGCAAGGCCGTGCTGCTGGTGGGTTCGCGGGAGTATTTCGGGGCCGCCGTCCTCTCGTCATCGGCGGCGTTGCGGTCGGGAGCGGGCATGGTCACGGTGGCGAGCGTCCCGGAAGTTGCCGAAATCATCGCCCGCACCGTTCCGGAATGCTTGGGGAAGGTCGCCTTCGGGCCATCGGCCATCGGTGTCGACCAGATCCTGTCCAAGGCGGACGCCGTTCTCGCGGGACCGGGAATCGGACAGGGAGAGGACGCCGAGTCGGCCCTGGCCTCGCTCCTGGAGGCTTGGACCGGTCCGGTGGTCCTGGACGCCGACGCCCTGAACCTGGTCGCGGCCAGACCCCACCTGCGGGGGCTGCTGGACGACCATCGCGGTCGATTGGTCCTGACGCCGCATCCGTTGGAGGCCTCGCGACTCCTTGGCGTTCCCGTGCAGGAACTGCTCGCGGACCCGGTCCATGCCGCCCGCCGATTGGCCCTCGCCTTTGACGCCGTGGTCGTGTTCAAGACCGCCACTCCCGTGGTCGCATCCCCCGACGGCAGATCGGCGCTGGGGATCGCGGGTCATTCCGGAATGGCGGTGGGCGGGTGCGGCGACGCCCTGGCCGGTGCCGTGGTGGCCCGGCTCGCCGAGGGGCAGGAGCCCTTCGAGGCGACTTGCCAGGCGGTGCGTGCCCATGCGCGGGCCGGCGACATCGCGGGGGATGGTGGCAAGCGGGGCATGTCGGTGACGGATCTGGTGGCCGCGCTCCCGCGGGCCTGGCAGGAGATGGAGAAGAGCTAGAGAGATGGCAAATTCGCAGTCAATTAGTGATTTGCCATGGCAAATTCGCAATTTGATGCTAATTTGCCAGACATGGATCGTTGGCTGACAGCGCGTCTGAGGGAGGATCTGGAGCACAAGCTCGTGATCCTGTCCGGACCGCGCCAAGTGGGGAAAACATGGCTTTCCAAGCAGTTGGTCTCCGATCCGCGCCATGCCCTCTACCTGAATTGGGACGATCCCGATCACCGCCAAATCATCGCGGATCGGGGTTGGCTCCCCACCACCACATTGCTGGTCCTGGATGAAGTCCACAAGATGCCGGACTGGAAGAACCACCTCAAGGGGATCTGGGACACCAAGCCCGCAGGCCTGAAGATCCTGGTCACCGGATCGGCCCGGTTGGAGGCGTTCCGCCAAGTTGGAGATTCGTTGGCCGGACGTTTCCTGCGCCATCGCCTTTTGCCCATCTGCCCATTCGAGGCCGCCCAAGCCGGTGATGCGGGATTGGAGAGGCTCCTGGAATGGGGTGGATTTCCGGAGCCCTATCTCGCGAGCGACGCCGTCCGGGCCAACCGCTGGCGCAAGCAGTACGTGGACGGTCTCCTGCGCGAGGATCTCCTGTCGTTCGAACGGATCCACGAACTCTCGAAGATGCAGATGCTGGTGGAGCTTTTGCGCGAGCGTGTGGGGAGCCTCCTGTCGTGGTCGTCGCTGGCGGAGGACCTGCGTCTTTCCCCGGCCACGGTGGAACGCTACGTGGAGATCCTGGAAGCCCTCTACATCGTGTTCCGCGTGGGTCCTTGGGCGCGCGACATCGCGCGCTCCGTGGGCCGCAAACCCAAGGTCTACTTCTTCGACAACGCGCTGGTTCGCAAAGACGCCGGCGCGAGGCTCGAGAACCTGGCCGCGGTGGCGCTCCAGAAACTGGTGTGGGCGCGCGAGGACGTCCTGGGCCGCGAGACATCCCTCCACTACCTGCGCACGCGCGACGGACGGGAGGTGGATTTCTGTCTGGTGGAGAATGGCGTCCCAGTCCGCTCCCTGGAGATCAAGTCAACCTTTCGACAGACCCCCGCCGGACAGAAATGGTTCCTGTCCCATGGGATTCCCGGCACGGTGCTGTGCGGATCGGAAAGCAGGGAACGGATGGTCGACGGCCTGGAAGTGCGCGACCTGGGGAACTGGATCCGAGAGGCGTGGGAGGAGATGGAACCGGATTGACACCGGAGATTTCCGGGGATGGTTGCGAAAGCGGATCCCGCGCGTATAGATTCCTGACATGAAGCTCACCCAATCCTGCGCTCGCTTCGCCGCCGTTTCGCTTTTCCTCTCGTTCCTCGCCGGTTGCAAGGAGGAGCCCTTGCCCGTCCTCCCTTGCGACACCACCACCTTGATCCTATCCCACAAGGTCATCCAGTCCACCCCGGAGGGATTGAGGGTCATCGACGCCCCCGACCTGCGCCGTGCGGACACCTTGAAGTTCACGGGCGGCTACACCCTCCACAAGAGCGGAGGGATGTTCGGCAAGTCCTGGGTGTACCTGGATGTGACCCACCGGGGTCGCCCCGATTCGGTGTACCCCATCGGGCTCATCACCAGCCTATGGAACGTGAACGAAGCGCTGCCGCCGATTGCCGTTCCCATCAAGAACTGCTACGACACCGTCAAGGCGCACTTCCCCGACGCCAACTGATCGGGGCCGGGACGGTTCCGGTCTACACGTTGTCCCGGAGCCGCGGGTGCACGAGACCTTCCGGCGACAGGATCCGGTCGAGCTGGTCGGCTTCCAGCAGGCCGCGCTCCAGCACCAGGTCGCGCACGCGGCGGCCGGTGCGGTGGGCTTCCTGGGCGATGGCCGAGGCCTGGGCGTACCCGATCCAGGGGTTGAGCGCGGTGGCCACCCCCGCCGATTCCTCCACGTAGCGGTGCAGGGTCTCGCGGTTGGCCTCGATTCCCACCACGCAGCGTTCGCGCAGCACGCGGCATCCGGAGGCCAGGTAGGTGAGGCTCTGGAACAGGCTCCGGGCCATGATGGGCTCGAAGGCGTTGAGCTGCAACTGCCCGGATTCGGCGGCGAAGGTCACGGTGACGTCGTTTCCGATCACCGCGAAGGCGATCTGGTTCACCACCTCGGGGATGATGGGGTTCACCTTGCCCGGCATGATGGACGACCCCGCCGCCATGGGCGGCAACCGGATTTCGCCCAGGCCCGCGCGCGGGCCGCTGGACAGGAGTCGCAGGTCGTTGCAGATCTTGGAGAGCTTCACGGCCACCCGCTTCAGCACGCCGGAGAGCTGCACGAAGGCCCCGGCGTCCTGGGTGGCTTCGATGAGATCGGGAGCCACCGACAGCTCCACGCCCGCGATCTCCGACAATTTGCGGCAAACCAGGCCCGCGTATTGGGGCGGCGCGTTGATGCCCGTCCCGATGGCGGTGGCGCCCATGTTGATCTCGTGGACCAGGGTCCGGGCCTCGGCCAGGCGGCGACCATCCTCGTCCAGCATGTGGGCCCAGGCGTGGAACTCCTGTCCCAGGGTCATGGGGACGGCGTCCTGCAACTGGGTCCGACCCATCTTGAGCACGTCGGAAAACTCGTCGCCCTTGGCCCCGAAGGCATTGGCCAGGAGGTCCAGCTCGCGCAGGAGGTGTCCGGTCAGGAAATGGAGGGCGATCTTGAGGGCGGTCGGATATGCGTCGTTGGTGCTCTGGCTCGCGTTGACATGGTCCAGCGGATGCAGCTTCGCGTAGTCGCCCTTCACGTGGCCCAGGATTTCCAAGGCCCGGTTGCAGACGACCTCGTTGGCGTTCATGTTGGTGCTGGTCCCGGCCCCGCCCTGGATCACGTCGCACACGAACTGGTCGTGGAGTTCTCCTCGGCGGATCTCCTCGCAGGCCTGGACGATTGCGGAACAGCGTTCGTCGTCCAGGATGCCCAGCTCCCGGTTGGCCAGCGCCGCGGCTTGCTTCACGCAGGCCAACGCGTTGACCAGTTCCGGGTAGAGCGAGATGGCCACCCCCGAGATGGCGAAGTTCTCCAAGGCCCGGAGGGTGTGGATCCCCCAGTAGGCGTCGGCGGGGACGGATCGGTCTCCCAGGAGGTCGTGTTCGGTGCGCACGGTGGTGGTGGGTTGATTGGTCGTCATCGGTCAGAGGATACCAATCGCCGGCCCTACTCCAGCCGCCAATCGATCTCGGGCTGGCCGGCCTTGCGCAAAAAATCGTTCGCGCGGCTGAAGGGCCTGCTCCCGAGGAATCCCCGGTAGGCGGACAGCGGCGAGGGATGCACGGAGGCGATCACCCCGTGACGGGACAGATCCACCCGTTCCGTCTTCTTCCGGGCCGGGGTCCCCCAGAGGATGAAGACCATGGGTTCCGGGCGCTCGGCCAGAAGTTCAACGATTCGGTCGGTGAATCTCTCCCACCCCTTGCCTTGGTGGGACAAGGGCTGACCCGCCCGAACCGTGAGGCAGGTGTTCAAGAGCAGCACGCCCTGGGAGGCCCAACGCTCCAGGCTCCCATGGGCCGGGATGGGCAGGTTCAGGTCGTCGTGCCATTCCTGGTGGATGTTGACCAGCGACGGGGGTTTGGCAATTCCCGGGGGCACGGAGAAGCAGAGGCCGTGGGCTTGTCCGGGCCCGTGGTAGGGATCCTGGCCCAGGATCACGGCCCGCACCGATTCGAAGGGGGTCGAGTCGAGCGCCGCGAAGATCCGCGAGCCAGGGGGATAGACGGTGGCCCCGGCGGACTTTTCGGATTGCAGAAAGACCTTGAGGGCGGCGAACCACTCCGAGGCGAATGCGTCCTGGAGACGGGAACGCCAGCTTTCGTGGAGTCGGGGGCGAACGGTCGCTTCGGCCATGTTCGCAATCTAGGCGAGGTTTCGCGGTCTCGATTGCCCAGTTCAACTTTATAGGTTCCGAGGCATGAAATTCGATCTCGAACTCCTGCGCCGCGGCGCCGACAACCTCCGCTGGCTTTCCGCATCCATGCCCCAGGCGGCCAACAGCGGCCACCCCGGCGGCCCCATGGGTGGGGCGGATTACGTCCACCTCCTCTACTCCGAATATCTCGTCTACGATCCGGACGATCCCCATTGGCAGGAGCGCGACCGGTTCTTCCTGGACCCGGGCCACATGAGCGCCTTGTTGTATTCCACCCTCGCCACCACCGGCAAATACTCCACCGAAGATCTCTCCCAGTTCCGCCGCTGGGGATCGCACACCCCGGGCCATCCGGAGCACGACGTCGCCCACGGGGTGGAAAACACCTCGGGTCCTCTGGGGCAAGGGCACGCCTTCGGGCTCGGTGCCGCCATCGCCGAGCGCTTCCTCGCCGAGCGTTTCGGCGAGTGGCTGGCCCACAAGACGTTCATCTACATCTCCGACGGCGGCGTGCAGGAGGAGATTTCCCAGGGCGTGGGCCGCATCGCCGGGCACCTCGCGCTTTCCAACATCGTGATGTTCTACGACTCGAACCTGATCCAGTTGTCCACCCGCACCGCGGACACCACCTCGGAAGACACGGCGGCCAAATACAGATCCTGGGGTTGGAAGGTCGTGGAGGTCCAGGGCGACGATTTCATCGGGATGCGCGCCGCGCTGGACCAGGCCGTGGCCGAGACCCACGCACCCACGCTGATCTTGGGCCACACCACCATGGGCAAAGGTGCGCGCCGCGCCGACGGGTCCATCTGGGAAAACGACAACAAGCAGCACGGGGCCCCATTGGGGAAGGAGGCGACCGACGCGACGGTGAGTGCGTTGGGCGGCGATCCGTCCAATCCATTCCAGATCCTGCCGGACGTACTGGCCGGGCAGAAGGCCCGCCAACAGGAACTACGCGACATCGTGGCCCAGCGCCGGAAGGGCAAAGCCGACTGGGCTGCGGCCCATCCCGACAAGGCCGCCCTCTACGCGAAATTCTTCGCGCTGGGCCCCTGGGACGTGGGCTGGGACGACATCGCCTTCGGGCCGGGCATGGCCAGCCGGAATTCGTCGGCGAAGGTGCTGGAACGGCTCGCCGAACGGGTCCCCAACATCGTGGCCATCTCGGCCGACCTCGCCGATTCCGACAAGAGCGAAGCGTTCCTGAAGAAGACCGGCTTCTTCCAGCGCCGCGACTTTTCGGGCGCGTTCCTGCAAGCCGGGGTCTCCGAACTCACCATGGCCGCGGTCGCCGTGGGTATGTCGCTGCATGGAGGGGTCCAGCCCGTGTGCTCCACCTTCTTCGCCTTCTCCGACTACATGAAGCCGGTCCTCCGGCTGGCGGCGCTCCAGGAAACCCGGACCATCTTCTTCTGGACCCACGACAGCTTCCGCGTGGGAGAGGACGGACCCACCCACCAGCCCGTGGAACAGGAAACCCAACTGCGGCTCCTGGAACAGGTGAAGAACCTCTCCGGACGGCGGTCCTTCCTGGTGCTGCGCCCCGGCGATTCCGAGGAGGTCCGGCAGGCTTGGAAGGTCGCGATCGAAAACGAGCTGGGGCCCACCGGCCTGATCTTCTCGCGTCAGGACCTGATCGACCTCCCCTCCGACGGTGGCGACAGGAAATCCAACGCCAAAGGGCTGCTACAGGGCGGTTACGTGGTTTCGGGAGGCGCCATTCGTCCCGACTTGGTGATCCTGGCCAATGGCTCGGAACTCGGACTGGCCCACCAGACCGCGGAACTCATCCGCGCCGAGGGGATCTCCGTCCAGATCTCCAGCATCCCTTCCATCGGATTGTTCTGGGAGCAGGACAACGCCCATCGCGAGCGGGTTCTGCCCCCAGGCGTGCCGGTTCTGGCGTTGACGGCGGGTCTGCCTTCGGTATTCCGCGGCCTGGAAGGGCCCTTGGGCGAGGTTTTCGGCATGACTCGGTTCGGGGCCTCCGCGAATTTCAAGGTCCTGGACGAGAAATTCGGATTCATGCCCGCGGCCATGGCCGAACGCGCCCGAGCCCTGCTTGCCGACCAGCCTCGCCGCAGAACCGTCTTGCATCAGCTCTTCGGCTAAAAACGACTCGCGAGTCCGACGGTCAGACCTCATTTTGGGTGGCATGGCTCGTCGGTCCTCTGTGCTCGTGCTCTGCGCTCTCGCCGCATCGTCCTTCCTGGCAGGTTGCGCTTCCCATTCGGCCACCCGGGCCGAGGAAGGCCCCCCGAACGCTCCTCCCTCGCCCATCAAGTCGGTCAAACCCGACTCGATGGCGGTCGCTCAGCCCCCTGCACCCATCGCCCACGCGGATTCCACCAGCCCGGAGGCCAGGCCCCAGGTGGTTGTGGAGGGGATCGATTTCACGGGTGTGCGGACCCGCTTGATCCCGCACGTGATGAGCCGGGGCTGGATGCTTTCGGTCAACAAGAGCGACAGCATCGAATTCGTCCGCCCCGCCGTCCCGGAGCTCGCCCAGGCGATCTTCGGCATCGCCCCACCCCGGGGCAGTCGGATCTGCCTGCGATTTCGGCTGGCCGCCCTGCCCGACGGAACTCGGATCGAAATCGTCGGCCATCTCCTTGGTCGTTCCGGTCCGCTTCCATATCGCGCCTCCGCGGATGTCCTGGCCGCCAATCTCGACGATTTGCGACATGATCTCATGACCGCGCCCGGTTCCACGGATCCCCAGGTCGACAGGGTCGGCAAGTAGGATCGCCAATCTCCGGCGAAGCGCGGATGCCAGGCTTCGCATCCGTTGCGGCTACCTTTGCCGGGCATATGGGCAATGTTCTGGGGCGCATCCTGCGCCTTTCCACTTTCGGGGAAAGCCACGGTCCCGCCGTGGGGTGCATCGTGGATGGCCTCCCCTCGGGTCTTCCCGTCGTGGTTGCGGACATCCAACGAGATCTGGATCGTCGCAGGCCGGGGCAGAACAAGCTCACCACCCAGCGCAAGGAGGCGGACGAGATCGAAATCCTCTCGGGCGTGTTCCAAGGCTGCGCCACCGGGACCCCGCTTGCCATGCTGGTGCGCAACACCGACCAGCGCTCGGGCGACTACTCCGAAATGGAGAATCTGTACCGTCCTTCCCACGCGGACCTCGCCTACGACCTCAAGTACGGGTTCCGGGACCACCGCGGTGGCGGCAGGTCCAGCGTGCGCGAGAGCATCGCCCGGGTGGCCGCGGGTGCCCTCGCCAAACGGCTCCTGCGCGAAATGGCCGGTACCCGGATCGTCGCCTGGGTGGAGTCGGTGGAAAATGTCGATGCGGATGTCGATCCCGATTCCGTCACCGAGGAAGCCATCGAGGCCAGCTTGGTGCGCTGTCCAGATCCGGAGGCATCGAAAGCGATGGAGGCGGCCATCCTGCGCGCCCGGGGCGATGGGGACTCCGTGGGTGGAGTGGTGCGGCTGCGCGTGGATTCCCCGCCCGTGGGCATCGGAGAACCCGTCTTCGATCGGCTGGAGGCGGAATTGGCCAAGGCCATGCTTTCCATTCCCGCCACCAAGGGGTTCGAGATCGGTTCCGGCTTCGCGGGGACGCGTTTGCGCGGCTCCGTCCACAACGATCCGCTGGCTGCGCGGGACGGACGGCCTTTTCTGACAAAAAACGACTCGGGAGGGGTCCAGGGCGGAATTTCCGTGGGGGCGCCCATCGACGCGCGGATCGCCTTCAAGCCCACCGCCACCATCGCCCACCCGCAGAACACCCTGGACCGGGACTACCACGAGGCGACCCTCGCCGCGCGGGGTCGGCACGACCCCTGCGTCGTGGCCCGCGCCGTTCCCATCGTGGAAGCCATGGCCGCGTTGGTGCTGGCCGATGCGTACCTGCTGCAGCGCGCCCGCGCCGGAGTCTTCCCACCGCCGCGACCGGAAGATCTTCCGTGAGCCTCCCCTTGCGCATCGCCCTGTGCCAGCACCAGGCCCACGAGGACTCCGAAGTCTGCTGGAAACGCTTCGAGGAGCAGGCCTTGGAGTCCGCTCGCCGCGGGGCCACCCTGATCGTCTCCCAGGAGCTGTTCCTGGGTCCCTACTTCTGCCAAGGCCAGGAGACCGGCGCCTTCGACCGGGCCGAGTCGGTCCCGGGTCCCACCACGGAACGGCTGCAGGAATTGTCGCGCAGGCTGGGCTGCGTCGTCGTGGGATCCCTGTTCGAGAAGCGCGCCCCCGGACTCTTCCACAACACCGCCGTGGTCTGCGACGCCGACGGATCGCTCGCGGGCATCTATCGCAAGATGCACATCCCGCAGGACCCGGGGTTCGACGAAAAGTTCTACTTCGCTCCCGGCGATCTGGGATTCCAGGCGTTCGACACCGCCGTGGGACGGGTGGGCGTCCTGGTGTGCTGGGACCAGTGGTTTCCCGAGGCCGCCCGGTTGACGGCGTTGCAGGGTGCCGAGGTCATCCTGTACCCCACCGCGATCGGCTGGGACGACCAGGAAGACCGCGAACTCCATCCCGTGCAGTACCAGGCCTGGCAGACCGCCATGCGCGCCCACGCCATCGCCAACGGCGTCTACGTGGCCGCGACCAACCGAGTGGGACGCGAAGGGCGGCTGGATTTCTGGGGAGGGTCGTTCGTGGCCGATCCCGAGGGCCGCATCCTGCACCAAGCCTCGTTCGGAAGTCCGGAAACGGTCGTGGTCGATTGCCCCCGCGACCGGATCGAAAAGACCCGACGGGTCTGGCCCTTCCTCCGGGATCGCCGCATCGACGCCTACCAGGGCCTGCTCTCGCGCTGGGGACGCTGACTCGGTCCAGCTTCGCGGCCGCCAAGCGCGAAGCGCCGCTCCTGGTATTCCCGCAGGCTGGCCACGGGTCGTCCCGGTGCACCGGGCGGCAGGCGAAGCAGGAACCTCCCCACGGTCTCCCCCGGTTCGCGCAGATGGCCGGCGCGGCGCAAACGGGCTTCGGCCGCTTCCAGGCGTCGTCGCCACTCGGTGGACGGATTGGCCGCCCCTTCGGGTTCGCGCCTGCCCCGGATCAAGAACAGGACGAGGACCGCGATGGAGATCCCGCCCGTCCAAACGCCCCATTTCCCCCCGCCCTCGCCGTTTCCGAACCGGGCGTCGAGACGGGAACGCCAATTTCCGTCCCGGAATCCGTGCCACAGGATCCGGAATCGTCCGTCCCAACCCTGCGCCCAACGGGTCCAGACACCCCCCCGCCCGAAGGAGGGGCGGTCCGCCGCGGGCGTGGGGTCGAAGGGAATCCATCCGAGTCGCGGATCCAGGATCAGCACCCACGCGTGGGCGTGGGCACGCCGGAAGGTCCAGGATCCGCCCGGATCGCGGTCCGGATAGGCGTAGCCGGTCGCGTAGCGGGCGGGGACCCCGGAACGGCGCAGGAGGAGCACCGCCGCGGTGGCGAAGTATTCGCAGTATCCGCGCCGTTCCCGCAGGAACCTGCGCAAGGGATCCTCGCCTGGAGTCCACCCCGGGACCAAGGTGTACCGGAAGGACCGCGCGAACCACGAGGAGATTTCCTGGGACGGATTCCGTCCATCGCGGCAGTCGGGAGCGCACTCGGCGAGCGCCGAATCCAGGAGTCCCCCCAGGGAACGCGGAACGGCGAGATCGGAGGGCGTGGTGGACGTGTCCCTTCCGGTGTCCGCATACCACCAGATTCCACGTCCCAGGTCGGCGTCCGAGGATGCGACCGAGCCGGTGGGAAATCCGACCGCGGAATCGCCGACCACGGCTTCGCACGCGGTCCGGGGCGGGAGCGGCAGATACCCTTGCGTGGGCGCGGCCAACTGGATCCAGCCCGAAGACACTCCGCCTGGATCGCGACCATCCCGGCAGAAGACCGTCGCATCGCCCAGGTTCCTTGGGGAAGACAGGGGACGCCCGCGTCCTTGGGTGCGCCAGGAACCCGCTCCGTAGACATCCCGCACGATCCCGGCCAGGAAGGTGGGGTCCCGGACCGAATAGGCGCGGGCCACGACCTCCTGGTCCCGACCATCCCACTCGTCGGCGAAGGAGCCGAGCAGCATGATGGACGAAAATCCCTTGAGGGACCGCGGGGATGCCATCCCCCTTCCATGCGGGGAGATCCATCCCAGAAGGGGCGGGCCACCGCGCCAGAAGAGCAGGGTCAGCATGGCGACCACGCCCAGGGCCGGGACGATGCGCCAGTCCGACCGCTCCATTTTGCGCGGCAGGGGGGATTCCCGGCGAAGGAGCGGGACGAGCAGGGCGGACTGGAGGATCGTCGCGCCGATGGACCCTGGGGAATGCGCGGGTCCGGAGAGGACCTGCGCGGTGAAGGCCGTCCAACCGGCGTGGGCCGGTCGGGAGGAGCGCCCCACCGAGCCCGCCTGCAGAACGGAAAGGCAGGCGAAGTACCATCCGGGCAGGATTCCCAGATCTTCCCAACCGACGCGCGCTTCCCGCAGGCTGGACAGTTGGGTCGCGAAGGCCACCAGGAACGGGAGGGCGAGCGCGTAGACCGCCCAGCGCGGGAGTCGCCAGGGCCTTGGACGCAGGGGGATGATCGCAAGCGCGGCGAGGCAGGCCAGAGCCGGAACCCAGCGGGGTCCCCTCAGGGAGAGTTGCGCGACGGCGAGCGCGGCCATGGTCCAGGGCAGCAGCCAATCCTTGGGGGTCCATTTCCCGTTCAAAGGCGCACCAGCCCTTTCAGAATCCGGTCGGGACCGATCCTTTGGCTCGCCTCCGGAATCCGTCCCCCACCCCAGTCGACCCAGAGGATCCGCCGGGGCGGCGTCATTCCGACCGGCTCGGGGAGGTCTTCCGAAAATGCGACCAGGACCAGAGGTGCCTTCACGACAGGAAGCGTCATCAGGGGGCGCGGTCGGCGGTGCCGCTCCCAGCCTCCCGAGGCGGGGAGGGCTGCCAACGCGGCTTCCACGGCCAAAAGAGGATCGCGCCCGACCAGAGGGATCCGGGTGTCGTCCAGGAAGAAACCCGCCAGCGCGTTCCGTTTCGCCAGGAATGCCGCCACGCCCGCGGCCAGGGAAATGGCCGCATCCATCAGGCTCCTTCGAGCCCACGAGGAGCATCCGCTGCGGAAGGCGACGGCGATCCCTCCCCCAGATCGAGTTTCCGTTTCGCGCACCATCGGGTGTCCCGTCCGCGCCCACCCGCGGTGGTGCAGCGCCCGCAGGGAGTCGCCTTCTCGCCATGGACGGATTCCGATGAAATCTTCCTCTCCCCACCTGCCCGCGTCCAGGGCTTCGGCGAACGCGCCGCCCCCCGGACCCCGGAAAAGCCCGTCCATGGAAACCACTTCGCAAGGACGCGGGAAGATGGCGATCCTGGCCGGTGCCACCCGCAGGGAACGGGAGCGGAACAATCCCAACGGATCGGACCGGAGGACCGTGGGGCCTTCCAGGCACTGGATTCCCCGCTGGAGGGCGCGGAGGGGAACGTCCACCGTCCGGCCACCGGGAGAGCCGGGCGATGCGCCGTCCCCCACCGCCCGCAGCCGGTCTCCCGTGCGGAAGATCCAGGCACCCACTCCGCAGGGAAGAGGCGCTCCGCCGGATCCCAGGGCGACCTGGACGGAAATCGTCTCCCCTTCGCGCATCGTGGCGGGCAGCATCGCGGTCGCCGGGAGCTTGGATGGAGCGAGGGTCCAAAGCCAGGAGGTGGCGAGCAGGCCGGACACGAGGGCGAGGGCGAAGCCGCCCAGGTAGCCCCGGCTCAGGATGGAGATGGGAAGCAGAAGCAGCCAGATCCCGCAAAGGGCCTTGCCTCCCGGGGTCGTCCTCTCCCGGAAGGCCTTCCAGATCCAGGTCATGGGGTCGCGCCCTTCCGTCCCGCGCGGCCAGGTGCGAGCCACCCACCGCAACGTCCAGGACGTCCGGTGCCAGAGCGTCATCGCGGGACCGGGACGGTCCGTCGGATTTCCTCCAGCGCCCTGCTGGAATCGCCCGGATCGGAGGCGTCGCGAAGATGGATCCGGTGGGAAAGGACGGGGACCAGGAGTTCCTGGATGTCGTCGGGGAGCACGTGGTCGCGGCCTTCCAGGAAGGCGAAGGCCTGGGCCGCTCGGACCAGGGCGATTCCCGCGCGAGGACTCGCTCCCAGGCGGAGATCGGGGCGATCCCGTGTGGCCCGGACCAGGGAAACCGCATAGGCCTCGATGGCCGGATCCACGTGCAGGGACCGGACGCGGCGCTGGGCCCGGGAAACCAGCTCCGGAGAGACCACGGCAGACAATTTCCGGATGGGTTCCTCCAGCCGGTGCGTCCGCGAAATCTCCCGTTCGGTCTCCTCGTCCGGATATCCCAGGCGGAGTCGGATCAGGAACCTGTCCATCTGCGCTTCGGGAAGGGGGAACACCCCGTGGAACTCGACCGGATTCTGCGTCGCCAGGACCAGGAAGGGATCGGGCAACGGATGCGCCGTTCCTTCCAGCGTCACCTGGCGCTCCTCCATGGCCTCCAGCAGGGCGCTCTGGGTGCGCGGGCTCGCGCGGTTGATTTCGTCGGCCAGGAAGACCTGGGCGAACAGCGGCCCGGTCCGGATCTCGAATTCTCCCGTGCCGGGACGGTAGATCGCACCACCGGTGAGGTCGGAGGGCAGGAGGTCGGGCGTGAACTGGACGCGACGGAAATCGGCACCGATGGCCACCGCGAGCGAGCGCGCCAGCGTGGTCTTTCCGGTACCCGGAACGTCCTCGATGAGAACGTGCCCGTCGGCGAGCAGGGCCGTGACCAGTAGGCGGATTTCCCGCGCCTTTCCAAGCAGCACGGTGCCCAGCGAGGTCTCCAGCGCGCGAAAGGTTTCCGGCATGGTAGGAGAGGATACGATTCCACGGTCGCACCCGGTGGTGCCGGACCGGGACATCAGCGCAGGAACAGGCCTTGGGCGCGCAGACGTTCCACGAGACGCGGGGAAGATCCGCTCTTGTTCAGGGTGTACAGATGCACGCCCTCGACGCCTTCCAGCACAAGTCGCCGGATCATCTCCAAGGCCTGCTCCACGCCCACATGGGCCACCGCCGCGGGATCGTCCCCGGCAGCGGAAACGGCACCTTCGACAAAGGACGGCATGGACTTCACGAATCGTTTTGCCGAAGCGAGATTCGTGATCGGCATCAATCCCGCCACCAGGGGGATGAAGATTCCCGCGCGACGGGCGGCATCGCGGAAACGGAGGAAGAGATCCACGTCGTAGAAGAGCTGGCTCACCGCGAAGGACGCTCCGGCATCCTGCTTTTTCCGCAGGTTCTCCAGGTCCGCCTGCGCGGAAAGCGCCTCCGGGTGCACCTCCGGATAGAAGGCGCAACCCATGCGGAATCCGCCGCGGGAAGCGATGTGGGAAATCAGCTCGCTCGCGAAACGGAACCCGTCCGGGTGCGCCGTGAACTCCGTCTGGCCTTTGGGTGGATCGCCCCGCAACGCCATCAGCGTGGAGATCCCGGCGCGCTCGAGCTGGTCCAGGATGCCGTCGATCTCCTCCCGGGAATGACCCACGCAGGTGAGGTGCGCCATGGCGGCGATCCCCAGATCGCGCTGGATCTCTTCGCAAAGTTCCAGGGTCTTGCTGCGGGTGGAGCCTCCTGCACCGTAGGTCACGGAGATGAAGTCCAGCGAGAGTGTCCGTGTCCGCTCCAGGGTGGCGCGGAGGTCGGCCCAGCCCTCCTCGGACTTCGGTGGAAAGAACTCGAAGGAGAGAGTCGGTCGCTGGGCGGACGGAAGCGGCATGGCCATCCTCATATCATAATATCATGATATGATGAATTGCAAGTGAATCTTGTTCTGGCCGTTCTCGATCCGCAGCATTTGCGATCTTGTCTCAATGGCATCCTCCAATCTGCTGGCCGGCGAACTTTCCCCCTACCTTCTCCAGCACGCACACAACCCCGTGGATTGGAGACCGTGGGGCGACGAGGCCTTCGCCGAGGCCGCGATGCGCGATGTCCCGGTCCTGGTCTCCATCGGGTACTCCGCCTGCCACTGGTGCCATGTGATGGAACACGAATCCTTCGAGGACCCCCAGACTGCCCGCACCATGAACGACCTCCTGGTGTGCGTGAAGGTGGATCGCGAGGAACGGCCGGACCTGGACGCGCTCTACATGGACTACGTCACGGCCATGCGCGGGCACGGTGGTTGGCCGCTGAACGTCTTCGTCTCCCCGGAACGCATTCCATTCTGGGGGGGCACCTACTTCCCTCCCGTGGGACGCCAGGGCATGCCCTCCTGGCTGGAGGTCTGCGCGGCCATCGCCAAAGGCTGGGCCGAAGAGAAGGATCGGATCCGCCAAGGCGCAAACGAACTCGCCGCGCGCCTGTCCGGGGCATCCCGCTTGGAGATTGGTGTCATCCCATCCCAACAGGCCCTTCGAGAAGCCACCTCTCGGCAGATCCTTTCCATGGATCACGTCTGGGGTGGCTTTCCCGGTGCACCCAAATTTCCCCCGCACGCATTCCTTTCCACCGCGCTCGAGGTGCCGGACCTCGGTCCCGCCGAGCGCGACCGGATTTCCGTCGCCTTGGATCGCATGGCTTTGGGCGGCGTGCGGGACCACGTGGGTGGCGGGTTCTTCCGCTACTCCACCGACGAGCATTGGCTGGTCCCCCACTTCGAGAAGATGCTCTATGACAACGCCCAGCTCCTGCCCGTCTACTCCCAGGCCTCGGTGGTGTTGGGAAACCCGTGGTACGCGGAGGTGGCTCGCGACACGGCCGCCTGGATGGGAAGGGAACTGGGCGATCCCGAAGGGGGATTCCGGTCGGCATTGGACGCGGACAGCGAAGGGGAGGAGGGGAAGTTCTACGTCTGGACCTGGGAGGAGCTGGAGGAGCACTTGGGAGAGGAGCGCGACGACTTCGCTCGGGTCTGGAACTGCACGCCGGAAGGGAACTTCGAGGGTGCCAACAATTTCTGGCGCCAGAGGCGCGAGGCGACGGGCATTTCCACCGATGACTCCCGTCTTCCCAAGTGGCGCTCGCGCCTGATGTCGGCCCGGGCCTTCCGGGCACGACCCGGCCTCGACGACAAGGTCCTGGCCTCCTGGAACGGATTGGCCCTTTCCGGGCTCGCGAAGGCGGGACGGATCCTGTCCGATCCGACCCTGGTGTCCCGGGCGCAGGGCGTGGCCCGCTTCGCGCTGGGAAAGCTCCGGCACTCGGAAGGCCTCTGGAGCGTCTGGAAGGAGGGACGCACCAAGCACCCCGGAACCCTGGAGGATTGGGCCTTCCTGGGAAACGGGTTGGTGGAGCTTTGGAAGGCAGATGGCGACGAGCGTTGGCTTTCGGCCGCGGTGGACTTCGGCCACCAGATCATCCAGCGCTTCTCCGACCCCGACATGCCCGCCTTGCGGATGTCCGACCGCGAACGAACGGATCTTTTTGCGCCGGTGGTGCCGCTGCAGGACGGCGCGACCCCTTCGGGGAACGGGGTGGCGGCGTGCCTTTTCGCTTCGCTCTGGCGCGCGTCGGGGGACGAGGAATTTCGACGTTGGGCGGTGTCCATTCTCTCCGTCTGCGCCGCGGGGATGGAGCGGTTTCCGCGGGCGTTTCCTTCGGCGCTTGACGCTTCGCGTATCCTGCGGTAGGGTCTTTATTGCGCCTTGCAGGCGCCGGGCCTTCTGGGGCTGTCCCGCCCCAGACCCCGGCCAAAGGGACCGCTGGCCCGGCCCCTTTGG
>Ga0181516_10000595_pt1 | contig 31991 bp, 27 predicted proteins | sample PEATcosm2014_Bin_25_FD_121104 | JGI IMG/M metagenome (GOLD analysis project Ga0181516, IMG submission 121104) | Peatland microbial communities from MTU Mesocosm Facility, Houghton, MI, USA - PEATcosm2014_Bin01_10_metaG | ecosystem: Environmental > Terrestrial > Soil > Wetlands > Peat | place... | reverse complement strand
TAACATGGGCGGCAAGAGCACTTATCTGCGCCAGGCGGCGATGCTCGTTCTGATGGCGCAAATGGGCAGCTTTGTTCCCGCACAGAGTCTGCGCTTCGGCCTGGTCGATCGCATCTACACGCGCATCGGCGCCAGCGACAACGTTGCGCGCGGACGCTCGACCTTCATGGTCGAGATGACCGAAACCGCGACCATCTTGAATACGGCAACCAAACGCTCGCTGATTCTCCTCGACGAAATGGGGCGCGGAACGGCAACCTTTGATGGACTCTCGCTGGCCTGGGCCACGGTCGAATTTCTAAATGCCGAGACCGGAGCGCGCACCCTGTTTGCCACCCACTATCACGAACTCACCATGCTGGCTGAAAAACTGAAGCGGGTTCGCAATCTGCGCGTCGGCGTCAAGGAAGCCGCAGGTGGAATCGTCTTCCTGCACAACATTGAGCCGGGCGCGGCCAGCAAGAGCTATGGCATCGAAGTGGCGAAACTGGCCGGACTTCCTGCCGCGGTGATCGAACGCGCCAAGCATGTGCTGCGCCAGCACGAGAAGCAGGAGCGGCATAGTGTGCAGGTCGAGACCGCGCCCGAGCCCATGCAGTTGACCATCTTCACTCCGCTCTCGCAGCGCATCGTCGATCGCATCGAGGCCGTCGACGTCAACGCGCTCACTCCGCTCCAGGCGCTCAATCTTTTAGAAGAGTTGCAACAGGAATTGAAGGGAAAAGGATGACGGTGACGTTACGCGAGGCTGTCGGAAGCCTCCTCGTAGTCGGAGTGAAGGGTCCTGAGCTGACGGGCCTCGAGCGCGCATGGCTGCAACTCGTGCGCCCCGGCGGAGTGATTCTCTTCAAGCGCAACATCGTCGACGCGAAACAGACGAGGGCTCTGCTCGACGCCGCAACCGCGATGACCGCCCGCCACAGCATGCGCTGCGTCGATGTGGAAGGCGGCACCGTCAATCGCTTGCGCGATGCCCTGGCGCCGTTGCCATCCGCCCAGGCAGTGGGCACGGCCGCACGAAACGCGCACAAGCCGGCGCTGGCTCATCTGCATGGCGAGTTGATCGCGCGCGCCGTGAAGGCCTTCGGCTTCAATACTGCCCTCGCCCCGGTGGTCGATCTTGGCTTGCCCGAGTCTGCTGCGGTCATGGGTTCGCGAACCGCAGGAATTTCCGCATCCGAGGTGGTCGATTACGCTCGGCAGTTTCTCGCCGGCTTGTCTGCTCACGGAGTGGTGGGCTGCGGAAAACATTTTCCCGGCCTCGGCGGCGGCGTCGTTGATTCGCACTTCGAGACTCCAGAGATTCGTCGCAGTTGGAAGCGGCTCTGGGACGATGACCTGCTCCCCTATCGCGCATTACATCGCGCCATGCCCACCGTGATGATCAATCACGCCGCCTATCCCGAAACCGCCGGCAAAAATCATTCAGCCAGCGCCTCTGCGTTTTGGATCACCACCGTACTCCGCAAGCGAATCGGATATCGCGGCTTGATCATCTCCGACGATCTCGAAATGGCTGGCATTCTCAAGTTTCTACCTGTGGATCAAGCGGCGATTGCGGCCGTTCGCGCAGGCTCCGATCTGATGCTGATCTGCCATAGTCCTGAGCTGATCCTGCGAACCTATGAAGCGCTCATCGCGGAGGGCGAGCGGTCCGCGACTTTCCAAAGGTTCCTGCTGGCGCGCGCCCGCGATACGGCACGAAAGCGTGCCCGGCTTTTCGCACACGGCCCGGGTCCAACGCCATCCGCGATTCAATTGGAAGCACTCCGCAAGCGCATCGCGCAATTCAGCGAGCAAGTCAATGCCAGCGCCGGTTCGGGAGACGCCATCGATCCAAGAGCTGCCTTCCCTGCGGAGACATCATGACACCACATGCAATGACCGTAGCAGGCGTAATGAGCGGCACCTCCGCCGACGGAATCGACGTCGCTGTGGTGCGGATCGCGCCCGGAAAGCTGCGGCCGCATCTCACCCTGCTCGCGCGTCAGGCGTTTCCCTACCCCGCTCCGCTGCGCCGCGCCGTGCTGGCGGCGATGAACGCATCAGCTACTTCGACCGCGGAGCTGGCACAGTTGCACTGGCGCCTCGGGCTCGAGTATGCCGAAGCGGTCCGAGCAACGGCCAAAAAGCATCGGGTCAAGCTGGATCTGGTCGGTTGCCACGGGCAAACCCTCTACCACCAGGCGCGCGCACAAGAATACGCCGGCCGCAAGTTTGCATGCACGTGGCAGGCTGGCGAGGCTGCCGCGATTGCGGCGGCAACGGGCGCGCCCGTGGTGTCAAACTTCCGCCCCGCAGATATGTTTGCCGGCGGACAAGGTGCTCCGTTGGTTTCGCTTCTTGATTTTGTGCTGTTCGCCAACGCAAAGCGCGCGCGAGTCCTCCAAAACATCGGAGGCATCGCCAACCTGACAGCCATTCCTGCCGCCAGCAATGCCCACCAGCTTCTTGCGTTCGACACGGGCCCCGGCAACATGGTCATGGATGCCCTCGCGCAAACGTTATTCAACAAGAAGTACGACCGCAACGGCGCCATCGCATCGCGTGGCACAGTGATCGAGCCTGTTTTGAAGCTGTCACTGCGCCACCCCTACTTCAAGCTCAAGCCGCCCAGGACCACCGGCCGCGAGCAGTTTGGCCGCGCCTACGCTGATCAATTCCTGGCTGCATGCCGGGCGCACAGCCTCAACCCCGCAGACGCACTAGCCACCGCAACCGCCCTGACTGCGGAGTCCATCGCTGCGAGCTATGCGCGGTTCGTCGCGCCGCTTCTCAAAGGCCACCCTGTCGATTACATCGTCTCCGGCGGCGGCGCGCGCAACGCAACCTTGATGGCCATGCTTGCCCAGCGCCTCAAGCCCCTGGCATGCGAACTGGCCGCAATCGATGGATTCGGTTTGCCCGCGGAGGCAAAAGAAGCCGCTGCCTTCGCGCTCATGGCATGGCAGACGTGGCACCATTTGCCCGGCAATGTTCCGGCGGCCACCGGCGCCAGCCGCGCAGTCATACTGGGCCAGGTGACCTATGCGTCTTAAGCTGTTGGCGCTGGCCGTGCTCGCTCTGATCACCGGCTGCCGATCCGCGCCGCGCGATCCCAACACCGTCGTGTTTCTGATTGAGAGCAGTCCGGCCAATCTCGATCCACGCGTGGGCATCGACGCGCAATCGCAACGTATCGATGGCTTGATCTTCGATGGACTGGTGACCCGCGACACGCGCTTTCAATTCACATCAGGCCTGGCCGAGCGCTGGGAGCAACCCGATCCACTCACGCTCGTCTTTCACCTGCGCAGCGGCATCCACTTCCACGATGGCCGTGCGCTCACCGCGCGCGACGTGGCCTGGACAATCAATTCCATGCGCACCGGCGTTGTGATTTCGCCCCGCACGGCTACCTACGCGTCGGTAGCCAGCGTCGAAGTGCGCGATCCCCTGACCGCCGTCTTCCACTTGAAGAAGCCCGATAATTTTCTGCTCGTGAACCTCTCGACCGGCGCGATGGGCATCGTTCCCGAAGGCAGCGGTGCGGATTTCTGGCGTCATCCCATCGGCACCGGATCGTTTCGATTTGTGAGCCAGCAAATTGATCAGAATGTGATCATTGAGCGCAATCCGTCGAGCTGGCGCGACACGCCCAAAATCGATCGCGTCCGCTTTGCGGTCGTCCCCGATGCCATCACCGAGTCCCTTGAACTGGAGAAGGGTTCAGGCGATGTCGCCGTCAATTCCCTGCCCATGGACGCGCTGGCCGTGCTTGCGAAACGCCCCGACCTCACAGTCGAAGATGTAGGCGGCACCGAGGTCCAATATCTTGCTTTCAATACGCGCGACCCGCTGCTCGAGGATGCTCGCGTGCGCCAGGCGATTGCCTGCGCCATCGATCGGCAACTCATCATTCGCACCCTGCTACGCGGTCATGCGCAGCCCGCACTGAGCCTGCTGCCTGCCACTCACTGGGCCTGGAGCGGCGATGTAGCCCAATACAATTACGACCCGGCGCGGGCTGAACAATTGCTCGACAACGCCGGGCATCCGCGCGGAGCCGGCGGCGTGCGCTTTCACCTCACCATGAAGACCAGCACCAGCGAGGATGCGCGGTTGTTGTCGGCAGTTTTGCAACAGCAATTGGCGACCGTGGGAATTGCGGTCGACCTGCGCAGCTACGAATTTGCGACCTTCTATTCAGACGTGGCTCGTGGCGCATTTCAGACCTACTCGATGCGCTGGATAGGCGGCAACGAGCAGCCCGACATCTTCAGCTACGCGTTTTCTACAGCGCGAATTCCGCCCAAGGGAGCCAACCGTGGTCACTATTCAAATGCTCGCCTTGACTCACTGCTCAACGATGCTGCGGTGAGCAGCAACAACGACCAGCGACGTGCCGACTATATTGAAGCGCAGCAGATTCTGGCTCGCGATTTACCTGCAATTAATCTCTGGTACGTCGATACGGTGGTCGTCCACAACCGGCGGCTTACCCACATTGTGCCGACTCCGTCCGGCAGTTACACCTTTCTTGAAACTGCAGAATTGTCCGATTAAGCCGCCATCGAGCGCCTGCCCTGGCGACCCTGAACAGCAATCCCGCCCCTGAGAATGATGCCGGTTTGTTACGTTTACATATTGGGGTTTCTGCGGTCTTTGCTGCATCAACCTTTTGCGCCTTTGCACCGTCTACCAAACAGATAACATTGGCCCACGGCAGCCGAGGGGTAGCCTCGGGAGAATAGACAAATGAAGAATGAAATGTCTCTGAACTTCAACCGGACTCGAATTCTCGCCGCGCTTGTGCCTGCGGTGCTCGCGCTGGTGCTTGCTCCGTCGATGAGTCTAGCGCAGACTGCCGCGGCAACGCGATTCCTCGGGACCATCACCGCGATTCACGGCGATACGCTCACGGTTAAAACCGACGCCGGCGAAGTGAAGCAGGTCGAGGTTCCTGACACAGCGTCGCTCAAGCGCATTGAGCCCGGACAAAAAGATCTGACCGCAGCCGCGACGATTCAGCTCAGTGATCTCGAGACCGGCGATCGCGTCCTGGTGAGACTCGACTCAACCGCCGCCGCCGCGACACCGCAGGCCGCAACCATCATCGCGATGAAGCAGGCCGATGTGGCACAGAAGCAACAGGAGGATCGCGACGCATGGCAGCGCAGCGGCGTGGGCGGCCTGGTAAAGAGCGTTGACCCCGTAGCGGGCGTCATTGTGTTGACAACCGGCGCCGGCCCCACGATGAAGATCATCACTGTGCATGTGAACAAGTCGACCGTGCTCAAGCGCTACGCACCGGCATCCGTGCGCTTCGATCAGGCGCAGCCGGGACCGATTGACGTAATTCAACCCGGCGATCAGTTGCGGGCGCGTGGCACCAAGAGCGCTGACGGCACGGCGCTCGACGCAGCCGAAATCGTGTCGGGCAGCTTCCGCAACATCTCAGGAACGGTCGCTTCACTCGACGCCTCAAGCACGAGCTTTGTGTTGAAAGATCTGATGACTAAAAAGCAAGTGACCGTCCACATCACATCTGACACGCAAATGCACGCCTTGCCCGACATGATGGCCCGCGCGTTGGCAGCTCGTCTCACGGGCGCTGCACCCGGCGCCGCAGCAGGTGGAGCGCCGCAGCACACCGCAACCGGCCAGGGTGGCGGACGTGGGCAAAATAGTGGCGATATGCAGCAAATGCTCAATCGCGCCCCCACGATTCAGTTTTCCGATTTGAAAAAGGGAGATGCGGTGATGCTGGTGGCGACAGCCGGCAGCGGCGATGTCACGGCAATCACGCTGTTGACCGGCGTGGACCCACTGCTCGAAGCTCCCGAAGCAAGCCGTGACCTGTTGGCCAATTGGAGTATGGGTTCGGGCGGCGGAGCCGACGCGGAATCTCAATAAGTACACACGCAAGTCAAAAGAGTTGAATGAGGAGAAGTGTATTTGCGAAGTCATAGCTTGATTCTTGTCCAGTCCGCCCTTATCGTCGCGGTGTGCGCCATTGGCGCGTTTGCGCAGTCGGCCACGCCGGCCCCGTCCGCGGCGGCTCCGACGGCGCCAATTGCAGCGCCACCCGCCCAGACGGCTCCTCCGGCAGCGCCCGCCACCGCCACGTTGCGCGGACATGTTTCAGACCCGACCGGCGCATTGATTCCCGGCGCTACCGTCACTATCAGCAATGCTGCCGGCGCTACGGTTGGCACCGCCACTGCAGATGCCAATGGCGCGTACAGCGTCGCAGGCCTCGCTCCGGGAAGTTATGTTGTGACAGTCGCCTTCCCGGGCTTCGCCCCGTTTCAATCGCAGGCTCTTGCTGTCGCCGCCGGTCAATCCAAGCGCGTCGATGTGACCATGGCCATCCAAATCGAACAGCAAAACATTGTGGTCACCGACGACACGCCAACCGTCAATGTGGATGCTAGCGGCAATGCCAACGCAGTCGTGATCAAGGGCAAAGATCTCGATGCTCTCTCCGACGATCCCGATGAGCTGTCCAATGAGTTGCAAGCCCTCGCCGGACCCTCGGCAGGGCCAAACGGCGGCCAGATTTATATTGACGGGTTCACCGGCGGACAATTGCCGCCCAAGTCCGCCATCCGCGAGATTCGCATCAATCAGAATCCGTTTTCTGCCGAGTTCGACAAGCTGGGCTATGGACGCATCGAGATTCTCACCAAGCCCGGCTCCGACAAATTGCACGGCCAATTCTTCATTCAGGGCAACGACAAATCGTTCAACACCGGCAATCCATTTACTCCGGATATCCCCGGCTACGACAGCTACCAGTTGAACGGCACGCTGAGCGGATCGTTCTCCAAGACGACATCCTTTTTCATTAGCGGCCAGCAGCGCAACACATCCGACGCCTACATCTATACGCCGACACTGCCCACCGGTGTTGAATCCGGAAGCCTCTTCAGCCCGCGGGTTCGCACCAACATTGCACCCCGCATCGATTTGCAGCTCGGCCAAAAAAACACGCTCACGATTCGCTACCAGCTCTATCGCGACGCTGAGAGCGGCGTGCTCGGTTCGACGCTGGCTCTGCCTACCCAGGCCACCGGCTCTACTTCTTACGAGCACACCGTCCAACTCAGCGACTCTGAAATCATCAACGACCGTATCGTGAACGAGACGCGCTTTCAATATCTGCGCGACGACGCAACAGACACCTCGGTCAGCGCGGCGCCGCAGGTGCAAGTCCCTGGATACTTCACCAGCGGCGGTTCATCGAGCCAATATTCGGGCGATCATCAAGACCACTACGAACTGTGGAATGAAACCACGATGTCGGCCGGGGCGCATGCCATCAAATTCGGCACGCGCGTGCGCGACAATCGCGACGCCAACTCGACCGACTCCAACTTCAACGGCACATTCAGCTTCGCCAGCCTGGCAGCATACGAGGCCCAAACCCCCAACAAGCTGACTTACACCTTTGGACCGATTGCCGCAGCCGCCAACGTCTTCGACGCGGCCCTCTTTTTTCAGGACGACTGGAAAGTGAATCAGTTCCTCACCGCATCCGGCGGCATCCGCTGGGAATCGCAGAACCACGTCGCCGACCATAACGACTGGGCTCCTCGCGTGGCCTTTGCCTACGCGCTCGACGGGCACAAAAAGGGCGCACAGCCAAAGACCGTACTCCGCGGCGGCTACGGCATCTTCTACGACCGCTTCGCGTTGAACAACCTTCTCGCAGTCGAGCGGCAGGGCACCGGCCCCAATCACCAGACGCAAGTGAACATCTCCAACCCAAGCCCTGCGTGCTTTATCAATAGCTCGACCAGCATCGATACAGCAACATGCGGCATGGGCTCTTCAAGTTCGAACACGGTCGTTGCCGTCTCGCCGAGTTATCGCTCGCCCTATACGCAGCAGGTCGGCGTCAGTCTCGATCGTCAGCTGACAAAGACGACGACATTGACCGCCACTTTTTTGCGCTCGTTTGGCCTGCACCAATTGGTGACTCGCAATGCAAACCAGTGCTCTGCCTGGGACACGACAACAGGGACATGCCCCGACCCACAAGACTATCCGACGGGCGCGTCAGGCATCGTGGACCAGTATTTTCCCGAAGCCGTCTTCAAGCAAAACCAGGTCATCGTCAACGTCAATGCGCGCATCAGTGCCAAGCTGAGCATCTTCGGCTTCTACAACTGGACGAATGCGAATTCCGATGGCGGCGGAGGATCGACGGCATCGAACTCCTACAACCTCAAGCAGGATTACGGGCGCGCCGCCTTCGCCTCCACCAACATGGTCTTCATGATGGCCAATTACACCGGGCCCTGGGCGCTTCGCTTCAATCCATTCCTCATCGCACAGTCTGGCAAGCCTTACAACATCGTCTCCAACAACGACCTCACCGGCGACAACTTCTTCAACAACCGGCCTGAACTCGTGGCCAGTTCATTCTGCCCTGCCACAGGGGACTCAACCCCGTATGCCTCGACTCAGTTCGGCTGCCTCAACACCGCGCCCGCGGCCAACTACACCCCGATCGGCATCAACCTCGGCAATGGCCCCGCCGCTGTGGCGCTCAATCTGCGCGTGAGCCGGTCCTTCGGAATCGGTCCCAAGCTTGCATCGAATGCCGGCGGCCCGCCTCAGCCAGGGGGTGGACCCGGCGGCGGTGGTGGCGGAGGAGGGGGACGCGGCGGTGGCGGCGGCGCTCCGGGCGGGGGACTTGGCCCCGGCGGCCTTGGCGGAGGAGGAGGCGGTCCGCGCGGAGGTGGGGGTGGTGGCGGAGGAACCGGCCACAAATACAGCCTGAACTTCAGCGCCCAGGCACTCAATCTCTTCAACGACATCGACTACGGAACGCCTACCGGCGTCGTCGCTCCCGTCTACGACTCCACAACCAACACCACTGGTCCCGGCGCCAACTTTGGCAAGTCCAAGAGTCTGGCCAAAGGAATTTTTGCTTCGCCCACAAGCTCCGCGGCACGGCGCATCTACTTTCAGGCCGAGTTTTCGTTCTAGCCGCGCACGCCAGACGAGGCCGGGGCGCAACACCTCGGCTTTCCCCGTCCGACGCCTCGGTCTTTCCTTGCGGCGATCATCGGCCTTTCCAATTTTGCTCAGTGGCTCGCGCCCACCGTAGCCGGTTGCGGCAAGTTGGCAAATGCATCCGTAAGCGATATGACATGCAGCTGAGACTTAATCGCGTCGAGAGAAGCAGCGCTCGTCACAGCGATCTCTGTCGACTCGCCCGGCAGCAAATCAAAATAGTTGTCGCTCACCTTCACATCGAGATCGCCAAACGATAAATACGCATCGCGCGCCAGCACCGGCGACGTGATGCGGATCTTATAGCCGCCGTTCGCACCACTGACATCGACGCCGAGTTGCGCAGGCTTCAGACGAATCTCCTTCGTCGGGGCCAGGTAAACGAGATTGCGCGACACCTCCGCAGCGCCCGACGACAGCTCCGCAACCACGAATACCCGCGTCGTATCCGACCCGCCTGCTCCCATGAGCTTTGACAGCGGCCAGTCAAGATAAACCTTGCTCGCCAGCGGATCGACGTTGACATCGTGCTTGTCCTCAAGCAGCACCTTCCCGTCAAAGTCCATCAGACGCACGCGAAGTGTCGCCGCTTGCGCCATCGTTTTGTCCGAGACAATATAAACCCGCACCGAGCCGTCCTCTACGTGCGGGGAGACGAGTACCGGCGCATAAAAGCGGCGCGCATAATACTGCAGCGCCTTCCAGCGTCCGTAGTAGTCGATGCTCGACCACGAGGCGACCGGCCAGCAGTCGTTCAGCTGCCAGAAGATCGATCCCATCGTGTCGGGGCGCGAACGCCGAAAATGCTCCGCGCCAATCTTGATTCCCTCCGCCTGCAGCACCTGGCTGGCGTAGAGGAAGCTGGCAAAATCCTTGGGCTCGGGATAGTCCTTGAGCAGATAGTCGTGAATGATCGAGTTGCCCTCGTTGTTTTTCTGGTGCGCCAGCATCACGGGAGTAAAAATGCTGGTGCGATCCGCGGGCTCGGTGAAAGCCTCGACCGTGCGCATCTCCGGAAACGATTGGAATCCATACTCAGTGACGAACCGCGCGTGATGCGTTTCATAAGTTGAAAACGGAACACGTCCATGCCACACGTCCCAGATGTGCGCGTCGCCGCTCTGGAATTTGTCGCTTAGCTCTTCGTAGTCCGCGCTGGGCGAGCTCGGCCAATAAGGCGTCTCCGCATCGAGGCGCTCAACCACGCGATTCAAAATGCCGCTGAACTCGGTCAGATAGTCCTGCCACATCTGAAACTTGACGTCGGCCGGCAGCGCGCCGCGTTCCCCCCAGCCCAGCGCCTCCTCGGTTTCGTTGTTGCCGCACCACACCACGATGCTGGGATGATTGCGCAGCCGCCGCACCTGGTCTTCCGCCTCCGCCTCAATACTTTGCTTAAAAGCGTAGGTGCCCGGCTGCCAGTCGTTGCCAAACATGAAGTCCTGCCACACCATGATCCCCAGTTCGTCGCAAATCTCATAGAACTCTTCGCTCTCGTAGTAGCCGCCGCCCCAATGGCGAATCATGTTCATATTGGCGTCCCGCGCCGACTCCAGAATGCGCCGGTAATCCGCCGTCGTCACCCGATTGGCAAAGCTGTCAAAGGGAATCACGTCTGCTCCCTTCGCGAAAACAGGAATGCCGTTGACCACAAGCTGAAAACTGCGCCCCCACGGGTCAAGATGGCGATCGAGCACAATCGACCGCAAGCCTGCCTTGGCCGTCCGCTGGTCTGCCGTCTGGCCCGCAATCGCGACGTGCGCGGTGAACTCGTAGAGTGGCTGATCGCCATAGCCGGCCGGGTACCAAAGCTTCGGCTGCCGAATCTCTATCGGTACATCGATCACGTTCGTTCCGCCGTGAAGACTCAGCGTCTCGGTCTCCGTCACCGGCTTGCCGCCAACGGAATACTGCACGCTGACCTGCGCCGGCCCGCTGCTCGCAGCCTCGACTGCAACCTCCGCGTCCACGTGCGCCACATCCTTGCTCACGTCGCGCTGCCGAATCGCAAAATCCGCAATGCGAACCTTGTCCCACGCCTCCAGCCGCACCGGCCGCCAGATGCCGCTGGTGACAAAGCGCGGTCCCCAGTCCCATCCATACTCATAGGCCGCCTTGCGAATGTAGGTCTTCGCTGCCGTCTTGGTCCGCGGCTGCCACGGATCGTTTGCCGCGACCGCTTGGGCCGCGCTGATAGGCGACGGAAACACAATCCGCAGTTGGTTGCTGCCCGCTTGCAAATGGCTCTTCGCAGGCACTCGCCACACGCGAAAGCTGTTGTCGGCGTTGAGCACTTGCGTTCCGTTAAGGTAGACCTGCGCCGCCGCATCCAGGCCGTCAAACACCAGATCGACGTTGGCGCGAGCCAGCAGCGCCGGCTCCACGTTGAAACTTACGCGATACTCCCAGCTTGCATTTTCTATCCATTGCAGCTTCGATTCGTCGTCGCGATAAAACGGGTCGGGAATCTTCTTGTTGGCCAGCAAATCAAGATGCACGTCGCCCGGCACCGTCGCCGGAAGCCAATCGGCATCGGCGCCCTGTCCCGTTGCAACCTGGCGAAATTGCCATCCCTGATTGAGCGTGACCGTCGCATTTTGCGCTCGCGTCGATTGAGCTGAGGCGGTCGATTGCATCCCGGCATAGACCACGAATCCAAGGACAATATTGGCAAGCAGTGTGCGAACAACTCTACTCATCGAGATTCCTTCTCGTCAGCGTGCATTTTTGAAATAAAAACCAAAACAGCGGATGAAAAATTCCGCTGATAAGGTTAACATGCGAACATTTGCCTCGCTCCTCAGCGATCGCACCCAAGAATCGCACCATAGAAAGTCTCCCATTCAACCAGGCGCACCTCGGCGCTAAAGTGCTCCTCGATGCGCTGGCGCGCGGCCCGGCCCATGGCGAGGCGAATCTCGAGCGGCTGCCCCATCGCCTTCAGCATGGCGCTTCCCAGCGCCACGGAGTCGCTTGCAGAAACGATGGTTCCTGTCGTTCCCGCGATCTCTTTCACCCCGCCCACATCCGTGGCGACCACGGGTTTCTCCATCGCCATGGCCTCGCCTAGCACCAGCGGCATTCCCTCCCACGCCGACGAAAGCACAAAGCCGTCGGCTGCGTCGAGCAGTGCCGGCATATCGCGGCGCAAACCAAGCCAGCAAACCTTCTCTGCGATGCCGAGTGCCGACGCGATCCTTTGCAGTTCCCTGCAAACCGGCGGATTCCCTTCCCCCGCGACCCAGAGCTGCGTCTGCGGCCACGCCGCTTCTGCCTGCGCGAAGGCGCGAAGCAAATTAGGGTAGTCCTTCGCCGCCGTAATACGCCCAGCCGCAAGCCAGATGAAATCGTCCCCGGCTGCAAGCTCCGTCCGCATTCGTTCCCGCCGCGTACCATCGGGCGCGAATTCCTTCGTGTCGATGGCATTCGTCAAAATCGTGCACTTGCGCCGCGGCACCGCCTTCAGTTCGACAAAGCGCTTCCCCGCCGCCGTGCTCACTGCCGTTGTGTGCAGCGTGAGCGGGTCGGTCATCCGATAGGCCAGCATGCGGGCCCATCCGCCCTCATAAACGTTATGAATCGTCGACAAAACCGCCGGCGTTGCACCGCTCAAACGCAACGCGCGCGCCACCATGTTCGCCGGAAATGTATGGCTATGCACCAGGTCCGGCTTGAACATCCGAAGCAGTCCGCGTCCACGCGCGATCCCGCTCAAAATGCTCAAGGGCGACCGCTGCATCTCGAGATACTTCACTTCGATGTGCGTTGGCCACTGTTCTGCTTGCCGTTCCTTCAACACGATCAACAGGACGGCATGGCCCTGCGCCGCCATATGCTCGGCCAGCGCGACCACTTGCCGTTCTGCCCCGCCAATGCCGAGCGACGTGAGCATGTATGCAATGCGCATTCCCACCTGATCCTGTCCAGATGGGCGATGATAGCGGGAGAAATCAGCTCTTGATGTGCTCAGCGACACTGCGCTTGATCAACGTGTCAACAGCAATCACGCCGGGGCCCAGGATCAGAATCAGCAGCGCCGCAAACCAATATGTGTAAGGTGTCGCCCCATAGAAATCCGACGGATTCGAAAGAATATGCGAGAAGTTGACCCGGTCGTCCGGCACGCTGAGATAAGCCATCGTCATGTTGACAAAGAGCACCAGCGACGTGAGACGTGAAGCAATCCCCAGTGCGAAAAGAATGCCTCCGGCAAGTTCAATGCTCCCGCACATAACCGCTGTAGCGTGCGGCATGGGCAGATTCAGCGACGTAAAGAAATCGGTGACTTTGTCGAGGTGGGTCAGCTTGCCCCATCCATCCTGTGCAAATTGAAAGCCCCAATAAAGGCGAATCGCCAGCAACAGAACGTTGTCAAGCCGGCTCACGAGGGCGGTGGCGCGGGCATAGAGATTAGTGATTGTGTGCATGTCGTTCCGATCTGTTGAGAAGCTTCTATTCCTTGAGAAGTGATTCAAGCTCCGGCGCGCAGATCCATCCAAGTTCGGCCCAGGTGCCAAACCACTTCTGCACCATCCCGGCATGCCGTGCCTGCGGAATGCGCGAACCGATGAAACCGGTCTCCAGTGCATCGGCCAGCGGCAACCCCTGGCGAATCGCCGCAAGCGTCAGGAACTCCTCGCGAGCGAGTCGAAGATAGTAGACCGAATACTCCACGCGATGCGCGGCCATCCACGTGGGTCTGCGGCGAAGTCGCGGCAGCTTTGCCGGCGGCTCTTCAAGCTCTTCGCGGTCAACACCGGCTTCGCTTGTCTGCCGTTTATCGCGCTGGTGCAGCTTGAGCACAAGATCGTCCGCTGCGTAATCAAGCGCGATCAGTCGCAGATGCGGTTGCAATCCAAGTCGAGATCCAGCATCGAGCGTTGCAATTTGATCCAGCGTGAGCGGCGTATACTCGGCCGAGTCAAAAGCCTCTACAAAAGCCCACTCGATGCGCACCACGTCAAGAGCCAGGCGGTTGCGGCGGCCTGCGTACTGCGGATTGGCAGCAAGCCATTCGCCCAGCTTCGATCCAAGATTGCGCAACGTAAATGAGCGGCTTGGGTGCGCCGTGAGATAAGCAATTGAGAGCGCTTCAAACGCCCGCGCCCCCACCACCGCACGCAACGCAGGAAAATCCTCAATCAGCGATCCCAGCACGCGAAACCAGTATTGCCGGTTATAAATCTCCAGGCGCTCAAACGGCGTCAGCTTGCTGTTGGGCGCGATGAATTCCGCGGCCACTTCGCTCATCGCCCGGCCATCGGCCGCACGCTCCCGCATCTGCTCGTCGGCAGTCAGCGGCTGCATCACAGCGGCCGCCATCTCCTGCTGCAGTTCCGCTAGCGTCATCGAGGCCGTCGTCATTTCACCACCTCGGCTAGCTCGCCGGAGTAGTGCCGCAGATACCGCTCCGCCTTCTTCGCCTCGGCATGCACTTCATCGAAACTCGGAATGTGGTCGTCCCACTCCAGCAGCGTCGGCGTCGGTCCGCACCGCTCGATCGCGCGCGAATACAGTTGCCATACCGGATCGATCACTGGATGGTCGTGTGTGTCGAGAATGTATTTCTCATAGCGCGAATGACCAGCGATGTGAATCTGCGCAACCCGATGCGCCGGCACCGCATTCACATACTCCATCGGGTCAAACTCGTGATTCACCGACGAGACATAAATGTTGTTCACGTCGAGCAGAATGCCGCAGTCCGCGCGCTCTACCACTTCGTTCAAAAATTGCCACTCCGTCATCTGCGAACCGGTGAAGGCCGCATAGCTCGACACATTTTCAACCGCTACCGGAATCTCAAGAAAATCCTGCACCATCCGCACCCGCTCCACCGTCCGCTCAACGGCCTCCCATGTATAGGGCAACGGCAGCAGATCATGCGTGTAGGTGCCATCGACCGAACCCCAGCAAAGGTGGTCGCTCAGCCAGGGAGTGTTCGTCCTGCGAACAAGAGTTTTCAGCCTGCGCAGATGTTCGGGGTCGGGCGCTGTCACGGAGCCGAAATACATCGACACGCCATGCTGCACTACGCGATATCGTTCAAGAATCTGATCGAGCATATGCAGCGGCCGCCCTGCGTCGATCATGAAATTTTCCGAGATGATCTCGAACCAGTCGACCACCGGCTTGCGCGAAAAAATGTGCTGGTAGTGCGGAATGCGGAGGCCGATTCCGACACCGTGGTTCGAATACGCATTGAATCGATTGCCGGGCATAAGGGTAGGAAGGAAGAAACGGAGTTCTGCGAAGTATTCTCAGCATTGAGCAGCTGTGGTGATGGGATCGGTCGCCGGCCAGCTCAACAACTTGATCCTGCCATTTGCGCCCGCGGCCGATCCCTGGTTGGCACTAGACCAGATCCGGCATCTTTGAGCCGTCGGTCGCGCAGCCGCCCTTGCCCTTGCAGCTGTTCTTGCCTTTGCAGCCGTTATCGCTCGATTTGCATCCGCCTTGGCCTTTACAATCGTTCTTGCCTTTACAGGAGTGCTTGGGCGGCTTGTCTGCATTGGTCAAGCGGAAGCCGGCCTTGGCCACCTTGGCCGAAGCGCCCTGCGCCGCCGAACCGGGGGTCGCTGCATGTGCTGCCACGGTTCCACCGATCAGGCCAGAGAGCGCAGCAGTGAGCAGCATCGCATTCAATTGGTTCTTCATATGGATTGACCTCGCTTTGGGGGTTGGGGCGGAGCGATCCGCCGGTTGCGACGATACAGGATTCCCAGGAGATCGGGTCCTGCACTTTTTCGTGCCACGCACAATGGGAGTGCGTGTACGGGCGAAAGGTTACAAGGTAAAGGGCCCGGCTGAAAATGAAATTCTGCACTCCGGGCTCTTCCTGAGATGAACGGGACGCACGGCCATTTGGATTGGTTGCCCCGATCTTGGTGTTTTACCTTATAGCCTGTGAGTCACACCTTGGACGATACTGCGGGGGAAAATGGAATCAAGTGACGAGATACAATCTCCGGGCGCCGCATCCCCGGTCGGCCTCAATCGAACCCGCGCCGTGGGCTTCGCCAGCCTGATCATCGCCCTGGCGCAAAGCCTCTGCACTGCGGTGCTGACCATCAGCGGAATCCGCGTCGCCATCGGCCTCTCCGCTCTGGCCGCGGCCAGCGGCATCTACGCCCCGGCCACTGGCTGGCATCAGGACGCCATCCGCATCCCCATGCTGATTCTGGCCACCGCCGGCGCGCTTGTTAATCTCGCCGTCCTCGCCTGGATCCGCCACCTGCGCTCCCGGCCCTCCGCGCAATGGCGTCGCCGCGCGCTCACCGCCAAAGAAAAGCGCTCAGAAAGACTCCAGATCGCCCTCGCCATCCTCACTCTCATTCTCGTCGGCCTCGAAACCTGGACCCATCCCATGGTCCATCGCACCGGTCCACCGCCGCCTTGCAGAATCCACGGCAATTGCATTTAACTGGAGACGCTGCAGTCTTGGCGCCGTCGCCGGAGGCCCGGCAACCTCCTTCGAGCGTCCAATACCGAGTGCTCCCATGGATGACAAACAACATGAATTCGATCCCGCAATTGCAGCGTATTACAGCCAGACCCCAGAGGATGACCGCCTCAAACAAGGCGCTTTTCTGCTCGAAGCATTGCGAACTCGTGAGCTGATCGAACGATTCGCACCGCCGCCGCCCGCTACCGTGCTCGATATCGGCGGCGGCGCAGGTGCATACGCACTTTGGCTTGCGGGGCGCGGCTACGCGGTGCATCTTCTCGATCCGGTTCCACGGCATATTGTTGAGGCGGAGCGATGCAGCCGACTGGTTTCGCATTCGCTCGCCTCATGCACACTCGGGGACGCCCGCAATCTCCCCTACCCAGACACAACTGCCGACTTGGCCCTGTTGCTGGGCCCCCTGTACCATCTCACCACTGCAGAGGATCGGGCTCGGGCCCTCGCTGAGGCCATGCGGGCCCTCAAGCCCGGCGGTTGTCTATTGGCGGCCGCAATCTCCTGCTTTGCCTCGTCGCTCGACGGCATGGCACGCGACCTCTTTCAGGATTCCGCGTTTGCCAGGATGGCCCAGGGCGATCTGCGCGATGGTCAGCACCGGAACACAACCAGCCGCCCGGACTACTTCACCACTGCATATTTTCATCGCCCCGCCAACCTCCGCGCAGAATTGCAGTCTGCGGGGTTCGAGCGCGTTGGATTGTTAGGAATCGAGGGCCCCGGATGGATTTTGCCCGATTTGGATGACCGGTTGGCAAACGAGAGCCGTCGCGACAATTTGCTGCGCGTGGCGCGCATGCTTGAGTCCGAGCCCGAGATGCTCGCTGCGAGCGCACATTGGATGGTTGTGGCACGCAAGCCCGCCTGAGATCGCCGATCTCAATGCCGTCAATCTTCACGGCCCAGCGGCTTCCATCTCCCTGTCAATCCGTGCATGCAGTCTCTCGCTGAATCCTGCCGGCAACTCAAACACCCGCTCGTCCGCTACGAGAATCACCACGTTGCGCGTCGAGTCCAGCACCGCCGAGCAGATCTCGCAGGTCTCCAGATGCTTGTCGATATCGGCGCGCAGTTCTGCGTCCACCTCGCCGTCGATATAGGCCGAGATGTGCTCCCAAACGTGTTTGCAGTCGATCCTCATGCGCGCCCCCCAAACCAGCCTTTGCGCTTCGGTGCAAACGCTTTCAGTTGCGGGGCCAGCTCCCGTTGCAACATCGCGCGAGCCCGGTGCAGCCTCACTTTGACGGCGCCCTCGCTCACTCCAAGTGCGGTGGCCGCCTCGCGAATGTCCATCTCTTCGATGTCTCTGAGCAGCACAATGTTACGGTAAATCTCCGGCAACCCATCGATCGCTTTGCGCAACATCGCCCCCAGTTCCTTCTGCTCCAGGGCCTCTGTCGGCACCTCGCGCCAGCTTGTCAGAATGGCCGGGGTATAGTCGCCGGTTTGCTCATTCGTCCCCGCATCCAGGGAATCTTCGCGACGGGTGCCGATCTTGCGCAAACGTCCCAGTCCCTCGTTGCGCGCGATCGAGAGCACCCACGTTCTGAATTGCGAGTCGCCGCGGAAATTCTTCAGGTTGAGATAGACCTTGATCGCCGTTTCCTGGGCGGCGTCTTCGGCTTCCGTTTCATTCTTGAGCAGGGAGAGAAGCAGGAAATAAATGGCGCGTTCGCAGGGGCGAATGAGCTCGTGAAAAAGATGCTTTTCACCCGCCAGAATGCGACGGATACATTCGCCTTCGAATTCTGGATTGGAGGCCGTCATCTTGCTTCTTAGGGGTTCAGAGCCCTGGTTCCGGGCCGGACTAGGCTCATGAAGCAACTATAGCCGGACCGGCCTAAGTCCGGGGTAACTCCCCCCATTTATCGCTTCTTTATGGATAAGTTTATCTATCTAAATAGAATCTGTACTAAAAAACACAATTGGGCTGTACAATCACTTGCACTAGCTTCACTACGAGGAAACCCCATGGCCGGAGATATTCAGCTCACATGCAGCGATTGCGGGCAGGACTTTACCTTCACCGCTGCTGATCAGGCGTTCTTTCAGGAACGCGGTTATTCGACACCGAAGCGCTGTAAGCCTTGCCGCATGGCAAAGAAAAACGACCAGGGGGGTGGTGGTGGTGGTGGCGGCTATCGTTCGGCTCCCGCTCAGGGTACTCCTGTGATTTGCTCTGGCTGCGGTCAGCCAACCACGGTTCCGTTTGAACCACGCGGCGATCGCCCGGTCTTCTGCCGGGACTGCTACCAGGCGCGCAAAGGCAGCGGTGGTGGCGGAGGCGGTGGCGGCGGACGTTCCCGCAGCGGCGGCGGAGGCGGTCGCTACTAGCTCTTCAGGGGCCCGGCTCACAATCGGGCCTCATCACCTCGCAGACGGCATGGGAAGTTATCCTCTCGATGTTTACTACTTAGATAAGCCGGTCAAGGTGCGGCGAAGGTCTTGTTTTCGCGCCCAGTCTGTAGATCGATCGGATACCGGGACATTCATTCCTCAGAAATCTTGGATAGACAGGCACGGGTTCGCCCGCTACACTGCCCTCACGGGTTTCCTAAAATTAAGCACGTTTCCAAAGGGTTTCAATCGACCTTATGGCCGCTCAAATGTCCCACGCGACGATTGCAAGAACGAACGTGTGGAATAGTCGCCTCGGGACTTCATCGAAATTGCTCTCCGATTCACACCCCAACCTGGGTTCCAGGCCCGCGATCTTCTTCAAGAGGCTCGCATGAGGCCGTCGACCGCATTTGCGATCGCTGCGCTGGCGCTCTCAAGCGCCGCCGCCGCCGCTGACGTGCCCGCCATTTTGACCGCCCCCCGCGCCCGCGTGCAGACTGCGGACTATCGCGTCAACGGTCGCCTCGTCACCGTCGACGCAAAAGGCGCGCGTGTCAGCTATGGCGTCACCATCAAGGCCCATTGGTTTCCCGGCGTTCTGCGCGTCCTGCTCGATGTGACCTCGCCGGCTGCGGCGCGCCAGCATGTGCTGCTTGAGATGCGGCCCGGCGCGTCCGACGCGGTCTCTCTGGCAAAGCCCGGCGACACATCGACTGCGATTCTGCCCTATTCACATTGGTCCGACGGAGTGCTCGGTGGCGCGTTCAGCTACGAAGACTTCCTTGCACCGGAATACTTCTGGCCCAGCCAGACCGTCGTCGAAGAAACAAAGCGCGGTGCCCGTGACTGCGTCGTGGTAAACAGTTCGCCAGGCAACGCCCAGCGCACCCACTACGCGGATGTGCGAAGCTGGTTAGACAAGTCAATCGGCTTTCCCGTCTACGTAGAGAAGACCCTGAAAGGTTCGAGTGCCATAAAGGAATACACTTACTTCGGCATTCGACACGATGAAGGCGTGTGGTCGGCGACTCAGATTGAAGCCTCGGTTCAAGGCAAACCGGGCTCGACATTGTTGATTTTTGAGAGGGGCAGTGCAAAAGCGAATCTGGGGCTGAAGGATTTCAGCCAGGAAGCGATGATTCATTTCTGAGGGGGACGAGTGGATCTGATCGTGGCAATTATCTGTCTGGCTGCCGGCGTTGTGCTGGCGGGCTTTCTGTATCAATGGATTGGTTCTCATCGCGACCGCATTCGTTATGCCGGCGAAGGCCGGTGGATCGACATCGGCGGCGGAAACCGGCTCTATCTGCTCGAAAAAGGCTCCGGCGGCCCCACCGTTTTATTTGAAGCAGGCATCGCCGCCACCAACCTCAACTGGTGCCACATTCAGGAGCACGTCGCGCGCTTCACTGGAACCGCTTCCTACGATCGCGCCGGCCTTGGCTGGAGCAGCCGCAATCACAGTCCCCGCACCCCCGGCATCATCGCCGAGGAGTTGCACCGAATGCTCGAGCGCGCCGGCATTCAGCCTCCCTACGTGCTCGTCGGCCACTCCTTTGGCGGATTGGTCATGCGCCGCTTTGCCCTCGACTATCCCGATGAAGTTCTCAGCGTGGTGCTGGTCGATCCCATGCGCTGCGAAGAGTGGCCGCCCATTCGGCCCGACCGCATGGCCGAAGTCAATCGCGCCCGCAAACTTTCTGGCTACGCCATTCCCATCGCCCGCTTTGGCCTCGCCCGTCTGGCCGTCACCTCTCTGCTTTGCCGCTCCGGCTGGCTCTCCAACAAAATCGCCGACGCCGGCGGCGGAGGCGCTCGTCATGTCCTGCGCCGGGTCACTGAAGAAGTCGGCAAGATGCCGCGCGAAGTATGGCCCATAGTTGCCGCGCACTGGTCGCGCCCTGGCTATTACGCCGGCATGCGCAACCACGTCCTCTCAGTGCCCGATTCGGTGCGCGAGATGCTCGAGTCCGAACCCATCCGCGACATTCCCGTGCTGGTCCTTACGCCCGAGAAGTCGACCCCGCTCCCAGTAGAATTACTGAACCAGATCGGCGACAACGTGACCCAGGTGATTGCGCCTCGCAGTGCCCATTGGATTCACCTCGATCAGCCCGACCTCGTCATCGACTCCATCCGCACCATGGTCGAGGCCGCAACTCAGGAACGCGTCGCCGTCACTGCGTAAGCAGAATTTCTAGTTCGTATCGACCTGGGCTGTTCACACTCCTGTGAACGGCCCAAGTTCGTATCGACATAAGTGCCCTACTGCTTTTCGCCCGCATAGAAGGTCGTCCACGGGCCGGCCTTCATGTCGTGCAAGATCGACTGCTGCCATGCAAACTCAGGATGCGCCGCCAGAAACGGCGCAACCAGGAAGTCTTCCCCACATGGATGCCCTGCCCTTCCGGTAAAGCTCAACTTCGCAGCCATGTCCGAGTCCATCACTTTGCCCGTTACCGCGCCGCCTGGATCGTAGGGCAGATCCCCCCACACTTTCTCGCCGACCGGCGATGTATCCTCGTGACCGCATAAGCTTCGCTTGCCGGCATCGACCTTGTGTTCATAGCTGTCGTAGTGGTCTGAGAGATAAGCCTCCGCCAGCGCCGTGTCCAGCTTGCCGTAGTGCTCCTTCACAAATTCCTCGGCGCGAATATGCCTCGCATTCATCGAGCTCTCCACGTCCTTCGGGTCAAATCCCGGCGTGTCGTCCCGAACCAGTTCCGGATCCGCGGCAAAATTCGACGACACAAAATATCCGTCCTTCTTCTTCGTCAACGGCGTGTGGTGCAGACCAAGTTCAAGGTAGGCAATCTCGCCCGTCTTGCGATCCCCCACCAGCCAGGAGTTGGCATAGCCCCCGTTATCTCCCTCGCGCATGATGGCCGCATATTCGTCGATCGACGTTGCATACTGCATCGCCTTCCGCGACCGCTCAAACTCCGGAATCCCATGCACATCGAATCCCTTCGCCATCGGCAGCGTCGTTTCGGTAATCATCAGTCCGCTTGCGTTCACTCCAAAATCGTCCTGGCTCGTGATCACGCCTGGCAACCCGTCCATCAGAATGTGCTGCCCTTTCGCCGGCACAATATCGAACACCACCGTCCACCGCTCGCCCTCCGCATACGAAGACCAGTTGCTGTGCGCGATCACGATCTTTCCATCCTTCGTCGCCGACCCCGTCGCAATAAACGCACTGCATTTTCCCGGCGCAACCGCAGCCGGTGGATTCAGTTTGCCCTCGCTTTTGTTCAGCAACGGCAGGTAATAGTTGCTCAGCTCAATATCGCCGTTCAACGCCACGATGTCCCACAGATCCAGCTTCGATCCTTGCGCCTCGACGCCCGCCGCGATCCCCTTCAACTCCGCCTGATACTCCGCATCGAGATGCGGCCACAAAATCGTCCGCGCCGATTCGCGAAAAAAGCTCCACGGTCGCTTGTCATTGTGCGGAGCCTCGACCGTGTACACATGGACGTTGTCCTCAATCTCCCGCGCCAGCAAATATCCATGCTGGAATCCGACCTGCTCCGGCGTGCCTTCCAGATGAACGTACGTCCAACCGCCTTCATTGAACTTGTATGCGCCCTTAAGCTGCGCGGCCTGCGCATCGCCCTCTGCGGCTGCGGCGCCGCCTCCCGTCGCAGCAGGGATCGCGCCCGCCGGCAGAGTTGCAAAAAATGAGAATGCGAGCAGACAGACAGGGAAATTGCGGGAAAGCAGACGTGTCATGGGCTTTCACTCCGGAATTCCATGAACATATCACGCAGGGCACGGGCGCACGAAGAACGGCTTGCTCCTTTGTCCCGGAGTCCCTGCCCCTGTTAACAAGCCCTAGCGCTTCTTCGCCACCTTCGTGGCTTTCTTCGGCGCCGGCTTTGAGGCCGCCTTCGCATGCTTAGCTGCCGGCTTCTTCACCGGGGCCGGCTTTGCCTTCGGTGCCGGCTTGGCCTTCGCCTTCACCGCAGCCTTCGCTGCAGGCTTCGCCGGAACCTTCTTATGCGCAGGCTTGGCCGCATGCGCCGCCTTCGCCGACGCAGCCTTCTTGGCTGGCGGTGCCGGCTTGGCTTTCACCACAGGCACTGGCTTGGCCTTGGCCGCTTGCGCTGGCTTCCCTGCTGCCTTCACCTCTGGCTTGGACTTCGCGGCCGGCTGCGCTTTCTCTTCTTTTTGGGCTTTGGCAACCACAGGCTTTGCCGCCTCTTTCGCCGGCTTGGCCGTTGCCTCCTTTGTTACTTTTGCAGGTGCAGCAGCCGCTGTCTTCCCACCCTTCGCCGAGGCCGCTTCTTTTTTGCCTCGTTTCGCCGGGGCCGGCTCCTCTTCGTCTACCTCGCCCTCTTCTTCACCGGCGTCTTCGTCGGCCTCATCCACTTCGAGATCGATCTTCGGAATCGGCATCCCGATATCCTCGTCGTCTCCCCCTATATCGTCGAGGTCTTCGTCTTCACCGGCTGGCTCTTCGGCCTCATCATCGTCAAACGTGCGCTCTTTGATCTTCTCCGCACGCTTGGCCCGCGACCGCTTGATGGTGATCTGCGGCGGCGGAGCGGGCGGCGAATGTGGCTCGAGAAATGCCCGCATCTCTTCCGGCGTTGTCAGATGGCCGTTGATCAGCTCCAGGAAAATCTGGTGCACAATGTCGTTGTAGGCCGGCAACTCCGGCGTAATCCGCATCTCCTGCATCAATGCGTGCGGAATCCGCTGCATCGCCTCGGGCCAGACTTTGAGGAACTGCTCGTAGCGTTCCTTCACTGCCGCCGTAGTCGCCGTAAAGCCCAGCCAGAGAACCGCTTCAGGGTCATAGCTCGTGAACAACTTGAATAATGCCGAGGGCGTCTGATTCTTCTTGTCCAGCAGCACCTTCGAGAAGCCGGCTGCCAGCGCGTCCAGGCTGTTCCACTCCTCTACAAATCCCGGCCGCACCAACTGCTTCTTCAGCGCCGCGAGATCCTTCGAGGCCAGCTTGGCCGTGAGCAACTGCATCTGCGCCGCCGACATATCGGCATGAACGCCCTGCACCAGCAGCTCGACCGCCAGCTCATGCAGCGCCTTGAGCTTTTCTTCGTCCGCCTTGGCCGAGGTCCACGCCGGAAACAACTCCTTCATCCAGCCATCGGCTTCCAGCGCCTTCAGCACCCGCAGGCCGTCGTCTTCGTGGCCGATTTGTTCCAGTTCAAAGCTGCGCGCATGCGCCGAGAGATGCTCGATTACGCCCTCTTCGCGGGCATTGTCATAGCGGGCTTGGGTGCGCGGATCGAGTTCCCAACCGAGCCGCGTGCGATAGCGCGTGGCGCGAATCAGCAAAGTCGGCTCTTCCAGAAATCCGTAGTTCGAAACCAGGCGCAGGGTGCGCGCCTCGATGTCGGCCGCGCCATTCAAGGGATCCATCAACAAGCCATACGATCCCTCGTTCAGCGAGATCGCCATCGCGTTCACCGTGAAGTCGCGGCGCCTCAGGTCGTCCAGAATCGAAGCAGGATGATAGATCGGCTTGCCCGGCTTGGGATATTCGGTGCGATGGGTGCTCACCAGATCCACCCTCACCGTCCCCGGATAACAGAGGTACAGCGTCCGCGAGGCCTCATCATCGCCCCAGACCTTCCCGCCCAGCTTTTCGATCGGCTTCTTCAGCTTGAGCGCGTTGCCGTGAACCGCAACCTGCAGGTCGCGAACGGCATGACCGCTGGTGAGGTCCCGGACGGCGTCGCCGGTGAGAAAAAGGATGGCTCCGGCTTCTCGAGCAACTTCGCGCAACTGGCGCAGGGCGTGCTGTTGGTCGGCAGATAGCCGGTTCTCAAGAAGGTAAATGTAGTCGGGCATTCCGTCCCCTGCTTGCGGTCCGCCTCTCTCCGAGCCAAGTCTCTGATGTGCTTATGCTTACAGTCTACTCAGTAGAGGTTGCAAAGCAGTACATTAACACAATTTGCAGGGGTTGGCTAGAGGTTCTGCACCGTAAATGCTGCTTTTGGCACTCCCCCGCCGTCCCCTTCGTGCGACAATCCTCCCAGATGACATCCAGTCGTAAACCCGTGATTGTGCGCAAGTTCACCCGCGACTGGGTGGCCGGCTACGCAAGCCCCATTTTCGCCCCCGATGCGGACTCCCTCGAGCTTCTCGACCAGGGCGGCAAGGTCGTAGCCATCGGCTGGGAGTCGGTGAAATGGGTCTGCTACGTTCGCGACTTCCCTGCCGGCGATCAGGTCAATCCCGAGCGCCTCCTGCAGCGGCGCTTCACCGTCCGCCCCCGCACCGCCGGCCTCTGGCTGCGCATGACTCTGACCGACGGCGAGGAGCTCGAAGGCCTCGCGGCCAACGACCGCACCCTCGTCGATGGTGCCGGCCTCCTTCTCACTCCGCCCGACACCCGCTCCAACACCCAGCGCATCTACGTCCCTCGGCTGGCGATCCAGACCCTTGAAGTCGTGAGCCTCATCGGCGCCGGCGCGCGCAAAAAGACCGCCGAACCTCCGCAGCCCGAGCTCTTCCCGAACGAGGGCACTGGAGAATAGCGACTAATCCGGGCAATAATAACTGTCCGTTGTCGCATCGCGAACCTTTAGAAGATGGAAGCCGGCGAGAACCTTTTGAAATTCCTTCTCGTCATCTGAACGATTCGACTCGAATGTCCTTAGTCCAACTGTGTACACGGTCCCAGCTCTTAACGCAATGACTGTCTCCTCCACTACAGGACCATCTTTGGCCTGGAATCCAATTCTGGTTTTGATAGCTCGTAGACCCGCTAGATTCGCAGCCGTGCGTTCTGCAATTTGAGATTTTTGCCCATTTCCAACAAGGAAGCCGGTCCGTTCGGATACGACCCCGGCCAACGACCGTCGCTCTCCTACGTTGTACGATGCATCGACCCAGACATATCGGTCCTCGTCGCCGGAGGCAGACGTGGTTCTTTCTACATCGGGAAGTGAGATCAAGAACCCGTGATTTGGCGCTGGGCTGTGGCTTCCATGAGCGATCACGCCAGCCCCAAGCAAAACGAAATATCCATAGTCGCAATTGCTATAGCGAACTCTCCAGAGCGTTTCTGTCGCGGTTTCCTTCCAGTGACGGTGCAGGTGCCCGGTTTGTGATGACTGCGAGCCAAGGGCAAATTCGAACACGAGAAAAATCGCAATCAACAGGATCTGCCTTACGTGCTTCATGCCCAGGAATCTATCACAGGGTTCATCACCCCCCGCTCCATTACAATTCCCTCAATGAAGCTCGGCGAGCTCGCAACCCGGCTGGGAGCAGAACTGCGCGGCGACGCAGACGTGGAAATCACTGGCGTCAAAGGAATTGAAGACGCCGGCCCCTCTGAAATCACCTTCGTCGCCAATCCCAAATACGGCGCCCTGGCCCGCAAAACTCATGCCGCCGCCGTGCTCGTCGAGCCCGAATTCCCCGAGATCGCCGCTGCCACCCTCCGCATCAAGAACCCCTACCACGCCTTCTCCCGCGCCCTCGGCATGTTCTATCAGCCACCCGTCTATCCCTCGGGCATCCACCCCACCGCCGCCATCGACGCCTCCGCTGTCATTGGCGAGGGCGCGCACATCGGAGCCTACGTGGTCATCGGCCCCGGGGTTCGCCTCGGCCCCCACGCCACCCTTCTGCCCCACGTCGTCCTCTACCCCGGAGTAACAGCGGGCAGCCATCTCTTTGCCCACGCCCACGCCGTCGTCCGCGAGGGCTGCATGCTCGGCGATCACGTCACCCTTGAGAACGGAGCCATCGTCGGCGCCGACGGCTTCGGCTTCTCCAAAAATGAGCGCGGCGAGTGGGAAAAGATTCCGCAATCCGGCCCCGTCCGCCTCGGCAATCGAGTCGATGTGCAGGCCAACGCCTGCATCGATCGCGCCACCATCGGCGCCACCGAAATCGGCGATGGAACGAAGGTCGACAATCTCGTCCAGGTAGGCCACGGCTCCCGCGTCGGGCAAAACACTCTCATCTGCGCGCAGACCGGCCTCGCCGGCTCCTCGATCGTCGGCAACAATGTCATCCTCGCGGGTCAGACCGGCATCGCCGGCCATTGCACCGTGGGCGACGGAGTCATCCTCACCGCACAGTCAGCCGTCAGCCACGACGTGCCCGCGGGAAAAATGATCTCCGGCTCTCCCGGATTTGACAACCGCATCTGGCTGCGCGCTGTCACCATCTTTCAACGTCTGCCTGAGCTGCTCAAGCGCCTCGATCGCGTCGAAAAAAAGCTGGCCCAATCCGAACCAAACCCTGAACCCGGCCCAGGCGATTCCGCATGACGCGCCACGCCCTGCTCGCCCTGCTCTTCTTAGCCTTCGTCCCAGCCCTGGCCCCACTCGCCGGATGCAAGTCCTACCACATTGATTCGACCGTCGAGAATCGCACTGGCGCCGCCATCGAGCTGCTTGAAGTGGATTATCCCAGCGCCAGCTTTGGCGCCGACACCCTCTCCGCCAACGCCGACCTGCACTATCGCTTCCAGGTACGCCTCAGCGGTCCGGTCAAGGTGCAATACACCGAGAGCGCCACCCATCAGGTGCGCCAGATGACCGGTCCTACGGTCTTTGAAAAGCAGGAAGGCCGCCTTGAGATTGTGCTGCTGCCCGGCGGCAAGGCAGAGTTTCACCCCGCGCTCACTCCACAGCCCTGACCATCGCGTCTGCTCGCGTCGAGAAGAATCCGCTTACTTCACCATGCTCGAGAACAGGCTCGACTTCAGCAGTGTCGCAAAGTCCGAGTCCGACGTAGCAAAGTGAATCGTGAGCTGCCCATTGCTCGACGAAATGTCCGTCGCCGAAAGCGCCGTCTTCTCCGTATCCGAGCCGCTCATCTTCCGGTAGACAACCGCGGCATTCAGCAACGATGACACCGTCGCGGCCGCCAGCGAATCGCCGGTCGAGATCGTCAGGTCAAACTTCACGCCATGCTGAAAGCTCATGCTGTACCACGAGCCGACCAGCCGCTTCCGCACCGAGTCGAAGTCCGTCACCGAACCCGCCTCGCCAAGAATCTGGCGCATCATGGTCTGCGTGCCCTTCTGGTCGAGAATGCTCCACAACGGCTCTGAATCCACCGACTGCATCGCATTCAGCATCGCGCCATTGGTCAGAAATCCCGGCGATACCCCATCGCGCGCATCGAGCGCATGTTTCACAGAAGTGGCGGCGCCAAAAACCATGGTCGATGGATCGATAAAGCAAAGCACCATGCCTGTCTGGCCCAACGGATAAACATGGTTGGTGCGCGCCACGGAATATTTCACCTTCTGCTTGCGCGCGTTCGCGACAAAATCGTCCACCGCAAACTGACCCTGCGCAATACCTACCGTCTCAATGTCGTCGCCCGTGGCGCCGGGCGCGCGAAACAGCGCAAACGCAAGGCTGTCGACATCGTGGTTGTCGTTGATCCCCGACTTGCGCAGCGCATCGTCAAACTGCTTCAGCTCCGGCGGCATCACGCGGTCGCGCAGTTGCATCGCAGAATCCGAGTTCTGCATGGCCCTGTAGTCGATCACCACCAGCTGCTGAATATCGTGCGGAATGGCCGAGCGGGCATCGCCCGTCAACTGTGCTGCCCCCGCCGGCAGCGTCATAGCGAGAATTCCAGCGAATATCGAACAACGATCAATTCGTAACAAAGTCATCCTCCGGGAATGCGGTCAAAACTGCTCTGCGTAACCTCAAAACGCCCAGATCCAACGGGTGGTTTATTCAGTCAGACGCACGCGCAAATGCACTGGAAGCACACGCATTCCTTCATTTCGATTGTACTCTCCGGCCAGTTTTCCGAGAGAGTCCGCCATTGGCAGCGGGGTTACCTTGGGCCCTCGGCCCCATCGCCTATTTCCCCGGCCACGATAGTGGAGAAGCCAGCCGGCTCTCCAGAATCTTGGTCAGAGGATCGAACCCATTTAATTGACGCATCCATTCGCTTTCCCGCTCACAGGCCGCATCGGGAATCAGTCCGATCACTTCGCCTTCGACCGGCGCCGTCTTGTGGCGCATCGCGATCCGCGTCACGGCCTTATACACCTGCGACACCGGCGTGACTTCGAAATCGCTGATGTTCAGCGACAGCTGCGCCCGGCCGTGGGCCAGCACTCCGATCACCTTCACGCCCTTCAATCCCCCCTGGTCGGCCCGCAGCTCCCGCGCGATCGCCCGGGCAATCGCCACGTCTGCCGTGTCCAGATACACGTTATAGGCGACTAGAAACTTGCGCGCCCCCACAGCGCACGCGCCCGCCGTCGGATGCAGACCCGGTCCGCCAAGGTCAGGCCGGCGCGCCGCCTCTTTGCGCACCACGTCGCGCAGCCCCTCAAATTGCCCTCGTCTTACATCGTCGAGATTGGCGCGGTCCGGACGCGCGGCTGCCGCCTCGTAGAAATAAATCGGAACCCCAAAGCGCTGCCAGATCTCCGCTCCCGCCTGCCGCGCCAGCATCACGCATTGCTCCAGCTTCACTCCCGCGATAGGCACAAAGGGAATCACATCGGCCGCCCCAATCCGCGGATGCACCCCCTGCTGGCGCGTCAGGTCGATCAGCTCGACCGCCTTCCCCGCCCCGCGCACTGCCGACTCCAGCACCGCCGCCGGCGCTCCGGCAATGGTCACCACCGACCGGTTATGGTCGGCGTCCATCGTCCAGTCCAGCAGGTGCACCCCCTCTACGCACATCGCGGCCACAATTGCCTCGACAAGCTTCACATCCCGGCCCTCTGAGAAGTTGGGGACGCACTCGACGCTTGGCGTTTTGCTGGTCATTTCCAGAAGGTGTACCCAACCTGAAATTGAAGACTGGCGTTCACCCCGGGGTTGCGGTCGCCCAGCGAAGCCGAGGAGATATGCACGCCGTTGCCCGAGACATCAATCGACCGCCCGGGCCGCAGAAAATAGTGAAACCCAAATCCGCCCTGGGGCGAAAAATTCCAAACCGACGTCCCGCCCGGCGTGCCATGCGGCACCAGCACGTCCGGCGGAAACTTGTGCGTCGTGTAAATCAGTCCGCCCGCTGCCTGAAACCACGGCTGAAAATGCCGATAATGCGTAAGAAAATTCCAGCGGAAAATTACCGGCGTCAGACTCACTCCTGTAAACGTGCCTCCGCCCACCGGCACATCGCACGGCTGTCCCTGGCAATCGAGGATTTCCGTGTGCGGCGCCGGCGTGTACGCCTGCCACAACGGAATCACGTTCACGCCATACTCAAACTGCCCGCTCAAAATCCCCGCGTGAATTACCGGCGTCAGCACCATTCCACCCTGCACCCCGGTAAAGAAAAATTTGTAATTGTCGCGATTCCCAAGCCCCGTTCCCCAATTCACAAACGGCCCCAGCTCCCACTCGCGATTGTTCCGCACCTGGGCCACCGGATTATCGGCGAGGTCATGAATGCCCGTCCCTGCCATCACGGTCTGCACCGTCTTCGTGTCCGTGGATTGAGATGGGCTTCCTGAATTCGTTTGCGGCGAGCTTCCCGAATTCTGCGCCATCAGCGCCGTGGAAACCGAAATAATCAAGAGTGAAAGCTTCAGGCTTCGAATCAACATGTGTCCCTTGAAAAATCAACTAAGTATTGCAGAGATAACCCCGCACTGCATAAGAAAGGCCGCCGAAGTGGGCGGCCCTTCTGGTCCTGTCTTCTGTCAAACCAGGTCAGCCCGCGACCTGTTCCATCTGTTCCGCGCTCATGTCAAAGTTGGAGTAAACATTCTGCGTATCGTCGAAGTCCTCCAGCGCCTCCAGCAGCCGCACCATCTGGTTGGCCGCCGGTCCCTCCAGCTTGGTATAAGTCGACGCCACCATCGTGACTTCATTCATCACCGTCGCAATGCCCGCTGCCTTGATGGCATTCAGCACCGTCTCGTATGAGCCAGGATCGGTAAGAATCTCCCACGTGTCGCCTTCGTCGTTCAGGTCTTCGCCGCCGTGCTCCAGCACAATGTCCATCAGCTTCTCTTCGCTGGCCGCCGACTTCTCCACCGCGATAATGCCCTTCTTCGAGAACATGTGCAGCACCGAACCGGTCGACCCGAGATTGCCGCCGTTCTTTGAAAACGTGTGCCGGATCTCGCTCACCGTGCGGTTGCGGTTGTCGGTCGTTGTCTCGACAACGATCGCGACTCCGCCCGGCCCGTATCCCTCAAACGTGATCTCTTCGTAGTTCACGCCTTCGAGCTCGCCGGTGCCGCGCTGGATGGCGCGCTTGATGTTGTCCTGGGGCATGTTTTCGGCCTTCGCTGCGGCCACCGCCGTACGAAGACGCGCATTGCTGTCGGGGTTGCCGCCGCCCTTGGCCGCCACCGCGATTTCCTTCAGCAAACGGGTGAATATCTTGCCGCGCTTGGCGTCCAGCGCGCCCTTCTTGTGCTTGATTGTGGCCCATTTCGAATGGCCGGACATGAGAACCTCAGATACGCGAAAATGCGGGCCCTATTGAGCTTCCGCCCATGTGAGTATAACACCGGCAACATGTCTCAGGATGGGGGGCTCGGGCTCTCGTGACCGTCCGTCGCGTCGCCGCTAACCCACCAGCTCAAACGCGCGAATCTCTTCCTTGCGCGCCGTCAGCCGCTCGATCAGGTCGTAGCGCACTTCGTAGCCCCGGCCCGGCGTATCCGAGAGCACGATCTCGCCCTGCGCCGACACCGTCACCTCCGGCTCGATGATGTCTTCCTTCCAGTAGCGCGCCGACGCCGACACATCTCCCGGCAGCGAAAAATTCTCCAGGCTCGACAACGCAATATTGTGCGACCGCCCGATGCCCGACTCCAGCATGCCGCCGCACCATACGGGAATCCCCCGCTCCTGCGCCGCATTGTGCACCGCGATCGCTTCTGAAAATCCGCCCACGCGCCCCAGCTTGATGTTGATAATCTTGCACGACTCCATCTCAATCGCCGCCAGCGCATCCCGCCTGTTGCGAATCGACTCGTCAAGACATATCGCCGTGTTCAGCCGCTTCTGCAACATCGAGTGATAATAGAAATCGTCATGCCACAGCGGCTGCTCGATCATCAGCAGATCAAACGCGTCAAAGCTGACCAGGTGATCGGCATCGCGCAGTTTATAAGCGGAGTTGGCGTCGCAGCTCAGCGTAATCCCCGGCCAGCGATGCCGCACGCTTTCAAACACCTCGACATCCCAGCCCGGCTTGCATTTCAGCTTGATGCGTTGATAGCCCGCATCCAGTTCCCGCT
>Ga0181516_10000593_pt1 | contig 31994 bp, 23 predicted proteins | sample PEATcosm2014_Bin_25_FD_121104 | JGI IMG/M metagenome (GOLD analysis project Ga0181516, IMG submission 121104) | Peatland microbial communities from MTU Mesocosm Facility, Houghton, MI, USA - PEATcosm2014_Bin01_10_metaG | ecosystem: Environmental > Terrestrial > Soil > Wetlands > Peat | place... | reverse complement strand
GTCGGCAACGCGGCCGTTGGCGAGGGAAATGACCGGCACTTCGCGCGAAACATCAGGAGAGACGGTGCCGGTCGCGGTCAATTGGGCAGAGGCTTGGACCTGGCCGGCGGTAACGAGCGGAAACTTCGCGACATCCTTGCTGTCGATCGTGATTACATTCATGTCGGCGACCTCAACCACTTTGGCTTGCGGAGGTGCGCCGGTGCCCTGGTCTTTACCCTTGCAGCCGCTGGCCAAAGAGGACAGCAGGAGGGCGGACGCGAGGGTCAGCAGAGCTGGGGAATGAATAGCCGGGGAAAATCTGTTCATGGAATCACCTCGCGCCCCACGGCAAGGTTGAGCTGTGCCGCAGCATTCAGATAGGAACCGATTAGTTGCAAGTAGGCCTCCTGCACAGTTCGATAGTCTGTTTGTGCGTTCAGGAAATCCATGAGTGAAGAGCCACCGTGCTGGTAAGAATATGTAACCGTGTCGCGGATGTGTGTGGCCTGGTCTCTGTATTTTTCCTTATAGGGCTTTAGAAGAGCGATGTTGCTTTGGACTTGCGCATAGGCCGAATCCACGTCGCTGAAGACCTGGGCGCGGGCGGCTTCGCTGGCCTGCTGACTGCGACTAATGTCGATGAGGGTGCGCTGCTTTTCACCCTGATTGTGATCGAACATGCGGAGCGGAATGTTCACGCTGGCACCGATTGTCTGGGTCGCATTCGGATTGTTATTTGAGGAGTTGTAGGTATACCAGCCGCTGAAGGTCGGATCGGTTGAACCGTTTGCGACGGCCAGCTTGTGGTTTGTTTCAGATTGCTGAATGGATTGAAGGGCGGCCCTGAGATCAGGGCGTGCATCGAGGGCCGTTTGGCGGAGATCGTCGAGAGACTGCAAAGTGTCGGAGAAATCGAAGGGTCCGGTGACGTCGAACTGTTCAACTGGAGTGCGGTCATTGAGTAATTGAAGGAGCTGAATCTTGGCCATGCGCAGACTGACGATCGCGGTCTGGATCTCGGTTTCATACTGGACGCGGAGAAGTTCGATGCGATCGAGGTCAATTTGGGCGATGTCGCCGGCGTTATAGCGGTCACGACTGATGGCGATGATGTGGTCGTAGTAGTCGAGATCGGATTTCGCCAAGTCGAGTATGGCTTTGGCTTGCAGCGTATTGACGAAAGCGGAACGGAGGGTGAACTCAAGAGTACGTTGCAGATCCGCATGTTCGGATTCAGAGATGCGCGTGCCTTCCTTCGCACTCTCCAGACGCAGCTCCCGTTTATGGTCGCGTTCGTGAAGATAGCTGAGAGTGGGAACGACGTCAGTGCCCGCGAACGGTTGCCAGGCTCCGTTGTGCGGGGCGATCTGGGTGCCATCGGCAGCCAATGTGAATTGCGGGTTCGGCCGCAGGTAGGCGGTGATTTCCTCAGCGTGCATTTCATCGACGCCGAGGGCATCGGCCTTCAGCGCGGGATTAACGGCCTCGAATTTGGACTTGACCTGTTCCCAGGTAAGCCCTTGCTGCGCGGCGCATGTAGTTGCAGCCAGAAACATGAATACGATCGCAACAGAGGCGGGCCCGCAGGGGAATCTCTGCTTCATAACCACCCTCTCGCCATGTAGCGCATAGCGATTACAGGAAGATAAAGAACTCAATGTGGATGGACGGAGAAAAGACAAGAGCGATTATGCATAAGGAGGAGGACGATTTTGAATGCTGCGGAGAGCGGGGTTGCCCATCGCGCGCATTGGCGGATCGAGTCTCAACGAGGCATTTTCGACCTTAAAGATTACCCCGGCAAAGAGCGGGGGCGGCAGCACCGCAGGGGCGGGAACCATGGTATGCGGGCACGTGGCCAGATGGTCGCGGCGCTGGCAGGAGTCGGTCTCGGCAGGATTTTGGATGGACCAAAGATCATCGCTCACGGAGATGACTGGAAACAGAATGACGAGGAACATGACAAGCGCTGTCATTGACAGGCGTCGCTCTGCGCCCGTTCGTGTGTCGGTTTCGAGCCATAGCGAAACGAATGCGATTGCCAACACAGCCCAGGCGAGATTGAGGAACAACTCCATTTTTCTGTTTGATTCTACACCAGGCGCATTTTTTGGAGCGGCGGAAGCGCGCCCTGGAGGTTGCCACTCATGGTCAATGCCAAAGCGCAGTTGGGGCGCGAATTAAGCGGGGCAGCTTGCTTGGGGAGGTTTGACCCGCTTGAGGATTCCACTTATGATTGTCAGGTTGGCCATTCAATTCCGGCGTTCTGCTGTGAGTGTGGCCATTACGGCTGCAAGGTGCCGTCTTCGCTTGCTGCCCCCTCGTTCAATGGTAGGACAGCTGACTCTGGATCAGCATATCGGGGTTCGAATCCCTGGGGGGCAGCCAATTTAGAATCATGCACTTACCTCAACATAAACCCGCACGGAAGCATTCATCCCCTCTCTTAGACTACGTGCCTGTTCGGCGCATATCAGCGCCAGGGGAGGCACGCCTCGCGGGATTGTCGATTCTTGCTAGAGTGAGCACAGGCTCCGCGCGCGTTGAATGTTGTTTCGCGATCGACGCTCGCGAGTGAGGCGAACGTCGCCGCTAAACAACTTTGAATGCGCTGACGACTTCGCCGAAGGCTCCGCGTCGTTCATTAGGATAGATGGATCGGACTGAGAAGCATTGGACCAAGACGACAATGAGGATTTTGGTTTCTTGGGCAATATTGTCTTAAATCTGTACGAGCTTTTTACCAGCGTGGGGATTTTGCTTGTTGACGATCAAGGGCATAGGAGCATTGCCGCAAAGATTGCTTCGACCAGGCATGATACTTTTCACAAGGCGATGCAGTTCATGGCCCGAGGTTCCTATTGATACTTTTTCTTCGCTGGGAGTCAGGCGGGTACCTGACTCCAGAAAGATGGCTTAGTAAAGAGAGAAAAGGCAGCGTGCGCCGGCAAGGTCAGAAGGTATTCACGGCATTGAAGAACCCCTGCTCATCCATGTATCCGATTCCACACCAGTAAACCGGCCAGTTGGCGGCAGTGATGGGATTGTATGTGTTGTTGCCGGAATAGAATGCACCCTTGTATTGCTCCTGTGCCGCAGCCGATGCAAGCAGAGTGGGAAATAGTTGCGGTAGCGAAGTGGCGAGGGGGCCTTCGAGGTCATAGGCTTGAGAGAAAGTGTAGTAATTGCTGAACTGAGGAGAGGTGGCGAGGAGGTTGCAGTTGACGGCGGAATAGTCAGTGGGGGCAAGGCTCGAACGATCCAACGTGAAGATTTTGTAGGCGGGATTATTGCCAAAGAACGCACTGATGCCCGCCGTAATCGAAAGTGCATTGCCCGGCGACATCAGGCGGAATTCGTCCATGTGGGTATGACCCGCCAGAGACATAGAAATGACGCCGGGATATTTTTCAATGATGCCCATGAAGGTTTCTTGATTGCTTTCACCCCACATCATCGCGGCTGCCGTGATCTGACCGTTGATGTCATTGGATGACTGGCCAGTTGTGCTCTCAATTGCACCTGGAGGCGCATGCATCAGTAGCCACACCTTCTTACCGGTCGAACTGGCCTTGGCAAGTTGGGCATCAAGCCATGCAAATTGATCGGGAATCAAGTTCGGAATGACCGGAGCACTAGGGGAGAGCGCGAACGTGTTTAGTGTGACGATCATCAGATTCATACCGGCTGGTTCAACAGCATAATATCCACCATCGGTTATGCTGCCGGTAACATCCTGCTCATTCCCGGCGCCATTCAATGCGAGCGTGTATAACTGCTTCGCGTTGTTCATAAGAAAACTATGATCCGGTCCATATCCTGTATAGGAATCGCAGTTACCTAACGCAAAGTAGACGGGAATCGCACCCACGGCCGCCCTGATCTGCTGCAAGACGAATGTGAGCGTCTTGTCGACAAACGTAGTTGCATCGCCGGGTTTTGCGTCTGCCAAATAGATCGAGTAGAGCTGGTCCAGGCCGTGACCAAGAAAGTCACCCGTAAAAATAACCGCCGGGCACGCTCCCAGATTCTCTTTGATGCTGGCAAGCGCCAAGGTCAGCAGTGCATAGTTGGTGTCGGCGCCGGGCGCGGAAGGTGTATTGTTCAACGCATTCAATGAGCCATTGAAGATCGCCGGCCACTCGGAGGTATCGGCCGCAACGAGTTGCGATACCAGCGCCTTATTGAATGGCACCGATTTAGCATTCACCGTTGTACCTTGCACAAATGGATCGATATATGGCTGGAAATGCACATCGGAGAAAACCAGCACCGGGAAGCTGCTTGAGCCGGTCGTGCTTGAGACTCCGCCGCATCCGCCGATGAGGCCAGCGCTCGCCAGGCTTGCTATCTCAAGAAATGTACGGCGCGATAGTTGTGACATTCGAGTTTCTCCTTCTTTTTACAGATTGCCGGATCTTATCGATTCGGTCAGATTTGCGGCGCTGTCGCCGGAAGATTGCTGGAGTCAATGCCTTCGCAGAGCGAATTGTCGGCCGTCAGGTTGCCGCTTTCGTCAATGGTTATGGTCCAGATGGAGTCGTAGTCATAGGCGTCCCAGGCAAGAGTCGGGGACCGGCTGACGGTGCTGTAGCCGGTAAGCAGCGCGCTCAGAATCTGCGGAATGTTCGTGTGCTCCCACGCCACCAGGATGGTTTGATTGGTGAACTGGCCACCCTGGAAGAAATACTTGCTGGCTTCCTGAGGCCCATCCGTGTCGGTCAGAAGAAAGCCCGACACCAGGGAATAGGGCAGATTCTTGGCGATGGCATAGGGCTCAGCCGTCAAGGCGAGCGTGTTATGCGAAAACGATGTTGATCCTGACGCCGTATAACCGGCATCGGGAGTTACCTGGGCTGGATCCAGCGAATACACGTGGGCGGGCTGAGGTTTTCCTTGAAGCGCCGTGGAGATTGCGTTTCCAAGATCGAGGGCGCGCCATTGGCCGGCGGCGACGAAATTTCCGTTGGAAAAGATATCCGATGGATGTGCGTTGGCGTGGCGAATGAAGTAGAGAGTTTCATTGGTGTTGATGTTCGACGGAGGGCCGGTGGCGTTCAAGGCGAAGGTTGAGTACTGGCATGGAGTAGGCGCGATCAGTCCTGGGTCGAGCGCCGGGAAGTTGTCTGGCGGCGTCAGGTTGCTGTTATACGTTGTCAGGCTGGCGCCTCCCGACGGGGGGATCGAGACAGCGTAGATGTTATTGGGCCCCTGAAATACTGACGGAATCGGCAGGCTGGACTTCTCGAGTGTATTGAGACTCGCCAGCAGGCTTTGAGTAGTCTCCCACGGTGCGGCGAAAACGTAGTATCCGGGAACATTGGCAGTCAGAACGCTTGTCAGCAGTTTCTCGTTGTCCTGAGCGATATCGTTGAAGTCAATCCCCTGGCAGACAGTGCACGAGGGCGAAGGTGCGGCGACACCGGCGGGTTGCGATCCCGGGTAATAAGACGAGTTGATGGGGAAACTGTTGCCGATAGTCGATCCCATATCCGGATAGGGGCTCGTCATGGTGAACTGATTCATAAGCGCAAATTGCTGCACCGCCTCAAGCGCCGCCATATCGGGATAACTGCCTGCCGTTTGCAAATGGGTCATGGGTTCGAGCGCATAGATGGCAGTTACATTGTTTTTTCCCAGGATGTTTTGTTGCAGGTAGGGCGCCAGCAGGAGCGTTCGCTGCAGACCCTGCGCGGTGAGATTTGCCGTATCGGCATTAACATCCCCGGCGGCCTGATAGAGAAGGTCGTCGCTCAAAACGAAAATCAGATTGACGTTGCCTGTGGCTAGTGGGACAGGCGCTGGCGCTGGATTCGGCTGCGGCGGAGTAATGTTATGCGACTCTCCGCATCCCCACAAAAATGAAAGCGATGCTGCGGCGAGGGAAAGCGCGAGATAGCAAATTGGTTTCCGATGGCCCGTGTTCATTGACTCTCTCCCGTTCTCTCCGCGAATGCATCGAAAACAGTTCTATGCAGTAGCTCGCTTGATCTGCGGCGCCGTTGCCGGTAGCGCAGCTGAATTGATTCCTTCGCATTGTGAGTTATCCACGGTCAGGTTGCCCGCCGAATCAAGCGTGATGGTCCAAATCGTGTCGTAGTCGCCGGATGCCCAGCCGGCCACGGTGTGGGTGCTGTGGTATTTCCCCAAGAGTGCGTTGACCAAAGGGGCGAAATGCTTATGCTCCCAAGCCAAAAGCACCTTGTGATTGGAGAACTGCGAACTGTCTAAGAAGAATTGGATCGTTTGCTCAGTCACTGTCGCTGTATCGTCGAGTTCGAAGCCCGACACCAGATTGAAGGGAAGGTTGTTGGCGATAGCATACGGTTCGGCGGTCAGCGTCGGCCGCACATAGGAAAATGCGGTTGTGCCGAATGGGTTAGCCTGCGTTATGCCGGATGGATTGGCCTGCGCGGGATCGATGGAATAGACCTCATCGGGCTGATTTTGCCTTGCAGAGCGTTAGGAAGATCGAGCGCCCGCCATTGTCCTGCCGCGACATAATTGCCGTCCTCCCAATTAGGCGTGGGGTGAGCCTCTGCGTGACGCATCAAATAGAGCGTCTCGTTTGTGTTAGTGACCCCGGGACTGGACCAGGGCGCTGGGATATTGAATGGGGCCGCCTGGCAGGGAGTCTTTGTCAGGGCCGGAGGCGGCAATACCGGATAGGACGGCAGCGGATGCAGGTTAGCGTTGTAAGTGGTGAGGCTTGCCGTACCTGACGGGGTTATGGAAATAGCGTAGACAAAGTTTGGCCCCTGATAACTGGACGGAAGCGCGAGTCCGTAAGAGTTTGTGCCATTCGCAGCGGCCAGAAGTTCCTGGGTGGTTGTCCAGGGGGCTGAGAAAACGTAATAGCCAGGGGTCTCGTAGCCGATAATCGTCGTCATCAATGATTCGTTGTCGCCGCCTGAATCGGTAAAATCGATGCCCTGGCAACTCGTGCAGGGGACGAACGAGGCCGGGATGCCTCCTGGGAACAGCGGGACACCTCCTGGGACCGGCTGCCCCGGGGCGTAACCAACATTGATGGGAAAACCATCAGCCGCCACGAGCGCAGGTCCGGCCGGAGATTCGTCAAGTGTTGCCACATTGAGCAGCGCAAACTGCTGGACTGTCTCGAGCGCGACCAGATCCGAATAGTCGTTGCTGGTTTCGGGATGGGTCACGGGCTCGAGCGCGTAGATTGAAGTGACATTTTGATTTCCAAGCATCGTCTCTTGAAGATAGGGACCCATCAGGAGAGTTCGTTCGAGTCCCTGACTGGTGAGGTTTGCGGTAGTGGAGTTGATATCGCCGCTTTCGTTGTACTTCAGATCCTCGCTGACGACGAAGATCAGATTGATATTGCCGGAAGCTAACGGAGCGGGGTTTGGAGCAGCGGGACTGGGCGCAATGTGACTGGAAGAACCGCCGCATCCTGCGAGCGGAACCAGCAAGAGTGTCAGGAGCAAAGAGCGAAAGTCAGCAGTCTTCAAGTAGAGCCCCCGTCGAGCGTGTACCCGATATGGCGCAGTCGCACTCGAATCTGTCATCGGCGCATTCTGTTTGTGCGTTAGTTGCCGCTCGCCATGTCTTTAAGCATGAGTCCTGAATCGGGTTCGAGAGACAGAAGAAAGTTATTCACTCCCGCTGCAAATTCCCGAGATGACAATTTGTCCCATCTCTTCATCTCGCCGCAAGAAAAATGTGCGCTTCATCTGAGAATTCAGACCAGCCGGTGGGATTCTGACTCTGCAGCCGATTCGACCCAGTCGAAGACCGGGGCGGTTCGGCGACATTGCAGGCGATGAACGAAAGGTTGGGCTCTATGCGGTCGATGCGTTGGCTTGGGTCAAGTTCGGTATTGTTGTTTGTTTTTCTCAGTGGGTGCGGACATAATGGCGCATCGGCGCCAGCCGCAATCAACTATGCAAATGCCAACGCGGTGTTTACCAGGGGCGTGCCCATCACGCCGGATGCCCCGGCCAGCAGCGGCGGAACGGTTAGTTCTTACAGTGTGAGCCCGGCTCTTCCCGCTGGATTGATTCTGAACGGCGGCACGGGAATCGTCAGCGGAACTCCTACGGCGGTGGCGGCCCGGTCCGGCTACACGGTAACGGGGACCGGCGCAGGCGGCAATGCGACCACCACTCTCACTATTACAGTGAACGACCAGAGGCCTACTGCGTTCAGCTACGCGGCGGGCACGGCTACTTACATAGTGAATGCGCCTATCACAGAAAATGACCCCACAAGTATTGGTGGCACGGTGAATTCCTTTAGCGTGAATCCAGCGCTTCCGGCGGGCCTGAGCTTGAACAAGACCACCGGGGACATCAGCGGAACTCCCACGGTGGTGACGCCCCTGGCTAAATACACGGTAACGGCGACTAACACGGGGGGCACTGCGATTGCGACGGTGTCAATTGCGGTCAACCCTGCGACGTCCGCGCTTTTGCTGGCCCCGGCGGGCCTGGTCTACAGCACTGGCAACGCAACGTACACAGCGGGCGTTCCGATTCCGCCCAACGTGCCCAGCAGCACGGGAGGCGCGATCCCGTCCTACAGTGTCTATCCCTCGCTTCCCCAGGGGCTGCAGATTAGTGGTGTCGAAACTCCTTTAGGCGACTTGCCCACAGGGATTATCAGCGGAACGCCACTGGCCCAATCTTCGGCGGCCAACTACACGGTAACGGCCACTAACCTGGCAGGAAGCACCACCACGACGCTGACTATTGCAGTGGATGCAAATGCAGACGACGTGCCCCCGGCCGCAATGGTCCCGGCCGGCCTTTCATACGGCACACCGGCGCCTGTCTATGTGGCAGGAACTGCGATCGCGAAGGATTACCCAACCGTTAGTGCTCTAGGAAGCGTCCCGACCAGATACAGCGTGTTCCCCGATCTCAGCCAGATCGGATTGACGCTCGATCCGTCCAGCGGCATACTGACCGGAACTCCGGTGGCTGTGCCCTCCACGATTACATCTCCGCCGCCGATCACGACGACGTTTACTGTTACGGCCTCCAACTCCGTCGGTTCGGTCACTGCGCCGCTGACTATCACGATCTACAACCCGCAGCAGGCCGTACCAAACATGGCGCAGGCCATTGATCCGCTGGCAGCCCCGGGATCCACTTTTCAATTTCTGGACACCGGCATGGTGGTGACCGACACCTACAACCCTGAAGTGCTGCCGGTGGAATGGATGGCGGGGCAGGCGGTGAGCACGGCAATCAAGCCAGATGGGACTCTTCTCGCGGTATTAACAAGCGGATTTAATCGCGTCTTTCACGAAGGATTTCCGCTCTTCGACCCGGGTTCTTCCAATGAATATGTTTTTCTCTACGACATCAGCGGAGGTACTCCGGTATTCAAGCAGAGAATCCCGATCCCCAATGCGTACCATGGGCTTGCCTGGGATCCCGTCAAAGATGCACTTTATGTTTCAGGCGGCATGGGCGATGCGCCTTTCGGCACAGATCCCATCCCGTATCCGGTCAACGCCATTCCAAACGGAGACAATGTCCACATCATCGCCCCTCTGCCGAACGGGCTCTGGGCGCCGGTCGCGGAACTGGACCTTGGCCCGAGCAATTCAGTGGTCACTGGACATCCGGCCGGCAACGGCCTTCCTGTGCCCAATAACTCATTCGCCTCTGTCAACGCGGCGGTCTACGTGGCTCCCATGGCTGCAGGTGTAGCGGTTTCGAACGACGGCCAGACGCTGGTTGTGGCAAATTACTACAACGACTCGATCACGGTGTTTACCGGAGGATTAAGCATCTGGTTGGATCAATGGCAGGCCAGTGCGACATCTCTCGAACAGGGCCAGGGGTTGCTGCCGGGAACCGAACTCGATCTGCGCCCGGGCAAGGCTGCCAGTGGAGCTACGCCAGGCACGCCGGGCGGAGAGTATCCATTCTGGGTTGTACTCTCCCCAAGCATTAGCGGAACTGGCGTAACGGCTTACGCTTACATGTCAAGCCTTCGCGACCGCGAAATCGACGTGGTGAACCTGGGAGAAACCTGCGCGAACGGAACAACGGGGCCCGGTTGTTTCATAAAAGCTGTGCCCAACGTGTTGGCCCGCATTCCCGTCAAAGGCCAGCCGAACAAAATGGCACTGAACAAGGCCGGCACGCTTCTCTACGTTGCAGAAGACGAGTCGGACACGGTGGACGTGATCGACCTCAACGCCGCGGACAAGGGTGTTCCCAGCCAGAACCAGGCAGCCACAGTCAACACGGTGATCGAAACCATTCCGGTGATTGCTCCTCCGTCCGTTATGTCGGGCTCCCCGCTGGCGCAGTACACCGGCGCCAACACCAACAGCGTGACACTGTCTCCCGACGAGAAGTATCTTTACGTCACCAACGGCAATCTGAACAATGTCGCGGTGGTCAAATTGACCGGAACCAATAGCGGCGACCAGGTGATCGGCCTGATCCCTACAGGTTGGTATCCGAACTCGGTGGCTGTGAGCCCCGACGGCACTTTGGCTTATGTGGTCAACTCCAAGTCGCCGACGGGCGCGAATCCTAACTGGTGCTATGTTTACGGGCCGGCCGGATACCCAACCTGCATGCCTGCCAACGAATACAATCCACAGCTGACCAAGGCCGGACTGCAGACCATTCCGCTGACTACAGTTTTGCTCCAGTCGGAACTCAATAGTCTAACCAGCGAGGTCACCGCGGATAACCACTTCGGCAGCGTCGAGACTAGCGAAGAAGCTGCCACCATGACGGCGGTACGCAGCGGCATTCAGCATGTCATCTATATTCTGAAAGAGAACCGGACCTACGACCAGGTTCTGGGCGATCTGGGCCGCGGCAATGGCGATCCGGCGTTGACCTTGTTTGGGCAGGCGATCACGCCTAACGAACACAACCTCGCACAGCAATTCGTCACTCTCGACAATTTCCTTGCCACCGCCGAGGTGAGCAACGACGGCTGGCCGTGGAGTACATCGGCCCGTGCTCCTGATGTGGTGGAGCACCAATTCCCGATCAACTATGCGCAACGGGGATTGAGTCTCGATACGGAGGGTATGAACCGCAACGTCAATGTTGCGATACCGGATCTGGCCCAGCGCCAGGCATCCGATCCACTGATGCCGGGCGGCGCGCTCTCGCCCAATGTGACGGGCGGTGAAGATCTGTTGCCGGGCCAGACCGATGTGGATGCGCCCGATGGCCCCAACGACGAGGTGAACACTGGCTATTTGTGGAACGACGCGCTGCGCGCTGGTCTTACGGTTCGCGATTATGGGTTCTTTGTGGATACCAATTGCTACAACGAGCCGCGATGCCAGACCCCGCTTGCACATGACCCGTTCTCCAGCGGGACCATTGTTGCTCCACCGACCAACGCTGCGCTCGCGCCCTTCACCGATCAATACTTTCGGGGCTTCGATCCGGCTTTTCCAGACTACTACCGTTTCAAGGAGTGGGAGCGGGACTTCGATGCCAACTATGCGACCGGCGGGCTGCCGGATCTGACCCTTGTTCGCTTCATGCACGACCACACGGGAAGCTTCGGCACAGCGATCGATAAGGTCGATACGCCGGAGCGCGATGTGGCCGACAACGACTACGCCGTCGGCCTGCTGGTCCAGAAGATTGCCAACAGCCCGATCTACCAGAACAATACTTTGATCTTTGTTGTGGAAGACGACGCGCAGGATGGCGGGGACCACATGGATTCGCACCGCACCACGGCGTATGTGGCCGGAGCGTATGTGAAGAATGCGGTTGTCTCCACGCCCTATACCACCCTGAACTTCATGCGCACCATGGAAGAGGTCTTGGGCCTTCCGCCGATGAACCTGAATGATGCCCTGGCGGCACCGATGAGCGACATCTTCAATACCTCGCCGAATTCCTGGGCATTCACCGCGACGCCCGCCGCGATTCTCTACTGTTCGCAGCTGCCTCTCCCGCAGCCAGGCCTGCCGTGCAATGATCCGACGCCTGACGCGAAATACTGGGCGCGCGTAACGAGGGGAATGGATTTTGATGATGCAGACCAGGTAGATGGAGCGACATTCAACCACGTGCTCTGGAAGGGGCTGATGGGCAACCAGCCATATCCCTCCCGGCCAAGCGGAAAAGACCTGCGTCAGGGGCGCGAGAAACTGCTGGCCAACTATCGACAATCCATTCGGCCAAAGAGGACGTCAAGATCGGCCGGCGAATGATGACCTGAGTTGCGGGATCCGTCGCTGGCAAACCTGGCGCGGTTGAAATTGCCCTTACCGGCAGGTGGGGCGATCAGACGCTCGGCCTTGCGGGCGCGAGTGGCTACGGAAGCGACTTTAACCACGCCAAGATTGGTGTCTCCACCTCGGCCAACGACAACGAAACCATCTTCGCCGATATGAATCAGCAAGGATCGCTCTCCCCTTCTAATTGCGATGCCAGTCAGAACGGACGAGGAGGCCCGTTTTTGTGTTGCAAGATAAGCAACTCCATGACTCGATCGCGCGTTTGATCGCTGGAACATCTGTGCCGGTGCAGCAATAGGCATTCATGGCAAACCACGGCGCCTACTCGCGCGCGATCCAGGCCCGATTGATTGACTCAATCGACGTGATTTCGATCACCGTTCAGCGATTGACCTCTTGCGTAAGATCCTAGACAGTAAGAACCGTCAAAGATCGCGATACCGATCTTCCGCTTTCTAAAAATGCGAGAACGACCGCTTCAGCACTCGTCCTTTGATCGAGCCCTCATTTCCGTGCAATTGCGGAAGAGAATACTCTGAGCGGAAACTTCGTCCTTTTACTCTTGGTCGAGGCTATCTGACGAGTGTTGCATCTTGGTGGCAGCAAAGTGAAAACCAATTTGTGAGGGCCCAGCAAGTGAGCCATTGCCGAATAACTCAAATTTTCTGCATGATTCCTCTGTTGTTTGCGCCGATTCATTGCGTGGCACAGGTTGATCGCGCGGGCCTTAGCGGAAACGTTCGAGACAGCACGGGGAAGCTGATTCCCGGAGCGCGGATCGTAGTCATTCAGACCGCGACGGACCTCCATCGCGAGACCGTTTCCTCGCCGGACGGAACGTACGACATACCCGAACTTCCGATAGGGATTTATCGCGTGACCTGTTCCGCATCCGGCTTCAAGCGACTTGTGATTGACGATCTGGAGCAGACCGTTGGGCTCACTCGGACCCTGGACATCACTTTGGAGGTCGGTGTCGTATCGCAGCGGGTGAATGTCTCCGGACGAGGGTTGCAACTGGACGAGACGACGGACACATTGGGGGCGCGCACTGAGGCGAGACAGGTTAGAGAACTGGCGCTCAACGGAAGAAACTGGTCAACTCTTACTGCGCTTGTCCCCGGCGCCGTCGACACCGGAGGCAGTAACCAACGCAGTATCCGCTTTGCGGGCCGAGGGCTCGACGACAATAACTTTACCTCTGATGGGATTGACGCGACCAATATCGTCAATCAGGCGCAGCAAGGCTTCGTGCGGCTTTCCATCCCGATTGACGCCATCGAGGAGTTCCGCATCGACACGATGCTCTTCACCGCCGAGAATGGCAGCACCCCCGGCGGACAGATCGATGTGGCTTCGAAGTCGGGCTCGAATACGCTGCACGGAGGTCTGTTTGAATTCCTGCGCAACGACATCTTCGACGCTCGCGATCCTATCCTGTCCACCCGGCTCCCGTTTCGACTCAACCAGTTCGGCGGCAATCTCGGCGGTCGCCTGGTCAGCGATCGCAGCTTTTATTACTTCACCTATGAAGGGCTGCGCCAAAGCTACGGTCAGCCGCTCTCGGGGTTCGTACCCAGTCCGGCCTTTGCTGCTCAGGTAGCCTCTGCCAATCCGGCGTTGGCGCCGATCATTGCCGCCTATCCGACGACGGGTCTGACGCCCTATGCCACGGATATCGATCAATTTTCCGGCTGGGGACGGCAGCTGGGTCACGAAAACTCCGCGATGTTGCGCATGGACCAGCATTTTTCCCCGGCCGACACGGCCTATCTCCGCTTCAACTTCGACGCCGCCTATAGCGACGTTCCTTCCGATGGCCTAAACGACCGCACGCTGACAACCTCCCGGCCAGTAAACGGCGAACTGGAGGAGTTGCACATTTTCTCGCAGCAGCTTGTGAATGAGTTGAAGTTCGGTTTCAACCGGAGCACCGTCTTTACCACCAATCAAGGACTCACCAATCTCCCTTATTCCGTTGCCGTTCCGGGACTCACAACTCTCGCCAACAACGAGTCGACCACCGGCGTCGGCAACTCTTTCTCTTATATCGACAATCTGACCATAGTCCGCGGGGCGCACACGCTCAAGTTCGGCGTGGAAGTCCGCCGCATTCAACTCGACCAGGGGAATGCGGTCAATGGGACGGTCGTCTATTCATCGCTTGCCCTTCCTGCGTCCAGCTTTCTTGTCAATTCTGTCAGCTCCGCAACGCTTAACGCGTCATTGCCGTTGAACGGCCTGCGCAAGACTGCGGAATATTCCTACGCGCAGGACGAATGGAAACTCCGCCCCAACCTCACTTTGAATCTCGGCGTCCGTTATGTGTTTTTTGACATCTTTCACGAGGTGCATGGCAAGGCGATTCCGTTCGATTTCGCCACCTGCGGAGCTGTGGGCTACTGTGGCGTGGGAGCCAGTTTTGGCAACCCGAACTCGCTCGACCTCGACCCGCGCATTTCCGTGGCCTGGTCGCCCTCGGCTCTCGGGGGAGGGAAGACCGTTATTCGCTCCGGATTCGGTATCTACCACGGCGACGGTCAACTCGACGACCAGAATGTACCCATCAAGAATGAGGTTGGCGTGTACTCGCTGAGCGCTAAATCTACCCCGGGGCTTTCCTATCCCATCACACCATTTCTCAATGGCCCCGGCACGCTGTCGGCGAATGCCGACTATCGCGACCGTAAGGACATGTACGTCAGCCAGTGGGGGCTTTCCGTTCAGCGGTCGCTTCCGCACGATATGCTCGGCACGCTTTCCTATGTGGGAAGCAAAGGTACTTTTGGGCTGATTACCTCGTATGTAAACCTCATCGATCCGGTCACTGGGCTACGTCCCTATCCAGCCTTCGGCCAGGTCAGGTGGCGGGGCAACTCCAACAGCAGTTCGTATGAGGGCTTTGTTGCTAGCCTCCAGCGCAGCTTTACCCATGGATTTTTGCTCTCCGCTAACTACGCGTACACGCACCAAATCGACCAGGATGCACCCGGCGGCGGAGATTCCGACAATCCCCAGAATCCGGCCTGTATGTCCTGCGAGCGAGCCTCGGGCGACTTTGACGCACGTCATGTAGTGAATGCCAACGTCGTCTACGATCTTCCATTCGGTCCAGGAAGACCATTTCTTTCTCAGCCGGGAATCGCTCGCGCGGTCTTTGGTCACTGGAGCGTCACTGACATTGTCGCGGCGCGTACCGGTACTCCGCTCAACGTCACATATTCTCGCTCCAGTTCATCGGTGGCTACGGGCTATACGACTAATCAGCGTCCGAACATAGTTCCAGGAGTTTCAATCGTCCCACCGGGTGGAAAGACCATTCGTGGAAGAACCATGAATTGGATCAATCCGGCCGCCTTCACCGCGGTTAGCGGCTCGGGTTACGGCGACACCCCACGCAACATCGCTCGCGGACCCAACCTCGTGCAAACTGATTTCGGGCTTGCCAGGCGCATTCCACTTAACGAACGCCTCCAACTCCAATTCAGGTGCGAGGCATTTAATCTCTTTAATCGCGCGCAGTACAGCCTGCCTCTTGAAGAAATCTGGTTGCCGCCAACAGGAACATCGCCTTCGAGTATTGAACCGCAGGTATCCACAGCGAGCACGACCCCGATTGGAACCGGAACGCCGCGCGAGATTCAATTCGCATTGCGCCTGGAGTTCTAAGTGCAGGGGCTCGCCGCGTTTCTGTGGGCTAGAGACGAAGTCTATCTCAATCAGCAGCCGTTCGAAGCAGGCCGCTAGTACAAGTTCCAGCATGCCTTTTCCCTCGGAGATGTTGTTGACAATGTGCGAATCTTTGCGAACTGAGCGCGAGGGTTTCTCAATGAAAATCGCGTGAGCGAATATCGGCGCTTGTGATTTCGAGTGGTGTGATGCGATAGGCCTTAACGTGTGCTACGCCGTCCTGATTTTGCAGCGGCCCTGCGATGTGCAGAAAGCGGGAACGGGTAACGACCATTCGGTCCTGCTCGAATCGATCCGGTGTAATGATGACGTTGGCGATGCCGGTCTCATCTTCGAGAGAGAGGAAGACGAAGCCCTTGGCTGTGCCGGGACGCTGACGCGCAATCACGCAGCCGGCAATCCGAACGAAGCGATTGGAACTGCATTGAGCGAGGTCGCTCGCTGTAAGGATGCCCTCTGTGCGTAACACTGCTCGGTGGTAGCTCATGGGATGCGGACTGGTGGTGAGGCCAGTGCCGGCATAGTCAGCGGCGAGGCGTTCTTCTGTGGTCATTTGCTTAAGTTGAACAGGCGCGGAAGATTCGGAGTCAGACACTCTCGCTTGACACAACAGAGGGCCGACGGGACGGCCTGCCTCCTCCACCTGCCAGAGCGCGTCACGACGATGTGCGACCTTATCGAGTGCATTCAGAGCGCCGATGCGCGCGAGCAGAACAAGCTCCTTGCGGTTGAGTTCGGGAACACGCAGCGACAGATCATCGACAGACAAGAAGGCTCCATCGTGAATTCTCGCGGAGAGGATTGACTCTGCAGAGGACTGGCGGAGGCCTTTTGCGTAGTTCATGCCGAGGCGCAGCGAATGCGACCCATCCGGCTCTTTCTCAAGACTGCAGAGCCAGTCGGAACGTTGTATGTCAATAGGGCGCACGCGGAGGCCGTGACGCTGCGCATCCTTAATGAGCACAGCAGGCGAGTAGAAGCCCATGGGCTGATTGTTAAGCAGACCGCAAGTGAACGCAGCGAGGTAATACACCTTGAGATAGGCAGAAGCGTAGGCGATGAGCGCGAAGCTCGCGGCGTGCGACTCCGGAAAGCCATACATAGCGAACGAAGAGATTGCCTGTACGATGTTGTCCTGGGCCTCTCGGTCAATGTTGTTGCTTGTCATGCCAGATCGAAGGCGGCCTTCCAAGTCCTTCATGCGCTGCATAGACCGGCGCATGCCCACAGCACGGCGCAACTCTTCAGCCTCAGCTCCGGAGAAGTTCGCTACAGTCATGGCCATGCGCAGCAGCTGTTCCTGAAAGAGCGGCACACCCAGCGTGCGCTTAAGAACAGGCTCAAGCAGCGGGTGGGGATAGGTGACTGTCTCTTTGCCTTGCCTGCGCCGCATATAGGGGTTCATCATTTTGCCGACGATAGGACCGGGGCGGATGATTGCGACCTGGACCACGAGATCGTAAAAGCGGGTTGGCGCATTATGCGGAATCGAGGCCATCTGGGCGCGACTCTCAACCTGGAACATGCCAATCGTATCGGCCTTGCACAGTGTTTGATAGACGAGAGGATCTTCAGGCAGAGCTGCGAGATCGATCTGTGTATCGTAATGGCGCGGAATCAACTCGATGGAGTCCTTGAGCACCGCCATCATGCCGAGGCCGAGCAGATCGACCTTAATCAGTCCAAGGTCGGCACAGTCTTCTTTGTCCCATTGCACGACAGTGCGGCCGGGCATGGATGCGCGCTCCAGTGGAACGACGCGGTTTAATAGCCCTGCGCAGATGACCATGCCGCCGGAGTGCTGCCCAAGATGGCGAGGCAGGTCCTGCATGCGCATGCAGAGATCAAGATAGTGCGCGATGCGGGGATGGCGCACGTCGAATCCGGCCTGTTGAAAGTGGCGGTCCATGGTGTCGTTCACGCCGCGCCACTCCCAGTGGCCAAAGAGACTAGCGAGACGCGCGAGTTGATCTTCTTCGAAACCAAGCACCTTGCCGACTTCGCGCGCCGCCGAACGGCCGCGGTAGGTAATGACGTTTGCCGTCATTGCCGCGCCAAGCGAGCCGTATTGCTGATAGAGGTATTGAATTACCTGCTCGCGGTGATCTCCCGAAGGAAGATCGAGATCGATGTCGGGCCACTCGCCGCGATTCTCACTCAGGAATCGTTCGAAGAGGAGTTCCATTCCGACCGGATCGACAGCGGTGATCTCGAGCACATAGCAGACGACTGAGTTGGCCGCAGAGCCGCGGCCTTGTACCAGGAATCCATGCTGCTGGCAGTAGCGGATGATGTCCCAGACAATCAGGAAGTAACCTGCGAATCCGAGTTTGGCAATGAGAGCGAGCTCATGGCGCACCTGCGCGCGTGCCTTGTCGAGCAGATGCCGTTTGCCTGGGACGCTGTAACGCTTGCGCACACCTTCTTCGACACGCTTCAAAAGAAAGCTATCCATTGTTTCGTTGTCTTGCACTGGGTAACGAGGGAACTCATAGCCCAGATTATCGAGCGTAAATTCAAGGCGGCTGCTGACAATACGCGTATTGGCGATGGCCTCGGGGATGTCGTGGAACAGAGCAGCCATTTCACGCGCGGCGCGTAGATGGCGTGCCGAGTTTGCAGCAAGCAGGCGTCCTGCATGATCGAGTGTTGTGTGATGGCGAATCGAGGTGAAGACATCGAGTAGTTCGCGATCCTTCTCAGTCGCGTGCCTCACGCCATTGGTGGCAATCACGGGCAGACGCAAATCGGATGCGAGGTTCAAGATGGATTGATTTCGGCACTCTTCGTCGCGTTGCTGATGGCGCTGCAGTTCGAGATAGACATTGCTGCGACCATAGATCGATGCGAGCCGATCGGCAATCGCGCGCGTGCCCTCGTATCCCTTGTGAATGAGCGATGCGGCCAGCGGCCCCTCGTCGCCGCCGGTCAGACAGATCAGGTCTGCGGAAAACTCCTGGAGATCGTCGAGCGTTGCGGCGCCCTCGGCCTTTGCCGGTTCGCGCATTTTGAAGCGTGTGATGAGCTGGCATAGATTCTGATAGCCGGACTGAGAGGTACAGAGCAAAGTGATGCGCGGAGGCTCGGTTGGATGTTGATGGGGAAGCCATGAGGGCGCGGTGAGCTTGTTACCGAAGGCGGAAACAGCGATTTCCGCTCCGATATGCGCTTTGATGTTGCATCGTTTTGCAGCGGTGTGAAAGCGAGCGACGCCATAGAGGCCATTCCTGTCAGCGAGCGCTATTGCGGGCATTTCAAGCGCAGCGGCACGCTCGATAAGAACATCCGGCAGCGAAGCTCCAGAAAGGAAGCTGAAGGCGCTGGCCGCGTGTAGTTCGATGTATTGGCTGCTCTCAATCATAAAGAGCCTCGAGGCGCCATTCTCTGCGCGCGAGGTTGTGAACCAGCAGGCAGGCAATCGGCGTTGCGTTGTTTTTGGAGGCAAGCACGTCCCACTCCTCCGCATCCCAGGCATCAATTGACCACCAGCAGCCAGCCGTGCGCCATGGCCCGTACGCGGCTGTAATTTCAAAGCGGCTCTCCCGATCGCGAAATGCCGCTGGTTTCATTGCATCAAGAACTACACGCACTGGCACAGGGGGACGTAGGCGGCGCAGGGCCACTCGAGTCGGAGCCGTCAAAGATGCGGATGCTTTGGTCCGCACCGCAAAACCCTCCATGCGAAAGATGCCACGGCGATGCGAATCTTCGAGGACGGGGGAACCAACGCGCTCTTCGCCGACGATTGCTTTGAGCCGTGCAAGGGTGACGTCGAGCCGCGACGGCTCGGGCAGTTGCGGAGTAAATAAACCAAGCTGCACTTTGCTGGATTGCCCAGCCTCAGCGGTGAGTGTGACAGCAACTACGCCGGCGGAAGGTGGATGGGCGGCGATCTCAAGTTGTAGAAGTTTGAGCAGAAACTTGCGATCAATGGTGGGGAGTGCTGGCTTGATCGTGTTACGGTGTTCGCGTCCGCGATCCAGCTTCATATAGACGTCAATTGACGCGAGCGACAGCGCACGGTAGGCCGCTCGTGCAGTCAGGCAATCGATCATGCGCGCGGCAACAAAGAGCAAGGACTCGATCTGATCGACGGGAGCGTCAAACTCGCAGAATTCCCGCAATGAAAATGCGGGCTCGATGGGTTGAAACATATGTGCCGCTACGCCGAGCGCAAGCTGACGCCAGTCGTACGCCGGTGGGCCAAGACGCGTCACAAGCTCGGTCTCGGGCAACGCGGCCAATTCACCCAGTGTGCGAATGCCCCACAATGCGAAGGTTTCGAGGGGCTCATCTCCCAGATCGAGGGCTGCAACTGGGAGGCCTGCCAATGCGGCGGCTTCTTCACCTGCGGGAATCGAGGTGATGCCGCGCATGGTTGCTGCTTTTAGACGCGCCGTATCGAGGTTTGCACTTACGACTAGAGAGACGCGGAAGCCCGCGTCGGCGAGCGAGGTTCGCAGACGCATGGCCAATGTTTGAGGAGACCCGAAGAGACGTTCTGTGCCAGTAATGTCGAGAACAAATGAACAGAATGTGCCCTGGCTGACTTCTTCGATGCGAGGAGAAAATGATGCGGCGCACTCGAGCATGACAGAGCGCGCAGAGGACTCAGATTCTGGAGACCGGCGCAGAAGTATGAGACCATCCATGTTTTCAGCATCGAGCCGGGTCATGCCGAGCGACAGACCGCGATGGCGTGCGAGTTGATTAAGCGAGCAAACCATTTCATTGGGAGGACGGCCATCGAGGACGGCAACCGGGTGCATATTAAGGTCGGGTCTGAGGCGCAGCAATGCCTGCGCAGGGAACTCCGCTGCGTGAATGCAGAGGTACAGATTCGTATTCATGCGCGCCTCTCAGGCGCCCACGCGGCATTGGCAGGCCATGTTGAGGCAGGCGGCTTGCGTATACCTCGAGAAAAAGTTGTGAAACGCTCGCGGCGTGTTTGCGCAGAAAACTCGAACCCGCGTAATACGGTCTCGTTCTCGGTCACAGCGCGCAGGGGCGCGCACTCCAGCACGACGGCGGCACTGGACTGCGCATAGGCCGCCTTGCCCAAGACGACGAGGCAGCATCGAGCCCGGTCCGCAGTCTGGCGAAAACGAAACCAGGTAGCAAGCGGAATGCGTGTACCGTGCTCCTGCTCAATGCCACCGAGGTCAAGCAAGATGGTCGCAAATCCGCCCATCTGTAGCAGCAAGTCGGTTGCATGCATTGCCTGGTCGAGCTGAGGCCATGGCTTTAATTGCGCATCTCGCGCTGAATTGCTGCAACGTACCCATAACAATCGCCTCAGATCAACGCCGCCAGCAGCAGCAGATTCCGGATCGAAGGCATCCGTGGCATCGACCCATGCGCAAACCTGGTCAGTTCCCATTCGCTGCGCAACGAAGGCTAGCGCGAGGCTGGTCCGCCCGGAGGATTCCGGCCCAGTCAGCTCGCTGATGGCTCCGATGGGCAAGCCGCCCTCCAGTGTTGCGTCTATGGCGGCGATGCCTGTGGGCGCAAATTCGCGAATGGAACGCGGAGCAGGGGTAAGCGCCGCAGGAAAACGGTGTTCGAGGACATGCTCGATCTGGATTCGCAAGGTTGTGGAGGCAGACATAGTCCAGGCAGTTTTCGCCTTTCATTCGCTATGTTCGTGCTGTCAGCTCTCTTTGTCAAGCGCGCGTCGATTATCTAGCTTAGATATTTATTATCTATAATTTATCTTACTTATCTTAAATTTTTACTTTGATAAATATGAACAGGCTGCACCTAGCGGGACGATCAATCAGTGTGGACTTTTCGGAGCTTGTCTCAGGTGGGGCAGAGGCAGGTCGCCGACCAAAGGGCATCCAGCACAGTTGGCGACTCGGGAACAATGGGCTTTACCGATCGCCACAGCAAGTGCGTGGAATTCGTTATAGAGTTGCAGCCGAGCCGGTTCGGGATCTCGCGCGAATGCCGCAGCCGTAAGTTGGACCAGAGCCTGATAGCCGCGGGGATTGCGGGCTGGTTCAGGCGCGACAAGTTGATGGCGTTCAGCGATGCGGCGAAGATACTCATCGGCTACCGGGACCGGATGACGCAAAGCATAGAGCAGAATTGCATCGGCGGTTTCAAATCCTACACAAGGCAATGCGAGCAGGCGCTGTCGAAGGGGCTCCGTTGGCAAACGAGCCAATGTGTCGAGCGAGCCGCTGAATTCCGTGTCCAACATCGCAACGAATGCCTTCAGAGCAGGGGCCTTGCGCGTATGAAATCCGGAGGGGCGAACCAGTTCCCGCAGATCCTTCGTAGAGATCGCACGCATGCCATCGAGGCTTAAGGCGCCACAGGAGCGAAGATTGGCGAGAGAACGCTCGACGGATTTCCATGAAGTGTTTTGCGTGAGGTAAGCGCCGACGATCACTTCAAACCGGGTTCGGGCCGGCCACCAATGTTGCGGGCCGTATGAATCGAGCAGGGCGTCGTACATACGCCGAAGTCGCCGTGGTGAGTCATCAGTTCGCGTTGCTGTCATTGAAGCATGTCCTCATTCGGCGGTGACTGCAACTCAATCTTCCATTCCAATATGCGGGCACGGGCTGCGGCAGCTTCGGCTTCAGGAATATGGCCGGCGTATTGCAGAGAAATGGAAAGCGCGGCGTGGGCCAGTGGATCATTTGGCGTAAGAGCGGTGAGGGCGAGCGCAGCTGCGATAGATTGATTGAGTTGACCGGCATCTCGCAAGGCGCGGACGAGACCGTGATGAGCCTCGTATAGCTCCGGATTGGCCGCAAGTGCCTCTCGAAATGCGCGTGCAGCACTGGCGGGATCGCCGAGCGCAAGAAGATCGAGACCCTTCTTAAAGAATGTCTCGGCGTCAGGTTGGGTGGGCAGATTCACTAGAGTCTTTAGGATATAGAGTGCGACTCAGGGCCGTTAGATTTCGAGTGGAAACCGGAGGGTGGAATGAAGAGTTACACAGAGTACCTGGTGTTTGAAACGAAGAAAAGACGCGAGATGGTGCATATCACCGACAAGGTTGAACAGATTGTGGGCCGCAGTGGAGTAAAGGATGGCTTATGCTTTGTTTCGCCCATGCATATTACAGCAGCGGTTTATGTCAACGATCTCGAAAGCGGATTGATTGAAGACATCGGCAAGTGGCTCGAGGAATTGGCGCCGGCGCGTCCAGATTACAAGCACCATCAGACTGGAGAGGATAATGGCGATGCGCACCTCAAGTCGCTTCTGCTGCATCACGAAACAACGTTGCCAGTTACCGGTGGACGTCTTGACCTGGGAACGTGGCAGCGTGTTTTCTATGCGGAGTTTGATGGACAGCGGCGCAAGCGTGTGATTGTGAAGGTACTGGGTGTGGAGTAAATGCGAGGCAGCATGCGTATGTTTAATCGTCTGTGATTTTCGTCCAGGTTCCCGCTGCATGGGAAGCTGGAGTTGCGCCGAGGTCGAGCGCACTTCGAGGAAGAATCACCAGGTCCACGCGACGGTTTTCTGCTCGGCCCTCGGGAGAATTATTGCTGGTCACGGGATGGAATTCGGCATAGCCTGCTGCCGAGAGCCGGTCCGGCGCAATGCTGTGGAGATCGAGAAAGATGCGGGCAATGTGCGTGGCGCGGGCCGAGGAGAGCTCCCAATTGGAATCGAATTCAGCGTTGTGGACTGGGATGTTGTCAGTATGGCCTTCGATGCGCACATCGTAGGGCGTCTGGCCGATCGACGCTGCAATCTGACGTAGAGTGCCCATCGAATCCTGGCGTGGAATTGCCGAGCCGGAGGTAAAAAATCCTGCTTCGCGCAGGCTGATCACCAATCCATCCCGACCCATTTGAATGGACACCGTATGTTGTGCGATTTGATTGGAGAGGGTCTGTTCGAGATTGCGCCGAACTTGTTCGAGATCATCCTTGACCCTTGCCGGCGAGAGCACTTCTTCGCCCATCACGATACTCATCGGGATCACGGGCTGATCGGTACCGGCGGATGCGGAAGCGCCTTTTACGGGCCGGCGGGCAGCGTCAGCAAAGATTCCGAGTGAGCGGAATGCGCTTTGAATGGACTCGGAGACTTGCACCTGCTTTTTCTCATCAGCTTTGGCGAAGGCGTAAAGGACCACGAAGAACGCGAAGAGCAACGTGATGAAATCTGCGTAGGATACCAGCCAGCGTTCGTGACTCACCCTGCTTTTTTGGCCTCGAGGGGTCATACGACCGGCTCCCTTTGTTGATTGTCTGAATCGCCGAGAAAGCCGGTCAATTTCATTTCGAGCATGCGTGGGTTCATGCCTTCGAGAATTGAGATAACGCCTTCCAGCATCATCTCGCGTCGCAGGTGATCGTCTCGGAACTGCAACCTCATTTTTCCGGCGAAGGGCAGAAAGAAGAGATTGGCCGCACCAACGCCGTAGATTGTGGCGACGAATGCTACCGCGATGCCGCGTCCAACCTCTTGAATGTTGTCGAGATGTTGCATTACCTGGATTAGGCCGAGGACGGCGCCAAGAATCCCGATGGTGGGCGAGAAACCTCCCGCCGATTCGAAGACGGAGGGAAGGCGCTCGTCTCTTTCCGCGTTTGAGTCGAGGTTTACGCGCATGATCTTGCGCAGCTCAGCTGGCTCGGTGCCGTCGACTGCAAGCATGATTGCCTGCTTCAAAAAGGGGTCGTGAATCTGAGGCAAGTCGCCGTCGAGGGAGACGACGCCGTTACGTCGTGCCTTGTTGGCGAAGGCAACCAGCATCTGGATCAGCCGTCCGTTTTGCTTTTGGGGTGCGGCGAAAACGTGGGCCAGGCGGCGAAGTGCGGCGATGACCGTAGTGAGCGGGAACTGGAGAAGCACCGCGCCGAGCGTTCCTCCAAAGACGATGAGCGCCGCGGTCGGCTGCAGGATCTGCCCGAGGTTGCCGCCCTCCATTAACAGACCAGCCACTATTCCGACAATGGCTAGAATCACGCCGGCGACGCTTGCTTTGTCCATAGGGTGTTCCTGACGCTTCCGTTACTCTTGCCGAGCGGTCGCTGGGTTTGACCGGTCGGGATTTGAGGACGAGAGATTGGCGCGGTTACTCAGTTCGATGCCTGACAGCGATGCGGCTCTGTTGAGATCGACGTAGGTTGGAGATTGTTGGGCCACTATAGCCAGGAGGTGAGCGCGATAGCCGATGACGCGCTCCACGACCTGGTCAAGAGTCTCGCGCACAATCAGCTTTTCACCATTTATCAAAGTGAGCATGGTGTCGGGGGAGGCCTCGGCAGTCTTGATGAGGTCGCTGTTCAGCACCATGTTTGCTCCGTTGAGCCGCGTGAGTTCGATCATCGGCATGAACTCCTTCAGTCTCGTTATCGGCGTGGGGCATTAAAGATTCAAAGATTAGAGAAAAGAAGTGTGGAGTGTCCTCGGTAGGACACAAAAACGTCCGCATAAAGTCAACGGACTCGAGGCCGAAGAAGGGGCCAGATGCAGCGGTGATGTTCCAGAAGCAGCAGCCCAGGGCTGGACAAAACAATGGGAGCATGCCATCGGGACGGCCGCAAATCCATGCATCCAACAAGGAGAACCCATGTCCCTGGGTGTCTTGAATAACCTCAATGCGATTTACGCGACGAATAACCTGAACAACACAAACGTGGGCTTGTCGAAGACGCTGCAACAGCTGTCTTCGGGTTCGCGGATCAACTCCGGCTCTGACGATGCAGCCGGACTTTCGCTGGTCAATGGCCTGCAAGCGAACTCGATGGCCCTGACCCAGTCGGCGACCAACGCTTCAGAAGGTGTAGGGCTGTTGCAAGTGGCAGATGGCGCGCTTTCGCAAGTGACGAGCCTGCTTAATCGTGCCGTGACACTGGCGACCGAAACATCGAACGGCACTTTGAATTCCTCGCAGGAAGCTGCGGCCAACCAGGAATATTCTTCAATTCTCTCTGAAATTAACAACATCGGATCGACGACCACCTACAACCAACAGCAGGTTTTTGGCGGGACCACCAATAACACGGTGGGCGTCTACACGGGCGACTCTTCGTCAACAGGCGCTTCGCTTGACAATCTTTACTTTGCTCCGCTGACTTCGTCTACTGTAGGCGATGCCGGCGGCACAGTGACGCAGGCACGCAACGGCACATTTATTGATCTGTCGAAGGACACAACGCCCGGCACGTTGACCACGGCTGCTGCGTCTGGAAACACAGTGGCCGGTGGAATCAAGTTCACAACCACACTTGCAGATACACAGACCACCGTAACCACGACCAACGCGACCAGCTTGGGCGGTCTCGTTTCTGAGATCAACAACGACGGGTTCGCCGGAGTATCGGCCAGCCTGGTCACAGCCGGATCGCTCGGACTGACCACTGCAAACAGTGTGGCGGTGAACGCGAACGACGTAGGAATCTTCATCACCAATTCCAATTCTTCGGTTCAAATTGCAGAAGGCTCGACCGCGATTTCAGACACCACTTCGGGCGGCACGACTGAGCTGCAGGCCACGGCAGCAGGCGCGATCACGACCATTCAGTACACCAAGGCAACTGGCGGCGATACAACCGCGAACCTGGCGTCGACCGATCTGTCCTCGCAGACGGACGCAGAAAGCGCACTCACCGCAATCAACGGCGCTATCACGGACGTTGCGGCTCAGGACGGCTACATTGGCGCGCAGATTAACACTCTGAACTCAATGAGCCAGGTTCTAAGCACGCAGCAACAAAACATCGTCTCGGCGCAGAATGCGGTGCAGGCGACGGACTATGCGCAAGCCTCCTCAAACCTATCGAAGTACGAAATTCTGAGCCAGACCGGTATCTCGGCTTTGGCCCAGGCCAACAGCCTGCAGCAGGAAGTGACCAAGCTGCTGCAATAAGCAGAAACCGATTCAGAAATCGAGGGGCGTCCGCAAGGGCGCCCTTCCTTTTGCGAGGACATCATTGATGTGCCGAGCTCGAAGATGAGTGGTTTCCAATGAAACCACAAGGGTGCTGGCACGCTGGCTGCTCGTAGCGTACGCGGAGTTTTCAATGGGAACAGTAGGGCTGAGCTTTGGGTCGCCAACGAGTGGAACTGGATTTGACGTGAGCTCGACCGTGGCCACGATGGTCAGCAATCTGCAGAATGTCGAGACGCCCTGGAAGACGCAACTCACCTCTCTGGAGGCTCAGGATACGGTACTGTCCAATCTTGGGACACTTTTCTCGACTCTATCCACCGATTTGAGTTCACTGACCGACTTTGAGGGAGTACTCGCACAGAAAACCGGTTCCAGTTCCGATACGAATGTTCTTGAACTTACTTCGGCATCGACTTCGGCGACGGCGGGAACTCATACCGTAGTCGTGAACAATCTGGCCCAGACCTCGAGCGGATATCTTGCTGCGATTACCAGCGCTTCAGACACCCTTTCGGGTTCGATCACGCTGCAGGTGGGCAGCACGCAGAAGACAATTACTCTGGACTCGTCAGACAATACGTTATCTGGCCTGGCTTCAGCGATCAACTCGTCCGGAGTGGGCGTCGTTGCGAATGTTCTGACGGACTCGTCGGGATCGCGTCTAAGTCTCACTTCGGGGACTTCAGGGGCAGCGGGAAACCTCATCATTAGCGCGAATTCGATTTCCGATAGCAGCGGAAACGGAACGGCGCTGGGTTACACCGCAGCATCAACTACCGGCTCCGGGACGCTGGCAGGGATTGCTAATACAGCCGATGTGCTTTCGGGAACCATCACGATTCAGGGTCAAAAAATTTCGGTTCAGAGTTCTCCCAATAACACGCTTTCCGGCCTGATGGGCGCAATCAACGGCGAGCAGTCGACGACCGGAGTGCAAGCATCGATCGTGAAGAATAGTGACGGGACTTCAAGTCTATCGCTTACCACTACGGATGGTTCGGCACTTGCCGTGACATCGAATATCGCCGACACCTCGCTGGGCTACACCTCAACCGTTTCGGGGAAGGATGCCAGTCTGGTGGTGGATGGAGTGCCTTTGACGGCGTCCTCAAATACGGTCAGCAGTCTCATCCCCGGACTGACTTTTCAATTGCTCTCTGCAAGTCCTGAGCAGTCCGGCGGAACACCGGAGCCGGTACAGATCGTCATTGGCAACGATAACTCCACAATCGAGAGCACGGTCAATCAGTTTGTCACCGACTACAACGCATTGATCAGCGCCCTCAACACGCAGGAGGGCAACGATTCTTCAGGCAATCCAGAGCCTCTCTTCGGATCGCCGACCGTTTCGCTGCTGCAGCAACAATTACTGGGGAGCCTGAACCTGGCAAGTCCGAACGGGTATCTGGACCCAATATCCTCGAACCCCGGGACCACGCTCACCGACCGGAGTCAGATCACGATTGGAATGGGAAACGGAGCTTCGGCCACTTTTGTGATTGGCGCCGGATCGGATTCCGCTGAGTCTGGTACATTCTATACCGACAACACAGATACGGGAGGCGTCAATAATGGCAACACGCTCTCTGGCCTGGCGGCGACGATCAATGCTGCGGCCAGCAATCCGCTCTTGTCCTATTCAGGACAGGCGGGCACGAGCACGACGACCTCGAGCGGCACCCTACCGGGGATCGCAAACGAAAACGACACGCTCACCGGATCAATTTCGATCCAGGTTGGCGATGGTACAGCGCAGACGATCACTCTCGACTCATCGAACAACACCCTCTCGGGGCTTATGGGTGCGATCAACGATGCCGGCCTTGGAGTTACAGCGTCGATCGCACAAGACAGCGCCACTGGGTTGTATAGCCTGTCGCTGGAGTCTGGAACATCAGGGAGCGCCGGAACGCTTACAGTATCATCGAACATCCTGGACACAAACAGGGTAGGGGTGACTGCGGGCGTTACGACGGCTGATGGGCAATCGACGCTGACGCTGGCGTCGGGAACGGTGGGCGTCAACGGTGCGTTGACTGTCACATCCACGATTTCGGCCAACACCTCCACGGCGCTGAATTACACAGATGTCCAGGGATATACCGATAGTCTGCCGGACAGCGGCACTCTGAGTACGATTGCGGCAAGCAACGACGTGTTGGCTGGTTCGCTGACGGTCGGAGTCGGGACTGGAACGCCGCAGACCATTACCCTGGACTCGACGGACGATACGCTGGCCGGCCTGATATCTACCATTAACAGCGGGGGGTATGGCTTCACGGCGTCAGGAATTCCCGATGACAATAACCCGACGAGCATGTCGATCACGTCGGGAACGGTGGGATCGGCTGGCGCCCTCACTGTGACTTCGAACCTGTTCGACACTACCGATACCACAGAAAGCCAGTCGCTCAATTACAACAACAATTCGGACATCGGCAGTCTCACAAGCCTGGGAATCAGCGTTGGCAACGACGGGAGCCTGACTCTGGATTCGAGTGCCCTAGACTCGTTACTGAACACAGATTTCAGTGGCGTGGCGGGATTCTTTCAGGATGAGGATAGCTGGGGCATGACGGTATCAAACATGCTAAGTAATGCTGGTACCAGCTCATCGACCGGGATATTGAAGCTGGCCCAGAATGCAAACAGTACGAATGAGTCGAACCTGAATGCCGATGTAACAAAAGAACAGGCCATCATTACGGCGCAGCAGAAGACTCTAACAACCGAATTGAACAGTGCCAACGAGATTTTGCAGGAGTTGCCCTCGCAGTTGCAGGGCGTCAACGAGATCTACTCGGCGATCAGCGGGTATAACCAGAACCAGAATGGCTAAGGGGCGGAATGGGAATGTCATCATATCGGGAATGCGCATTGGAAGGCGCATCGGCTGTCGATCTTGTTGTGGCGCTCTACGATGGAATGATTCGCTTTCTCTATGCAGCGATCAGCGCTGTGGAATGCGGAGACGCGACTGCCCGCAGGGTAGCAGTGAAACGCACACTCGATATCATCATCCATCTGCAGGCGCGTCTGCGAATGGACGTGGGAGGCAGGCCAGCCCAGGCGTTGAGCGAGTTCTATGCCTCAATCTTCGCACAGATTCTGCAGGCCTCGCAGTCTGCATCGCGCGGAAAATTTGAACATGCGATTGAATGTGTACGCAATGTGCGAGATGCATGGAAGCAAGTGGCAAGCGAGTCTGAAATGCTGGCGAATGAACCACGCTATGGGGCGATTTCTTCCCCAGATCCTAGGTTGCAAACGGAGACTGCCGGCGTCGTACCGGTCGATGCCGGTCCATCCAACTGGACTGCATGATCACTAACCGGCGACAGTCAGTTCTTCTTCCAACTGTTGTTTCTGATAGAGGCTTGAGTAGTAGCCATCCAGTGCCAGAAGCTCATCGTGGCGGCCGACCTCGACGATTTTTCCGTGGTCGAGCACGGCAATCTGGTCGGCATTGCGCACGGTTGAAACGCGGTGCGAAATGAGAATCGTTGTTGCGGTTGATGTATAGCTGCGTAGACCACTCAGGATGCGCTCCTCAGTGTAGGTATCGACATTGGCCAGGGCATCGTCGAGGATGAGAATCGACGGTCGGCGAAGCAGAGCGCGAGCGATGGCGGCTCTCTGCTTCTGGCCGCCGGAGAGCGTCACCCCGCGCTCACCCACCATCGTTTCAAAGCCCTGCGGGAATTCCTCAAACTCGCGGCGGATATGCGCGGCCTCAGCGGCCTCCAACAAATCTTCAGAACTCGCATCCGGGACGCCGAAGGCAAGGTTTCCGCGAATTGTGTCGCTGAACAGGAATGTCTCCTGAGGGACCATGCCGATATTGTGACGCAAAGTGGCCAGCGGATAATTGCGCACCGGTCGACCGTCAATGAGGAGCGATCCGTCGGGTGCTTCATAGGTCCGCGAGATCAAGCTTACGAGAGTGGACTTGCCCGATCCAGTCGGTCCCACAATCGCGAGGCTCGAACCGGCGGGGATCGATAGCGAAAGGTTGTGCAGCACGGGCGTGTCGCCGTAGCTGAAGTTCAAATTACGAAACTCGATGCTCCCCTGGAGATCCACATCTGGCGGGATCGATAGGTCGGCTTCGCTATCGTCGATGGCCGGCTTGGCTTGCAGCAACTCGTCGATACGCTTTACAGAAGCGGTGCCGCGCTGAAAGATATTGACTACCCAACCTACCGCGATGATTGGCCAGATGAGCAGGATCATATAGGTATTGAAGGCGACAAAATCGCCCGGCGTGATGCGGTGGGCTATGACCTCATGCCCGCCAACGAGCAGAGTAATAATCATCGAAATGCCCAGGATGAACTCGAGCGTGGGCCAAAGCATTCCCATCAATTGCACCAGGCGCTGCGCGCGTGAGATATAGCGGAGGTTCAGTTTCTCGAAAAGGCTAATTTGAGATTCTTCGCGGGCAAATGCCCGGACCAGGCGCGCGCCTGAGTAGTTCTCCTGAGCCTGCGAAGAGATCTCGGAAAAGCTCTCCTGTATGCGTTCGAAGCGATCGTGAATTTTGCGGCCAAAGTACTGAACGAGAATGCTGGCGAGCGGCATGGGCGCCCAGGCGACAAGAGTCAGAAAAGGGCTGATGCGGAAGAGAAAAAACAGCGCGCCGACAGTAAAGAAGATTGTGTTGGCGCTGTACATCAATGCCGGGCCCAGCAACATGCGCACGGCATTCAGATCGTTGGTCATTCGCGCCATGATGTCGCCGGTTCGATAGCGCTGATAGAAGCCCGAGTCCTGCAATTCGAGCTGGCGGAAAAGGTCATTGCGCAGATCGAATTCGATTTCGCGCGAGATCCCAATGAGAATCCAGCGTTGCGCGTAGAGAAAGACGCCCTTTACCAAAACAATCGCGACAAAGAGTCCCGCGAGAAAGACCAATCCGCCGCGGGTGATGTGCTGTTCAAGGCCGTCAATGGCGCGTTTGAGGATCTGTGGACCCAAAACCGCGGCAATATTAGTCGCGATGCAGGCCAGGGTTCCCCACAGATATCCACGGCGGTAGCGACGCAAATAACTGAACAGGGGCTTGAGGTCGCGCAGCATAGCTCTATTGTAAGGGGTTCATGAACAGTGGAGACGACCTGACAACGGCCTGTGCAGTGTCTAGGTGGGGGTGCGCAGAAGGAAATAGCAGCCGGTCAATCCAAAGAGGATATCGGGACTCCAGGCCGCCAGTGCCGCAGGCAGATAGTTCACGTTGCC
>Ga0181516_10000592_pt1 | contig 32014 bp, 27 predicted proteins | sample PEATcosm2014_Bin_25_FD_121104 | JGI IMG/M metagenome (GOLD analysis project Ga0181516, IMG submission 121104) | Peatland microbial communities from MTU Mesocosm Facility, Houghton, MI, USA - PEATcosm2014_Bin01_10_metaG | ecosystem: Environmental > Terrestrial > Soil > Wetlands > Peat | place... | reverse complement strand
TCTCGTGGACCATCGCCGCCGCCGCCTGGCTCGTCGCCCAATCCATCCCAACAAAAAAGGCAGACCGATCCATCGCGGACCAGCCTGCCCCATCTGCCTTCTCTGTGATCCCTGGCGTTCCGTCGCCTTAGCGTTTGCCCGCTACATGGCCGTGTCCGTCGTGCACTTCATTCCCTTTGATCGTCTCCCTCCGCAATACGCAGCAATCCGCCGGTCGCACCATGTCTCGCCTTTGAGACATGCGATAGCAGCGGCTAGTCTGCATGCAGCCTCCGGATTCCCCAATCGGTCCATCGATGACCAAAGTGTCCCCAACCCTCCCAACCCTTGCGTATTAATTGCTCCCGTTGGCGCACAATAGATCCAGATCGAAAATCACTGCGGCGATCCGGCCTCCGGTTCGCCGCTTTTCATTGCCCGGCTCGTCCCGGCTCAAGGCGCATTTTCTGCGAAAATGGACCGTAACTTCAATGTGCAGAGGATTTTGCACCTTAACTCCTTTGTTTAGAGGATTTTAGCCCACCCCCTATTTGGCTAAAGTCCTCAAAACGAGGAACTTAGCTCCGGAGTACCCAGGGGGGTGGGTGACCGGACGAACCTGAAGTGTCAGCACCGGTTCGTCTCCGCAATTCCAAGCCGCTGCCCGCAGCGCCTGCCCCTGTGATTGAATAGAAAAGATGGGCGCTCCTCGAAGATCGACGCTGCGCGGCCGCCGCATTGCCGCCACCCGCAAGGCCCGCGAATACGCCATGGTCGCTCGCGCCCTCGCCTCGACCAGCCACCCGGTCCTCGCGCAGATCGTGCCCGCGCGTTTTTGCAACCTGAGCTGTTCTTACTGCAACGAGTACGACAAAGTTTCTGAGCCCGTCCCGCTCGATGAAATGCTGCGCCGCATCGACCACCTCGGCCGCCTCGGCACAGCGATGATCGGCATCTCCGGCGGCGAGCCGCTCACGCATCCCGCGCTCGACGACATCGTTCGCCGCATGCGCCGCACCGGCGCCATTGCCGGCATGATCACCAACGGCTATCTGCTCAACGCCGAACGCATCGAGCGCCTCAACCGCGCCGGCCTCGACCACATGCAGATCTCCATCGACAACCTTGAGCCCGACGACGTCTCCAAAAAGAGCCTCAAGGTCCTCGACAAAAAGCTTCAAATGCTGGCTGAATACGCGGAGTTCCACGTCAACATCAACTCCGTCGTCGGCGGCGGATTCAAGGATCCTAACGACGCGCTCGTCATCGGCAAACGCGCCCTCGAGCTGGGTTTTGAATCGACCATCGGCATCATCCACGACGGCGATGGTCAGTTGAAGCCGCTCAAGGAAGACGAAGCGCGCGTCTACTTCGAGATGAGCAACCGCAAGAAGACCAACTACGCGCAGTTCGACAAGTTCCAGGCGGCGATTGCGCAAGGGCGCCCCAACGACTGGCGTTGCCGCGCCGGTTCCCGCTACCTCTACATCTGCGAAGACGGCCTCGTGCACTACTGCTCGCAGCAGCGCGGCTATCCCGGTGTGCCGCTCGCCGATTACACCACCGCCGACGTCAAGCGCGAGTTCCTGACCGCCAAGAGTTGCGCTCCCAATTGCACCATCGGCTGCGTGCACCGCATCAGCTACATCGACCACTGGCGCGCCCCGCAGACCGAGACCGTCTCGCCCGGCGGACATGGCGCCGGCGAACCCGTGCTGGTCAATATCCAAACCGGCAATTAGTTGTAACGCATTTGCTCAGGCCTGTGTTTCGTGGCTCCTGCTGATCGCCTGCGCCTCACAGCGCGTCTTCAGCCCCTCAGCCTCGGTAGTCAGGTATTCCCAGTTGAGATCCTTGAGATGGTGCGCCATCACAAAGCCAAACAAACCGGAATAGCTGAGCGTCAGCGTCACAAGGCTGCCGCGGTCGGTGCGCTCCACCAGGTGGCTGGCTTTGATCCTGATGCCGGGCCTGCCCGTCACCCAAGCGAAGTAGCGGTCGTGCTCGTTCAGCGCGGTCACCTGCCACACCGTCGAAATCAGCTTGGGCTGCACGATGCGCGTCCTGCTGCCTACAGCGAGCGGACCCTGCTCCAGCCGTTGCGCGCTCGTAATGCTTCGGGTCCACTCCGGCCACTGCTCTACCGCGATCAGCGTCTCCCACACCTGGTAGGGTGGCGCCAGCACTTCAACAACAAATCGAAAGTCCGACATGACAAGGGCCCTGGGCCCGATACTGCTCTTTCCTGCTACTTATGCGCCGTCCTCGCAGGGGCCGCACCCTTGGTGTTTGCAATCGCGTCATCGATCAGTTGATACAACTTGCTTCTATCGACAACCTCAACAAATGGCGCGCCCTTGGTGCTCGCCGTGACCACCCAGATGGTCGGCGTATGCTCAATGCCGATGCGCTGGCCGAGTGCATAGTCGGCCTTCACCTCGGCCTGCAGCTTGCCTTGAGGATCGATGGCAAACGGCAGCGCAACCTTGTGGTCCGCGGCAAACTTCTCCGTGTACCGGCGCAGGCCATTCAAATCCACAATGGAAGGCTGGTCGGCAAACACTGAGTCGCGGTAGGCATCGCCCAGGGCTTTGCTCCTGGTGTCAAACCAGCGCGCATTGATGGCCGCCTGCATGCTCCATGCATGAAAGGGCAACGGAAAGTCGTGGCGCACCCAGGGAATTTTGTAGGTGGCCGCAGCGTCGCGCAGCACTGGATTGGCGCGCGCGCAATCCGGGCACTCCATGTCCTCGAACTCAACGATGGCCACGCGGGCCCCCGCCGGCGGTCGCAGCGCGGCATTTCCGGGGTCGCGCACCTGCGTTCCCGGCGGTGGCGCGGCAAACTGCGCCCGCGCAGAGTTAGGCACAATCAAAATCAGGGCGGCGACGGCCACTGCCGCCATCAAACCTGCCCGCTTTAGCTGAGTGGGGAAGCAAAGATCAAAAGAAAGATGCATATGCGTTGGACGGCTCCCTGCAATCCATTGTAACGGCAGTAAACCTCAAAATTTGAAGACTGGCCCAGGTGACTCAACGACTCGGCGTATCGCGATCCCGGCGCCGCGCCGCCATCCATTGCCGCCACTTGTAGTCGGCAAACAATAAGCCCCCGAGAACCACGACACCGACCACCGCCAGAACCCACTTCATCCGAAATTCCTATCTGCCCACCACAATCACGGTGAACGTTCCCGGAATGATCGGCGCGCGTGGGCGAGGATTGTCGGGCGTAGCCGCCGGTCGCGGACCGAAATCCGCCGTCACCAGGAATATGCGGTCTGCCGCAGAGTCGTAGGCCATCGTTCGCGCGCCGCGCTGCGTGGGCAATGTCTCGATCGTGGGGAATCCTGCCGCCGCAGTGTCCACCACCGCCAGCACGCCCTCCCCGCACGAGGCAAACGCCAATTTGAATTGCGCGCTCCAGCCGGCCGCGTCAGGACCGTCTCCAATCGTCGCCAGGGCCAGGGTCTTGCCGCTATCCGCATCAACAATAGCCATCTTCTTGCCATCGCACACTGGGAATAACTTCCGGCCTGCCGCATCCATCGCGAGGCCACTCGGTCCTTCGCAGCCCTCAAGGGTCCACTCGGCTGTTAGTTTCTTCGAGCGCGCATCCAGGCGCACAATTTCATTCTTGTCTTCTATGTTGTCAAACACCGTGCCATCGCCGTCGACCGCCGGGAACTCCGGCCTGCCCGGCAACGCGATAGTGGCTACCACTTTTTCGGTCGCCGCGTCGATGACCGTTACATCTTTGCTGCGCCCGTTAAAGGCCCACACCGTCTGCGTAGCCGGCTCAAAGATAATGCCGTCCGGCCCCGTTCCCGCAGGAATAGTCGCCACTGTTGCCAGGGTCGTGCGATCAAACGCCACTACTGCATTAGCCCCGCCATCCGAAATCCATCCCAGCTTTCCCGCGGAGTCTAACGCCACGCCATGAATTCCATGCAGTCCGCCAATTGTGCCAATCTGCTTTCCCGTCGCAGAATCAAGCACATCCACATGGTCGCCGCGCGTGATGTAAAGCCGGTGTGCTCCAGAGTCCGCCGTCAGGTAGTCCCAACCGCCAATATCGGGCAGTTTCCATTGGTCGATCACGCGATACGGCTTCTGCGCAGTTGCGGATTCTGACGCCGAAAACACTCCGCACATCACAGCCAACACAAGAGCGACGAGCGTAGCGAACCGTGCACGGCTTTGAAACTCCATAAAAATGACCCCCGATGACGACCGGACAAGAATAACATTGGCCGATCTGCGGCAGATGAATCAGGAACGACACAACGTAACACTCTATGAGTCAAGGCCAATCCGCCAGAGATTCGCTGCCCGCCAGCCAGTATGCGGACTCTTATGTGTCCTTAAGTAACCGCATTCCCGTACCGCAGCGCGGTGCAACACAGCGCCCGACTCTACAATCCAACCTAAGATGTTCTTTGAAATCGCGGCATTTTCTCTCGCTTCCCTCGCCCTTCTTCCGCCTTCGGCCAGCCTCACTGTAACCGCGCAACAACCCGCGAGCTCCATCCAGATCACTCAGGGCGGAACTTACTCCGGCCACTGGACCAGCAACGACCCAGAGGTTGCGGCCATCACCATTCACACCGATCAAGCCGTGGTGATCCGTGACTCAACTGTCACCGGCCGTGGCAATCTGATTTACATCGACGGCGACAAGACAGGCGCTCATGTAACCATCGAGAACGTAACCGGCACAGCGCTCGACCCCAGAGTTAATGGCGCGTCGCGCGGCGCATTCGTTCTTGCCACCGGCGTGACCGCGCTTATTGTCCAGCACTGCTCAATCGCCGGCGCAACCTTCGGCGTCAAAGTTGTTGCATCTACTCCGTCTACCCTGCGCATCCTCAACAATCTCGCCACCAACCTTGAAGATCGCGCCAGCGATGGCCACGGTGGACTGCTTCCGCTGCGTCCACGCCTCGGGCACTTTGTAATTCTCGATCATGTTGTTGCGCAAAGCGGGGCAGAGATCGCCTGGAATCAGGTCGTGCAGACCATCGGCCAAACTTCCACTGAAGACATGATCAACATCTATGAGAGTGCAGGTTCCAAGGCGAGTCCCATTGATGTGCACGACAACTTCCTCGAGGGCGCATCTTCCGCGGTTCCCGGCAAAAGCTACACCGGCACAGCGCTCATCGCCGACGGTGGCGATGGCCCCAACTCCGCGCCTACTGCGTTTGTTCTGTTTGAGAACAATCAAATTGTTGCGACGGCCGGCTCGGCCATCGGCATTGCCTACGGCCACGACATCGCCGCGCGCGATAACCGCGTCGTATCCTGCGGTGAGGATGCGTCCGGGCATCTCTATGCCTGGGGCGCCAACGCTGTCGTCATCTGGAACTATTACAAATCGCCGCAGTTCTTCAACAACACCATTACCAGCACGACCGGCGGCATGATCGGCCCGGCTCCAAATCACCAATTCAAGGCTCAGGATTCCTGGTTCAATCCAGCTGGCAACACCGATCCAAGCAACGCAATCCGCGACAACAAATTCACCGATCCATGCCTGGTCAACGGAGCGCTGAACCTGCACGCCGAAGACGCCGAGCGCGCAAACTGGGCTGCAAAACTCGCTGCTGCCCATCAGTCTGTTGGGGCTCCGCAATCTTCGACGCATTGACGCTGCTCGGCCACGCTTCCGGCCAGCCCCTCCTTCATGCATTACTCTTAACGCTGCAGGCCCATCACAAACCACGGACCCAACTGTGCGCATTGTCCTGTCGAACATTGGCACCTTTGGCGACATTAACCCTCTGGTCGCCCTGGCCCTCGAACTCAAACGCCGCGGCCACACGCCCGTGATGGCGCTCCCCAATGTCTACCGGCCCAAGATTGAACCGCTCGGCCTTTGCTTTCACGCCATACGGCCAGACATCGATCCCACTAACAGCATCCTCGTCGAGATGGTCTACGACGTGAAACATGGAACAGAGCACGGCCTGCGCGATTTTCTTTTTCCGTCCTTGCGCCAGACTTACGACGATCTGCTCGTCGCCGCTACCGAGCCCGTGCGCGCCGACCTGCTGCTGCTCGGCGAACTCAACTATGCCGGGCCGCTCGTCGCCGAAACAACCGGCATTCCATGGGCCAGCTATGTGCTCGCGCCGCTCTCGTTCTTTTCTGCATTTGATCCACCGGTGTTGCCGCCCTATCCGCGACTCGCGCGCGCCGACAAGGTTGCCGGCTTCGGCCGTGTCATCAAGCGCCTCGCCCGCTTCACCACCCGCAAGTGGTCCGAACCCATCTACGCTCTTCGCCGCGAACTCGGCCTTCCACGCGCTTCAAATCCGCTCTTTGACGCCAAGCACTCTCCCAACCTTGTGCTCGCACTTTTCTCGCGTGTGCTCGGCAAAGAACAAAAAGACTGGCCGCCCAACACGCTCATTACAGGTTTCTGCTTCTACGATTCCGATGCTGGCAATGCTGCTCTTCCGCCGAATCTTGAGAAGTTTGTCTCTACCGGCGAGCCGCCCATAGTCTTTACGCTGGGCTCTGCGGCCGTGCTCGCTGCGGGCGACTTCTACGAGGTTTCAGCCAAGGCCGCCATGCGCCTTGGCCTGCGCGCCGTGCTGCTCATCGGCAACGATCCCCGCAATCGCCCTCGCCTGCAACTGCCGGACTCCATCTGCGTCGCAGAGTATGCACCTTACTCCGCGCTGTTTCCGCGTTGCGCGCTCATCGTTCACCAGGGCGGCGTGGGAACAACAGCCCAGTGTCTGCGTGCGGGCAAGCCAATGCTCATCATGCCCTACTCGCACGATCAGCCCGACAACGCACGCCGCATGCGTCGCCTCAAAGTGTCGCGCACCATTCAGAAAGCAAATTACAAGCCGGCGCGCGTCGCAAAAAAGCTGGCAGCCATGCTGGAAGAACCGGAGTTTTCAGTGCGCGCACATCAAGTCGCACAGCAAGTCAGTCGCGAAGACGGCGTGAAAACGGCCTGCGATGCGCTTGAAGCGCTCTATGCAAAGACAAAGCCCGCACGCTGAGCGCGATTCATTGCAGTTCTATTCCACCCACTCGCCCTGCCGCATCAGCGGTTCAATCTGGCCCGTCGCCGTGATGCCGTCAATGTCGAGTCTGTCTGAACCAATCATCCAATCGACGTGGATAAGGCTTTCGTTCGCGCCTTTGGCCGCGAGCTGCTCCGGCGTCAGCTTGTCACCGTCGCGCACGCACGAGCTATATGCCTGGCCAAGCGCAATGTGCGACGCCGCATTTTCATCGAACAAGGTGTGATAAAACAGCATGCCGCTGCTCGCGATAGGCGACGAGTGCGGCACCAGTGCTACCTCGCCCAATCGCCGCGCGCCATCATCGGTGTCGATCAGCTTCTGCAGCACTTCCTGCCCTCGCGTCGCATGTGCCTCGACAATGCGTCCCTGCTCAAACCGCACTTGAATGCCCTCAATCATCGTGCCTTGATGCGAGAGCGGTTTGGTCGCAGTCACCGTGCCGTCGGCGCGATCTTTATGCGGGGTGCTGAATACCTCTTCCGTCGGCATGTTAGGAATGCAATAGTAGCCGTTACCCGCCGTCGTGCCGCCGCCAAGCCAGAGATGATCGTCCGCCAGCCCCAGCCGGAAATCGGTTCCGGGACCGCGATATTGCAGCGCCGCATAGCGCTTCTCATTCATCCGTGCCGCCCGCTTGTGCAGCACTGCATCGTGCTTCTTCCACGCGTCCACCGGGTCTTCCACATTGATCCGGGTCGTATCAAAGATTGCATTCCACAGTTTGGCCATCGCCACGTCTGCTGGGTCGTTGGGGAACATCGCCGCAGCCCACGCCGGCGTAGCGCTCGCCACGATCGTCCAGTTGATCGCGTGACGCGTGATCAGTTCGAGCGCGGGCCGATAAGCCATTGAAACAGCGCGATTCGAGCGGCCCACCTTATCTGGATCCTCGTTTGACAGCAGCGACGGGTTCGCGCCTGCAATCGCCAAACGCGCGGCGCCGCTCTTGAATGCCTCGCCCATGCCGTCATAAAGCCACTTAGCCGCGTGGTCAAAGCTTTCGTTCGGGGCGAAGTGGTAGCGCATGAGCGTGGCTTCATCGTCGCCATAAAGCGTCGTCACCAGCGAAGCGCCCGCGCGATACGCATGCTCTGTAATGCGGCGCGCCAGCGGCACCGTATCGAGCGATGCGGTCATCACCAGCTCCTGGCCCGGCTGCAGACCGAGCCCTACGCGCACCGCCACCTCAGCAAGCAGATCGAGTTTCTGTTCGTGCGTCCGTTGTTCGGCTGCCACTGCCGTTGCGCTCATCGCTCACTCCTTTTGAAGTTGGGAAAGCTTGCCGACGCGCCATCCGCGCATCGTTGCCCGCTGTTTCTATTCTAGGGCGCATTGCTATTGCGCCGCGTACTCCTTCGTCTTGCCCGTCCGCGAATTCGTTACGCTGAAGCTGCCATCGGCAGACGCCACCACCTTGAAATAGGCCCCGTCACCATCGCCCCTCAGGTTCGCAATCAGAGGGTCCGCGCTGTTGTGGGCTGCATCGGAGTCCTCGGCCGTGTGCAGCATGTAGAGGTCTTCAAGCCCGGGACTCTCATGCACTGTCTGCCAGGCCTCGGGGCTGCCCGCCTTGTGCGCGCCATTGTCCATGATCGCCACGCGCGGATGAATTGCATCCACAAATGCTTTCGAGTTCGACAGATTGAATCCGTGATGATTCACCAGGTACAGATCGACATGCCCGATCAGGTTATCCGGGCACACCAGCGGAATCTCCTTCGCCTTGGTCAGATCGCCGAGATCGAGAAAACGAAACTTTCCGAATCGCACCAGAACTCCAGCCGATCGCGGATTCTCTGTCTCATCGAGCTCCAAATGCGGCTCGCTCTTGCAGTAAGGATTCGGCTCCGGGATCACGCCCGGAACCGCGCCGATGTGTTCACCGTCCGCAGTCAGCACGATCGTCGTGAGGCCGGGTATGTCGATCGTATCGCCGGGATGCACCGTGCGGCGTGGCGTAGTTCCAATGGCCTTCACATAGGCGGCGTAGTCGTGCCGCGTGATGTCGGAGTCTTCGCGGTTCACTCCGTGATCAAGAAACTCACCAACCTTGACGCGCGCCACCAGGTTCGGCACCCCTCCCACATGATCGACGTGAAAATGCGTGATGAGCACATGATCGAGTTTGGTGATGCCCGCGTCCTTCATCGCCGCTTGGATGCGTTCCGCGTCGCGGCCATTGTTCTCAGGCCATCCCGTATCCACAAGCAGCGATGCCTTCGACGGAGCGACCAGCAGCGTTGCCTGTCCACCCTCCACGTCAATGGTGTAGATGACAAGGTGCCCGGCCGGCTTGTGCTGCTGTTGCGCTTGCCCTGTGGCTGCTGCGCCAATCGCTACCAATAAAGCAGCCAAAAAATACGCGGCTTGTTTTCTCATTGCGCCGATCCAATCCCTTCGCCTGCAGTGGGCGTCACTCATGTGGCCAGAGTGTACTCGATCAGGCGCGCCCCAGGAAACCATGAGTCCGCTCGTAGCCGGTCGCTCCCATCTCCCTCGTGTTGACCGTGACTGGCGCGCAGGCTTACTGCATCGTTTCGCGCGCGTTCCTCCACAGGTCGAGATCGCTATCCTGTGCATAGCGATCGATTTCTTTCAGTTCCGCTTCGCTGAACTCCAGCTTCTTGATCGCATCGAGCGAATTGTCAAGTTGCTCCACGTTGCGCGCGCCAATCAGCGCAGACGTCACGCGCTTATCGCGCAGCACCCAAGCAATTGCCATCTGCGCCAGACTCTGGCCGCGGCCCTTCGCGATGTCATTGAGCGCCCGCACGCGCTTCAGGTTCTCTTCGCTCAGAAAATGCGTCAGCAGGGACGAATTGTCCGCCGTCGCCCGCGAGTTTTGCGGCACGCCGTTGAGATATTTATTCGTCAGCAGTCCCTGCGCCAGCGGCGAAAACGCGATGCAGCCCACTCCCAGCTCATCCAATGTCCTGAGCAGTTCCTTTTCAATCCAGCGGTTCAGCATGGAGTACGACGGCTGATGAATCAGCAGCGGCACGCCCGCGCTTTTCAAAATCTTTGCCGCTTCGCGTGTTCGCTCCGGGCTATACGACGAAATCCCCACATAGAGCGCCTTGCCCTGATGAACGGCCTGCACCAGCGCGCCCATTGTCTCCTCCAATGGGCAGTTATCCCAGGGCCGGTGCGCGTAAAAAATATCGACATACTCGAGGCCCATGCGCTTGAGGCTTTCGTCGAGCGAGGCCAGCAGATATTTCCGCGAGCCCCCGATGCCGTAGGGCCCCGGCCACATGTCCCAGCCCGCTTTGGTCGAGATGATTAATTCATTGCGGAGCCGGCGAAAATCTTGCCGCAGAATCGCGCCGAAGTTCTCCTCGGCCGAGCCGTAGGGCGGCCCGTAGTTGTTGGCCAGGTCAAAGTGGGTCACCCCGCGGTCAAACGCCCGCCGAATCGTCGCGCGCCCGGTTTCAAATACATCCGCGCCGCCGAAGTTTTGCCACAGGCCGAGCGACACTGGCGGCAGCACGATGCCCGACCGGCCGCACCGCCGAAACTGCGCTCCTTCGTACCGCTTTGCATTGGGAACGTAACTCATGCTTCGACCTCCTCTTTCAAGCGCACTCAAATCAAACACGCAGCGCGCAAATCGTACGAAAGAAAGTATGTCACACGGCATTCGAAGCGTCGTGGATTTCACGTCTTCTGAGCGTCCTATGGTGCGGACTTTCTTCGCCGCCGCCGCCGTGCTATAAGGGCACGAGGCCCTGTGCTTTATCTTGAGCGCATCCCCGCCCCGCCGCTCAACGGATTCATCCGGGTGCTGTGGTATGCGCAGGCGGACCGTGTCAGTCATAGGCGCGAACGGGTTCTGCCCACCGGATGTGTGCAGGTCATTCTCAATCTGGCTCGCGACTTTCTTCTCGATTGCCCCGATGATGCGCCCGACCGTCGCATGCCTCCCGCCCTTATCGTTGGCGCGCGATCCATTTACGAAATCATCGACAGTTCCGACCTGGCCGACTTGATCGGCATCGTTTTTGCGCCCGGCGGGTTTGCGCCGTTTGCCGCCGATGCCGTCGATCGATTCAGCAATCGGAGCGTCTCGCTTGAAGACGTCTGGGGCTCATGTGCCCAAGATCTGCGTGACAGCCTGCGCGAAATTCCCGCGCCAGAGGCCAGGCTCAGCTGCCTCGAGAGCTTTCTCGTCGACCACGTCGCGGCGCGTATCAGCCGGCATGGTCCCTGGCGATCGGGCGAGGTCGCCTTTGCGCTGCGCCAATTTGAAGTTGTACCCGGCATCTCGACCGTGCGCGAGGTCGCCCGGCGCACCGGTTGGAGCGAGCGCCGTTTTTCGCAGATGTTTCGCGAAGAGGTGGGCCTCTCTCCCAAAACCTGGTGCCGCGTGCAGCGCTTTCAACGCGTCGTGCGGCAGCTTCACGCGGGCGTTGACGTGCCTTGGGCCGAACTGGCGCTCAGTTGCGGCTTCTATGATCAATCACATTTCGCCAATGAATTCCGCGCCTTTTCAGGCATCGACGCAACCACGTATTCCGCACGGCGTACCCTGTGGGCCAACCACGTTCCAGTCGAGTAGCGCGAATCCGTTCTCGCCGCCGATTTCCGGTTTTTCCAAGATCGCCGCCGGCACCCCCTGCCATAGTGATGCGGTCGACAAACGCGACCAGGAGGTCCCAATGACAGCACTTGCACCCCATTCAAGATCCACAATCATGCCCGCTTTCCGTTACCGCAACGCGCCTGCCGCAATCGACTGGCTCTGCGACACCCTCGGCTTCGAGCGCCACGCCGTCTATCCGGGGCCTGACAACACCATCGGCCACGCCGAACTAAAGCTAGGCGGTGGCATGATCATGCTCGGATCATTCAAAGACGACGCCTATGGCCACCGCTTCAAATCGCCAGAGGATGTCGGCGGCTTTGAAACGAGCAGCGCGTACGTCATCGTGCCCGACGCCGATGCGGTTTACGCTCGTGCCAAGGCTGCCGGCAGCAAGATCGTTCGCGAGATTCAGAACACGGACTACGGCAGCCGCGAATTCACGGTAAACGATCCCGAGGGCCACTCGTGGAGCGTCGGCACCTACGACCCCTGGGCGGCGCAAGGCTGATTCAAGCGCGGGGCCTCTGAGATATATTCGTTTCGTAGCTCTGGAGGTCCCGTTTGCATAATCTCCGCCTTGCCCTTTCGCTGCTTGCGTTTTCCTCGCTCGGTTCCATCGCTCGCGCTCAAAGCCCGCAATTGCTGGTCGCTGTTAAAGGCGAACAGAGTCTCGCCATCGTCGACCCGGTCGGGGGAAAAGTTGACGCCTCAATCCCCGAAGGCGGCATCACCGGCCACGAAGCGGCTGCCTCGCCCAACGGCAAGCGGGCGTTTGTGCCCATCTATGGCAACTCGGGCGTGGGCAAGCCAGGCACCGACGGACGCAACATTGTGGTCGTCGACCTTGCCTCGCGCAAGATCGTAGGCGACATCGAGTTCGATCACGGCGTACGTCCACACTGCGCGGTCTTCGGCCCCAAAGACGGTTTGCTTTATGTAACCACCGAACTCGACAAGTCGGTCACGATCATCGATCCCAAAAAGTTGCAAATCGTCGGCTCGATTCCCACCGGGCAGCCCGAGAGCCACATGCTGGCGATCTCTCATGATGGTCGCCGCGGCTACACGGCTAATGTCGGCCCCGGCACTGTGTCGGTCCTCGACATGCAGGCTCGCAAGACGCTCAAGGTCATTCCTGTCTCCGGCAACACGCAGCGCATTTCAATTTCAAACGACGACAAATGGGTCTTCACCGCGGATCAGACCGCGCCGCGTATCGCGGTCATCGATACAGCGACAGGCACGGTGGCCAAGTGGGTGCCGATCGATGCGCGCGGCTATGGCAGCGCACCCACGCGCGACGGCCGCTGGCTGCTGATGACCGTGCCTGAGCGCAACGAGATCGCCGTCATCGATCTTCAGTCATTCAAGGTCGTGCGCACCATCGAAACACCACCCGATCCCGAAGAGGTCCTCGTGCAGCCCGACGGAAAGATGGCGTGGGTTTCTTTCCCCGGTTCAAATCAGGTCGCGGAAATCGATTTGGCTACCTGGAAAGTAGCGAAGACCATCGCCACAGGAAAGTCATCGGATGGACTGGCGTGGGCCGCAGCGCGATAAGGTTCCTGCTGTCGAAAAACGCTTTACATGTTGCCCAACAGCCTTGTAGCTTGCGGCTGTACGGAGGTCGAAGCCCATGTGTAGATTTGGGTTAGGAATTTGCATTCTGTTGTCATTCTGCGCCACCGGGCTGGCGCAAAGCGCCCCCAAGAGCAGCGCCAGGCGGTTGTCGGCTGACAGCGCGCCAACGACGATCCAACCGATGCCGCCTGCGGTCGGCCTGCTCGCCGGAACACTTCACGCAAAGCTGAAGAAATCCGCCGCCGCATGGATCGACCAGCAGGCAGCGATCGAAGCGCAAAATAAAGGAACTGATCTTGACGCCTTGCGGGCCGCGGTTAGCATACGCTTCGCCAAGTCGCTCAAGCCTGCCAACAAGCATGTGAGCACCACTGGAATCAACGCTGCCGATCAAGATGTTGAGGCGGTTGTCTTTATGGTTCTGAGCGAGGCAGCCCAGCAGCAGGAGAACGACCTGACCGCAGTGATGCAGCAGATGGATCAGATCAATCGGCAGAAGGCAGCCATGCGCCAGTTATTGGATGAGGCGCAGCAGAGCGCGTCTACGGCTAAGCCAAAGCAGCGCGACAAGGAATGCAACACGTCTTTCTGCAAATCGCTGCCTTCCCGCTTCGTGGCGGTCGCCGGTTTGAGCCTCCGCGGTGAGACTCCGCTTGTGACGAGCGTTCCGCAAAAGTTGACCTACGCCGATCTTGACTCAGTTCAGGTGCAGATGAATCACGATCTCGATTCGATGAACGAGATGAGTGAAATGACTTCGATGCGGCTCCAGATAGCGATGGATCGCCGTTCAAAACTCGTTGAGACTCTCTCAAACGTGATGAAAAGCATCAGCGACACCGACAATTCGATCGTTGCCAATTTGAAGTAGGGCTATTGAGAAGGGCGCTCAGCCGATGTCGCGGTTCCAGCCTTCCAGCGTGTTTTTGAACTCGGTCATGAATTTGCCGGAGTCCGCCCCGTCGATGAGGCGATGATCGAAGCCAAGGCAGAAGTATTGCACCGACCGGATGGCGATGCTGTCGTTGCCCTCGCCGTCGGTCACGACCACGGGCTCCTTGCGCAGGCCGCCGATGGCGAGAATAGCCGACTCGGGCTGATTGATGATGGGCGTGCCAAACTCGCCGCCGAAGACGCCGGAGTTGGTGAGCGTGAAGGTCGATCCGCCGACCTCATCGGGCAGCAGTTTTTTGGTGCGCGCACGGCCGGCAAGATCGCTGATGGAGCGCGCGAGCGCGACGAAGCTGCTGGTCTCGGATTTGCGCACCACCGGGACGATCAGTCCCCACTCGAGCGCCACCGCGATGCCGAGATGAATGTTGGCGTGGTATTGAATCGAGCTGTCGATCAGCGACGCGTTGAGAATGGGGAATCGTTGCAGCGCGTCGATTGCGGCCGCGGCGATAAAGGGCATGTAGGTGAGTTTGACGCCGTTGCGCTGCTCAAATCCAGCGCGCTCCCGTGCGCGCAGCCCCGCAATGCGCGTCATGTCGACCTTGTAAACCGTGTGCGCGTGAGGAATGGTGCGCTTGCTCTCGGCCATGCGCTGCGCAATGATGGAGCGCATTTTGGTCATTGGCACCAGGTCGCCGGTCATCGTCTGCGGCGGGGGCGCCACCGGCGTCTGCCGCGCACCAGGCTGTGCTGCGGGCTGACTTAAGAAGCGCAGAATGTCGTCTTTGTTGATGCGGCCGTTGGGGCCGGTGCCAGTCACCAGCGCGAGATTGACGTTGTGTTCTTTGGCAATGCGGCGCACCAGCGGCGACGAACGCTGCACCCCCTGCTGCACCTTCGGTACGGCAGACCGCGGCGTTGCCGCGCTCGATGCAGTCGGGGTCAACTGCGCCTGCGGCGCGCGTGAAGCAACCGGGGTGTCTTGCACGCCCGTTCCGCCGATGATGGCGACCACTGTGTTTACCTGCACCGTCGCGCCCTCGGCAATTCTGATTTCTGTGAGCACGCCATCGATGGGCGAAGGAATTTCGGCGTCGACTTTGTCCGTCGAAATCTCAAACAACGGCTCATCTTTCTGAACCCTGTCGCCGGCCTTCTTGAGCCATTTCGTGATCGTGCCTTCAAAGATGGATTCACCCATCTGCGGCATCACAATTTCTGTTCCACCCGTCCCCCCCGCTGCGGCCACCTGCGGTGCGGCAGACTGCGGCTTCGCCGCGCCTGATGCAGCATCGTCTGTGCCCACTTTTTGTGGCTGCACAACCTCGCCCCCAATCACCGCGACCACCGCGTTCACCTGCACCGTGGCGCCCTCTGGAAACTTGATCTCGCTGAGTACGCCTGCCACGGGGGAAGGAATTTCCGCGTCAACCTTGTCGGTGGAGATTTCGAAGAGGGGCTCATCCTTCTCAACCGGATCGCCGGTCTTCTTGAGCCACTTGGTGATGGTGCCCTCAACAATCGACTCGCCCATCTGGGGCATGATGACATCGGTTGGCATGAATCGTTCTCTCCGCCGGCACCAGGCAAGCTCGGGAAGCGCCCAGGGTCCTGCCGGATTATAAATCGCTGCGTTGTGCCAGGAATTTTTCTGTGTCGATACGGCCTAGGCGCGGACCGGGCGCTCAGCTTCTCCATGCAGCCGCCCCACTTCGCGCGGAATTTGCAGGGGCGTGTCCTCTGGCCCTTGCGGCGGGGCCACCTGCGGTGGGGCCAACTGCGCCTTCGGCGCGGCTAACTCCACTTGAGCTGCAGGCGCCGCTGCAGCCTGTCCGCGTAGCGCTGCGAGATCTTCCACGGCCAGCACCTGCTCGCCAAACACGTTGCCGAATTGCCTCGCCGCCTGATGCGCAATCGATTCAAGAGCAGGCAGCGCTGCGGCGTCGGCCACTTCCCGGGCGAGGCTGGTGACCGGCCGGTCGGTGATGCCGCAGGGATTGATCAGTTGAAAATCGCCGAGGTCGGTGGTGACGTTGAAAGCGAAACCATGCGATGTGATGCCGCGCGAAACGTGAATTCCAATCGCGCCAATCTTGCGTTCTCCCGCAGGCTTGTCTTTAGCTGATCTCTCGCAACTCTTGTCCAAAGTTCTGCCCCACCGCGGGGGGCACCAGACGCCGGTCAGGCCGGCGATGCGTCCCGCGCGCACGCCATAGACGCCGCAGAGCCTGATCAGGGCTTCTTCGATCATGCGGACGAAATCGACGGGACCGAGGCGGCCGCCGGAGGCATTCTTCAGGCTGCGCAGGTCGAAGATGGGGTAGCCGACGAGCTGGCCGGGGCCGTGATACGTTACGTCGCCGCCGCGATTGATTTCGTGAATTGTCACGCCGCTCCGCGCGAGCAATTCATCGGAAGCGAGAATGTTGGACCGGTCGGCGTTGCGCCCCAGGGTGAGCACCGGCGGATGTTCGAGCAGCAGCAGCACGTTGCCGATGCGATGATCGCGCCGCAGCTCGACCAGTTCGTTCTGCAGCTTTAGTGCATCGCCGTAGCCCACGCGCCCGAGATAGAGATAGTGAATCATCGCTGGAACTGATTGTAGCGACCGGCCAAGCTCGGCGCCGCGGGAGCTAGTTGTGCGAGGGATGGTGGTGCAGGATCCCCTCAAACGCGGCGCGATGCTGCCAGAAGACGATGAACCAGAGGATGGCGACGACGATCCCCGAGCCCAATGCCATATGCGTCATCAAAATGCCGGTCAAAAGAATGTTGACGATGATCGGACCGAGGAGAGTGAGCGCCAGCGGAACATAGCGGTTGATCAGCAGCAGAATCCCCCCGGCTGCTTCGATGAGGCCGACGAAAAGCAGGTATTTGGTGGAGAACAGAGCACCCATGAACTGGCCGGCAGCACCACCCGGCAGCGGCCCGGTGGGCATAAACGGAACGATCTTGTTGGCCCCGAAGACAAGAAAAACCAGGCCCAGCAGATAGCGGGAAATGGTGGCGGCAATCTTCAATGGGAGTCTCCTTTGCGGTGAATTCAAGCGCTCGGCACGACGGGCTAAACATCGAGCAGGCCGAATGGGCCGGCTGCCGGGAATGGCCGAAGCAATTTGAACAATTAGATGGCGATTGAAGGCATGCCGATGCAAAGGTATGCGAAGAAAAGGGTAATGGGTGGCAGGTTCGAATTCGCGATACACTAAGGCTGGCAACGGGACCGGGCGGTCGCTGCCGGAGTCGCGCGCAAGCGCGGCGCCGGGGGAGGAAAGTCCGAACTCCGCAGGGCAGTGTGCCGGATAACGTCCGGGACGTGGGCTTCAAATCCTACGGACGGCCAGTGCCACAGAAAAGATACCGCCTCGGCTACCCCTCCTCCGCTTCTACCGATCCGGATGAGGGCATCCCCGAGCCAGCTTGCTGGCGCGGTGCCGGGGTAAGGGTGAAATGGTGCGGTAAGAGCGCACCGCTCCGGTCGTGAGGCCGGGGGCAGGGTAAACCCCACACGGAGCAAGACCAAATAGGGAGGGAAACGCGAGCCAGGAGCCAGGCTTGCGTTGCGCATCGGCCCGACGCGCTTCAGGCGGCTCTCAGTCATTGCCGAAACCTCCGGGTAGGTCGCTGATGAGTGTCCGCGGCAACGCGGCGCCTAGAGGAATGACCGCACACGACAGAATTCGGCTTATAGGTCCTTTTGCCGAACAGTGGTAGCACAGCAGCCCCGGTTGGGAGACCCCCAGCCGGGGCTGGCCATTTTGCCACCGAATCCGGCTGTGCCGCATGGCAGCAGCACCGAGGCAGGGCTCAAGCTCCTCTTCGGCGCGCCGATAAACGAGCGGGGAGTGGTCCGCCTTGAAACTCACGATCAAACTCAAACTTTCTCTGGTCTTCTCATTCGTGTCGGCGATGATGATTGGGGGCACCGGGGTGGCCTATCTGGCCCAGGCGCGCGCAACGGTCACGCAGCGCGAGATTGCCAAAACGGCAGCGATGCTCAAAGACCTGGAGCATCTGAACTCCTATGTGCGCGCGGTTACCGCGATGCAGCGGGCGTTTCTGGTCTCGGGCAACGAAGATGCGGTGGCGGGTGTGCCGGCCCTGCGCCGCGATGCGGATGCAGTGATCGACCGGGTGACGGACTCGATCAAAGACAACGAAGAGCAACGAAGTCATCTGCAGCAGTGGAAAGCCCTGCTGGTGCAGCGGCGGGCGTTTACCAACAATCTGCTGGCAGCCCGGCGACAGTCGTTTGAAGCCGCCAAGACCATCTTCGACACCGGCGAAGACGATCGGCTCTATGCGGCGATGCAAACGGAATTGGAAACAGTGAGCGCGCTGGCGACTGCCCAGTTGAATGCGCGAGAGGCTGCGAACCAGAGCCTGCAAAGCTGGATTGGCTGGACCGAGCTGATCGGCGTGTCGTTCGCGCTCCTGCTGCTGGGGATCATGGCATTCCGGTTGATCCGGTCGATTGGGAAGAATGTTCAAACCGCGGTGGACCTGGTGGGAGCCATGGCGCAGCGGGATCTCGACGCGCCCGATGGCGACGCCACGGCCAACGATGAATTGGCTGACGCGATCCACGCGATCAACCGCATGAAGGGATCAATGGCAGGGGCTTTGGGTGAGGTCGCCGACTCCTCCGCGCAGGTGGCCGCCGCCGGCGTCGAGATTGAGGCGACCACGCGGCAGATTGCCGAGACCAGCCGCAAGGAACAGACCCATGTCGAGCAATTTGCTTCGTCGCTGGCGGAGATGAACGCGACGGTGAAAGAAGTGGCTAATCACGCCGAACGCGCCTCGACCGCCGCGAATGAGGCGGTATCAAGCGCGACCCAGGGGCGCACGGCAGTGCGCGAGACCCATGAGGCGATGAGCCGGATTCACGACTCGGTGAGCACAGCGTCGAACGACATCACCACGTTGGGCGAGGTGACGCAGAGCATCGGCGAAGTGGTTCGCATCATCCAGGAGATTGCCGAGCAGACCAACCTGTTGGCGCTGAACGCAGCAATTGAAGCGGCGCGCGCCGGTGAACAGGGCAAAGGTTTTGCGGTGGTGGCGCAGGAAGTGCGCCTGCTGGCCGAGCGCACGGCGAAGTTCACCAAGGAGATTGCAGTCAAGATCCAGACGGTGCAGCAGGGCGCCGGCCGCGCCGTGCAATCGATGCAGCAGGGCGAGGCAGTGGTGGCCGACGGCGTGCGCAAGTTCAACGAAGTGAGCGTGGCACTCGAGGCAATTGTCGAGCGCATCGAGACGGCGCAACAGGGTATTGCGATGATTGCGACCGCGACTACGCAGCAGTCTTCGGCCACCGAAGGGCTGACGGCAACAATTCACGAGATCTCGGGCGAGGTGGAGCAGACCGTGGAGCGCGTGGATCAGACAGCCGCCGCCTGTGCGGAGCTGGCGCGCCTCGCCGCCGGCTTGCAGAGTCTTGTCGACACCTTCCGCCTGCCCGCCAACGGCATGAAACGCAGCCCAGCCTCGATGCGCAGGGCGGCCTGAACGGAATGGCGACAAGCAGCGAGTCGCGGCGCCTTAACCGGCCGGCTCGCGTGCGATACGATGAACGGATGTTACGCGTAAAGCTGCTGGAGCCCGGAGCGCAGTTGCCTGTTGTGGCGCATCCTGGCGAAGACTTGGGCTACGACCTGTTTGCCCTTGAGCCCGTCACCCTGCATGTCCGCGCCACCGTGCGTGTGCGAACTGGCATTGCCGTTGAGGCGCGTCATCCTGAAACAGGCGCTCCGCTCGGATTGCTGGTGCGCGATCGCTCGTCGATGGCCGCGCGTGGCATTGCGACAACAGGTGGCGTGATCGACGCCGGCTATCGCGGCGAGATCCTGGTGCTGATGACCAATATGGGCGATGCCGCCGTGGAACTGAAGGCCGGCGAAAAAATTGCTCAAATGATTCCCGTGCCCGTCTTGACCGGCCTCGTTCTCGAGGTGAAAACATTGGAAGTCTCGGCGCGCGCAGAGAAGGGATTTGGCAGCTCGGGCCACTAGGACCTGTTAACAGGCCCTAGCCGATACGACCTAAGCGCCGGCGTGCCTGCGTTCAAAAGTTCTGCGGGTCCATCCTGTCAGCTTGCGTGGCCAGTCTTTGTCCATGCAGGGGCGCTCGATCAGCAGGTAGTAGACGGCCCCGACCGCAATCAGCAGCGGGATGATGAGAATCTCGGCGATGATCGTGCGGGAATAAAATCCGTGGATGCCAGGAAACAGCTTCATGTAGACGCGATAGAAGGCCTGCAGCGCGAGCGAATGGGTGAGATAGAGGCTGTAGCACATGCCTCCGATGACCGTGACAATGGGGATGCGAAAGAAACGTGGCATCAGGACGCCCTTGAACGCTGCGATCAGGAAGACGATCAGCAGGATCGGTCCCCAGAAATACCAATTGCCTTCGTCGATCGAAAAGAAGAAAACCCACCCGGGAATTGAAACGGCATCCCACAACCAATGGACGCGCAGCCGCTGCAGCAGCGTGGTGTAAAGCTCGGCCACAGCCATCCCGGCGACAAAAAAGCGGATCCAGTAGGCGATGGTGAGAAAGAAGTAGAGGCAAATTTGTGACTTCGCGGTGGGATGGTTGAAGTCGACGGCGAAAATAGGCCGGGTCAACAATGGATAGCTGAGAAGGAACCCAAAGAGCAGGATGCGGCGCAGCGTGGCCGATTCGCGAAAGAAAAACAGCGCCAGAAGCGGAGCCAGCAGATAGAACTGAATCTCGATTTCAAGCGACCAGCCGGCCAATTGCACCAGCGGCAGCGTGTGATAAATCAGCAGGTGAAGATAAAACACGCCGGCCAGAAAATGAGGAAGTATCTGAAGAAACGTAAGCGACCTGACCACCATCACCGGATAGAGCCGGATGAGCTGGCTCAGCAGATAAGGTGGCTCGATGCGCGTTAGACGGCGCAGAAAGTATTGCTTGAGGGAGACGTGGCCCTCGGCAAGAAGATGTTGTCGCGCGAAAGGGAGGGCGAGCACAAATCCGCTGATCGCAAAAAAAGCTGCGACGCCCCGGTCGCCGTTATAGAGCGCGGCCGCGAAGAATGCAACGATGCGGCTGGACGGCTCTGGGTGCGGGCTATTGTTGATGACGTCGATCTCGGCCATGCGGGCGACATGAAACAAAAGAACCGCACCGATGGCGATGAAGCGCAGGCCGTCGACCTCAGGTATGTAGCGACCGCCTGACGTGATTCGCCGGAAAATTGAAAAGAGCCGGGTCCTTCCCGCGGGTGGGGGCACAGCACTAGATTAAATGCCTAATAGCGGGAAGAAAGAGTCTGTTTTGGCACCCTACCGTTGGAGAGGATTGATGGCTCGTGCGCAAATCCGGCAGAAGAAACAGCGTTGAGCCACGAGTCTTCCATGCTCTATCGTCTCTTCAGCATCACCAGATCCTGCAGATGGTCAATGATTCCCGGAACATACTGCGTCAACTCGAATTCTGAGTTGTTCCAATGCTGGCGGATAAATTCTTCTGAGAAATAAATCACGCCATAGTCTTCATCGATGCCGATCACATTGCTGCCGATATTCCATATTTCTTCTGCGGCTTTGATATGTTCCGGTTTGGCGCTGCCCTCATAGTAGTAGCCCTTCTCCTTGAGCAGGTTTCGCCAATCCGCGGGCGCGTTCCCGGCAGGATCCTTGGCCCGCAGTTCCATTGCGTGGACACCTAGGACCGTCAGGCAGCATAGTCCGCCGGGGCGCGTGATGCGTGCCAGTTCTCGCAGCCACACTTCCTGATCGCGCACGTTCAAATGAGAAAAAATGGAGACCGAATAAATCAGGTCAAATTGCTTGTCTGCATACTTCAGCGGCGGGAAAAACGCGCTCGTATAAGACTCTACCTTCGGATACGCACGCTGAATAAAGTCCATTGACCGGCTATTTACATCGCACGCAAAAACTTTCAGGTGCGAGAAAAATCTCGTCATCTGCAGCAGCTGGCGTCCAACCCCGCAGCCGAAGTCAAGCACATTGGCAGGGAAACGCAGGTCTACGCCATCGATCTGTGCTGCCGTCACTATGGGCAGAGTCGTCGTCAGTCCTGACTCATAGTAATGCCGGATCGTATGCGACGAGGTTCCGCGCATTCTGGAGTTTGGAGGCACCGGAAAATCCACGACGCCGATCGCGCGAAGCACTCCGACCTTAATCCATTGATACTGGTCGATCAGCGATTTAGCAAAAGCCTTTAAGAGATACTTCTGCGCTTGCCGATTCGTGAGAACGATCTTCAGTTTTCCGGGCATATGGGCAGTTTACGACATGCAAACAAGGCGCCACAACGAACATGGCTCGTTGCGCGCGCATTGATTTGATCGATTCAATCGAAGCGCGATGCAATCCGATCTCCGCAACTGCGAGGCGTGCGCTTCTGACCCTGGTTCGGTTGCCAACCAGGGTCAAACGCGCGGGCGCTTCTCTCAGTTCTTTCCCAGGCCGTCGTTCTTGTGATAGTTCGGATATTGCGGAATGGGGATCTCGGGAATCGGATTCGCTTTCAATTCGTCGAGCACCATCTGCACGCTGGTTTCGAGTTGCAGGTCGTGTCCCGCGGCGACATCCTTGGGCAATTCTTCCACCGCCACATCGGGCGCGATGCCGTGGTTCTCCACTTCCCAATCGCCGTGCAATCCGTAAATCGCGTAGCGCGGAGCCGTGACGTAGCCGCCATCGAGCAACGACGGGTAGCCGCCGATGCCGACCAGGCCGCCCCATGTGCGGTTTCCAACCAGCTTGCCGATGCCGGCCTTGCGGAAATACCAAGGCATCGCATCGCCGCCTGAGCCGGAGTTCTGGTTGATGATCATGACCTTGGGGCCGAAGATCGCTCCGACCGGATCGTGAATCGGCTTGCCATCGCGCTCGCTGGCGCCGGAGAGCTGAAAGCGTTTGAGCACGTCGACCACATAATCGGCGATGAAGCCGCCTTCGTTCCAGCGCTCGTCGAGCACCAGGGCCTGCTTGTCGAGCTGCGCATAAAAGTAGCGATTGAAGCTGTCGTAGCCTGAGCCGCCCGTGTTGGGCATGTAGACATACGCCACCTTGCCGCCCGAGATCTTGTCGACTTTGCGCAGGTTGCCATCGACCCAGTCGATATTGCGCAGTCCGTCTTCGTCGTCGATGGGCACAACCGTGACGTCGCGCGCATCTTTCCCGTCGGCATTGGCGCCCACGTGAATCACGGTCTGCTTTCCGGCCGTGCCGTTGAAGGCCTGGTAGAGATTATCGTCGCCCTTGAGGTCGCGGCCGTTGACCGCGAGCAGATACTCACCCTCTTTCACGTAGACGCCGGGCAGCGTGAGCGGCGACGCGAGACCGGGAGTCCAGTTTTGCCCGCCAAGAATTTTGGCGATCCGATAGCGTCCGTTTTCAACCTTGTAGTCGGCCCCAAGCAGGCCGGTCTTAGCCGCGTTGTCAGGATGGTAAGGTCCCCCGACAAACATGTGGCCGATGGTGATCTCGCCCAGCATCTCGGTGGAGAGATAACTGAATTCGGCGCGCGAGGCGAGGCCGTCGAGGTAAGGTTTGTACCGCGCCTCGACCTTGGGAATGCTCAGGCCATGCGTGTTGGGGTCGTAGAGAAAATCCCGCTCGATGCGCCACGTTTCATAAAAAATTTGCCGCCATTCGGCGCGCGGATCGATGGTGGTTTGCATGCCCCCCATGTTCAGCGGCTTGCCGGGATTGTCGTTGCCCGGCTTCAAATCGTCGGCCGAGGCGATCGTGAAGCCGCCATGGCGCGCGTAAAGCACCTTTGACCCGTCCGCCGACACGCCAAATGCATCGAGTTCGCCGAGCACTTGTTCGGGCTGCCGTTTTTCAAGCGTGAATCGCCACAGCGCGCGGATGCCGGCGCCACCGCCACCTTCGTCTGACGAACGTCCCACCGGTCCACCCTCCTCAAGGTAGATCACACCATCTTTGCCGGTGAGCAGGTTGCCGTAGTTGCGCGGAGGAATCGGCAGCGAAAGAATACGGTTGCCGATGCTGTCAAGATCGATGGTGACTTTGACGGTCTTGTCTTTGTCCTTATCTTTATCGGCGGACTTGTCCTTGTCTGCGTCTTTATCCTTGTCTCCGGATTTGTCCTTGCCTGCCTTGTCGTCCTTCTTCTGATCGTCCGCCGGCTTCTTGTCGTCCGCAGATTTGTCCGCATCCTTCTTGTCGTCCTTGATCTTTTCGTCGTCGCTCTCCGGCGGAATCGGCGAGGTGCCGTCCTTGGCCAGCACCACGACATAAGGCGCGCTGGTCTGGGCGCGATTGAGCGAGGAGAGATCGATGCCCGCATTCGACGGCCCGTCGTTGGTGGACGCGAGGAAGTAAAGATATTTGCCGTTATGATCGAACGCCGGGCTGGTGGCGTCGCTCATGCCATCCGTCACCTGGGTGATTTTGTGCGCGTCGAGCGAGTAGAGGAAGATCGCATTGAGCGAGTTGTTCAGGTCGCGCTGATAAGAGATCCACTTCGAGTCGGGCGACCAGACCTGGCCAAAGTTGGCGCCGAAGCTGCCATAGGTGCCTTTGTCGACCAGCACCGGCTTCGATAGCGGTGCAGACGCGTCAGCAGGCACATCCACGACCCACAGTCGCAGATGCTTGTCCGTATAGGCAATGTGTTTCGAGTCCGGCGACCACGTAGGGTTATAGAAGTAGCTGGGGTCCGGGCCAAGATCAATAATCGTCGGCGCTTTGAACCCCGTCTGCTCCTGCAGATAGAGTCTGTACTCGCCTGATGCGTCGGAGAAGTAAGCGATCGTCTTGCCGTCCGGTGACCATGCGGGATTGCGCTCCGCAACCCCCGGCGTGTTGGTCAGGTTGCGCGTGTCGCCCTTCTCTGCCGGCACGGTGAAGATTTCCCCATGCGCCTCAAAGACGGCGCGCGCGCCAGAGGGCGAAATGTCGCCATTGCGAATCTCATCGGGAGTGACGGCGGCCAGATGCGGCTCGAGGTTCGGCAGTTCCCCATGAATCTGAATCGAAACCGGCGTGTCTTTGTTGGTTGCCGTGTCCAGCAGATGGATCGAACCGAATTGCTCGTAAACGATGCCGCCCGGCCCGGCCTGGAACGTCTTCAAATCGTAGCCCTGGTTTGCGACCACCTGGCTCACTTCCTTCGAACTGTTGTCGTAGCGAAAGAGCGAAACGGACCCCTTGCGATCGGAGAGAAAATAGACGGAATCCCCAACCCACACTGGATTTGAATCGTTGGAATTTTCGCGGGGTACCTTCACCAGATCGAGCGTCTTGAGGTTGACGATCCAGATGGGCGTGGTTTGTCCGCCGACGTAGCGCTTCCATGCCGGCTGCCACTTGGTATACGGCTCGTAGGCGATCGACTGACCGTCCGGCGAAAACGATCCGGAAAAGCCCGCGGGCAGAGGCAATGGCTCAGGCATGCCCGACCCGTCTGCGCGAACCAGAAACAGCCTTAGAAAATGGCGATAACTCAGGGCCATGCTGGCGATGAGTACGCTCTTGCCGTCGCGCGACCAACCCACCACAAGGCTGCCCGTCGGATGCCAGGTGATGCGCCGGGGCACTCCACCGCCGGAGGACACGATGTAGACATCGGTGTTGCCCTCAAGATGCGCGGAGTAGGCGATTTCCGATCCATCAGGAGAAAAATATGGTCCGCCTCTGACTTGTCCGTTGGATGTGAGGCGCTGGGCCTCGCCGCCCTGGCGGCTGACGGTCCACACATCGTCGGCGTAGAGGAGAGCGATTTTGTCCTGCGAAAGCGAGGGGTTGCGCAGCAGCAGCGGGGCCTCGGCAGACGCGGCTGCGGCCAGAGCAACGGCAAAAAGCAAAACTGCCAGCGCCACCAAACCCTGCGACCGAAGAGAAGAGACGTGCTTCATCGAGCCTCCAAAGAATTGCGTGATCAGTGCCGCGTAAGCAGAATCGCCGGCATCCCGGCTGCTGGTTTCACGCGCGCGAGTTTACGAGTTCGAGACACGGAGCGAGTTGCCGATGACCGCGCCAATCAAGCGCACATCGTTGCGGCACAAAAATCCACGCCGGCCCTAAGGCCTGTACGGAGAATCATCGCCGAACGTTCCCATGCTTCTGGCGGCCAGCGCAATTATGCTATCAGCCGGAATCGGCGGCGCCGCAAGGATTTGTGATCAGCGGGCATTTCGTTATAGACGTCCCGGCCTCGCGCCTATTCCACCGTGACTGACTTGGCCAGGTTGCGCGGCTGATCCACGTCGCAGCCGCGGCGCACAGCGATGTAGTAGGCGAGCAACTGCAGGGGCACGATCTCGATCAGCGGCGACAGCAGCTCAAACGCCGGTGGAATATGGATGACGTGCTCCACCAGGCCGCCGAGAGTCGTGTCGCCCTCCGTGGCAACGGCAATCACGCGGCCCGAGCGCGCCGTCACTTCCTGGATGTTCGAGAGCGTCTTCTCATAGCGCAGCTTCGACGCCGGGTCTGCTTCGTCGCGCGTCGCGAGCACCACAACCGGCAGGGTTTCGTCGATCAGCGCGTTAGGCCCGTGCTTCATTTCTCCCGCCGGGTAGCCCTCGGCGTGAATATAGGAAATTTCCTTGAGCTTCAGAGCCCCCTCGAGCGCGATGGGGAAGTGGATGCCTCGGCCGAGATAGAGAAAGTCGCGCGCGTTGGCGAAACTGGCGGCCAGCTGTTCGCACTGCGCGGCCCGCGTGCGCAGCACTTCCTCAATCTTCGCTGGAATCTTGCTCAGCTCTTCCATCAGCGCGATGGAGCGATCGGTATCGATGCGGCCGCGCAATTGCCCCAGCTTGAGCGCCAGCAGGAACAGTGCCGTCAACTGCGCTGTGAAAGCCTTGGTCGAAGCGACGCCGATCTCCGGCCCTGCATGCGTATAGATCGCGCCGTGCGCCTCGCGCGCCACCATCGCGCCCACCACGTTGCAGATCGCGACTGTCTTTGACCCGAGGCTCTTCATCTCCCGCTGCGCCGCCAGCGTGTCGGCCGTCTCGCCCGACTGAGTGATCAGCAGGCCCAGCGCGTTGCGATCGGGAATCGGGTTGCGATAGCGATATTCGCTGGCATAATCGACATCGACCGGCAGGCGCGCCAGCCGCTCAATCATGTATTTGCCGGCCAGCGCCGAGTGCCAGCTTGTCCCGCAAGCGGCGATGTTGATGCTCGAGGCATTGGCCAGTTCCTCGTCGGGAATGTCCATTTCGCCGAGAAACACCTTGCCGGAGTCGAGTGACACGCGGCCCAGCGTCGTATCGCGAATGGCGCGCGGTTGCTCAAAGATCTCCTTGAGCATGAAGTGCTTGTAGCCGCCCTTTTCCGCCTGAATCGGATCCCACTGAATGCGGGTCAGCTCACGCTGGATGGGTTTGCCGTCAAAATCTGTCAGCTCGACGCCGGCCGTCGTCAGGATCGCCATGTCGCCGTCAGCGAGAAAGTAAATATTGCGCGTGTGATGCAGGATGCCGGGCACGTCGGAGGCGACAAAATACTCGTCGTCGCCCACGCCAATGACCACGGGCGGTCCCGATCGTGCTGCAACAATCTTGTTGGGCTCGGCGGCAGATAGAATCCCCAGTGCAAACGCGCCAGTGAGGCGCTTCACCGCGAGCCGTACGGCCACTTCCAGCGCAATCGGCTTTCCCGCAGCTTCCGCGTCCTTCTGCACCTGTTCAATCAGGTGAGCGATGACTTCGGTATCGGTTTCCGTAACGAACTTGTGGCCTTTGGCAGTGAGTTCGCGCTTCAGGTCGAGATAGTTTTCAACGATGCCGTTGTGTACCACCACGATGCGGCCGGTGCAGTCGCGATGGGGGTGCGCATTCTCTTCGGTGGGGCGTCCGTGCGTGGCCCAGCGGGTATGCCCTATGCCAAACGTGCCTTCGAGCGGATGGTCGCGTAGAACCTCTTCAAGATTGCCCAGCTTGCCGGGCGCGCGGCACACTTCCAGCACCGCGCTGCCGGGGCTGCCGACGGCGATTCCAGCCGAGTCATATCCACGATATTCGAGGCGCCGCAGCCCCTCAATAATGAGCGGGACCACTTTCTTAGGCCCCACGTACCCCACAATTCCGCACATACTGAGATTCTATGCGAAGCGATCGCAATCGAAAGGTTACGAGCGCGTATGGGCAGCGTGTCGCGCCGCTGGAACCGGTTCAAATTGAACGCGCTCTACGCCTCGATATTGGGCGCAGGCTACGCCTCGATGCGGTAGGTGAACTCTTCAATCACCGGGTTGGTCAGCACTTCGCGCGCGATGCGCTCGACCTCGGTGCGTGCCTGTTCCGCGCTCAACCCGTCGCTCAGCGTGAGAGCAAAATACTTGCCCTGGCGCACCGCGGTAACATCGGCGAAACCGATCTTGCGCAAGGCATTATGGATGGTCTGGCCCTGTGGATCAAGGACCGATGCCTTCAAAGTGACATAGACATGCGCCTTCATTATCCGTGATTATATAAGGGCGAGCTGCGGTGCATGCATCGCTTCATGATCGAGTCGTGGCTCCGGCCAATCCGGGTCTGACCACTTTCCGGCCGGTTTCCGGGTGCCGGACTATTTCCCCCAACGCTCTCAAGGAGAGACAAGAACGATGGTGAATTATCTGGAGTTGCCAATCGGCGACCGCTCCCCCGAGGTCTTTCGGGCGGTGATCGAGATTCCTAAAGACGGAACCAACAAGTTCGAATACGACAAGCAGTTGCATGTTTTCAAGCTGGATCGCAACCTTCACTCTCCCGTCCATTATCCCGGCGATTATGGCTTCATTCCTTCAACGCTCAGTGATGACGGCGATCCGCTCGACGTGTTGGTGCTGGTGCCCAGCGCCAGTTTTCCCGGCTGCGTGCAAGAGGTGCGTCCCATCGGGCTCGTGGAGATGCTCGACCAGGGCGTGCTCGACGAGAAAGTGATCGCGGTCGGCAAAAACAATCCTCGCTACACCAATGTGTGGAACTACACCGATATCTATCCCCACATGATCAAGGAGATCACCCACTTCTTCTCGATCTACAAAGATCTTGAGGGCAAGCGCGTCGAGGTCAAGGGCTGGCACGACGCGGCCTATGCGCGCGATCGCGTCATCCGCGCCGTCAAAATGTTTGAAGACGGCAAAGCGAAGGCGCATTCGCCCAAGCTGCGCAAGGTGGCCGGCGGCAAGGAATAAAAAAGAGGGCCGTCCATCGGCGGCCCTCTTTATGCATCAATCAACTTGCGCTTCTTTGCGGCTAGGTCGATCCCGCCTAGTCCGTTGCCTGTGCCGCGGCCAGCCGCCTGCGCTGGCGCGGAGCCGCCGTGAGCCAGTAGAGCACCGGCCCCAGCAGCGCCACAGCCACCGAGAAGAGCAGCGCCGACGTCGAGCCCATCAGCTTCTCATCGCGCGAGGCATAAATCGCGTACCCGATCAGCGCCGTCGGGCCGACAGCCAGCGCACAAGCAAAGGCCAGGTTGCCGGCCTTGAAGGGCCGCTCCAGATTGGGCTCGCGAATGCGCAGCACAATCAGCGCGACAAACTCCAGCAGCAGGCTCGAGCCATAGAGAATCAGGTCGATCGAGATGAGCCTCTCAAAAGGCAGCTTGAGCGCGAGCGCCCACGCAAACCCGCAAAGCAGCACGCTGATCCAGGGAACGCCGCGGCTGTTGCGCCGGGCCACGACCTTGGGCAGCATGCCGTCCTCTGCCATCGCCATGGGCAGGCGCGTGTAGCTCATCACCAGCGCGTTAAACATGCCGATGCCGGTGATCGCGCCCCCGACCACAATCGCCGCTCCCAGCCACGGACCGCCCAGCGACGTAGCCGCGACCATCCAGTCGCCGGTGGTGAAGTGTTCGCCCGACAGGCCGGTAAACGCCATCGCCACGATGGGCAAAATGTATGTGACGGCCACCAGCACCGTGGCGCCGATCATCGCGCGAGGATAATTGCGTTGCGGATTCTCAACCTCCTGCGCGACCGTCGAGGCGTTGTCCCATCCCATGTAGTTCCACAGCGCCACAAGCACCGCAGTCGAAAGAGCTGAGCCGGCGATCGGCTGCGTCCAATGAATTGCCGGATGCGCCGCGAATCCGCGCCCGATGGCCAGCACCATGAAGACTGCAAAGGGCGCGAGCAGCAGGATAAACATGCCCACCGAGCCTTCGCCAACCGCCGGCGCGCCGCGCAGATTCCAGATGCAACAAAGCAGCACCACGGCCAGCGACCACGCGTAGCCACGCCAATCCGCGGTCAGCGCCGGGCTGAATTTGCCAAGATAAAGAACGAAAATGGCCGGATAAATGGCCATGTCAAAAATGCTCGCCGAGAGCGAGAGCCAGCCCTCCTGGTATCCCCAAAACGGGCCCAGCGCGCGGCGCACCCAGACATAGAAACCGCCCTCGGCGGGAATTGCGCTGGCCAGCTCGCCGATCATCAGCGCCGTGGGCATCGACCACAGCACCGGCAGAATGAGCAAAATCAGAATGGCGCGCGCAAATCCGGCGCCTCCCAGGATGTCCTCAATGCCATAGGGGCCGCCCGACACCATAAAGTAGGTGGCAGCGATCAGCGGCAGAATTCGCAGCTTCCGCCGGGCCGGTTTGAGGGCAAAAACCATAAGTGTGAGACTAACAACTTTTCACTCTCACCAAAAGAAAAAAGTGAGGAGAAGTATTACGAAGAAAAGCCATTTTTCGCTGCCGCAATTCGTGCCTCCTGGCGACTGCGCTTCGACGGCCGCGCCGAGGCCGCCCAACCAGGCGCCGAAAGATGTCTTCATCTCCGCGCAAAATAGTTGTTGCAACGAATAACCCGGCCGCGCATCCAACAAACGAAAAGGAGAAACCAACCATGTCTGCAACCGCCACCACCTCCAATGTGACCACCTGGAACATCGATCCCGCCCACTCCACGGCCGAATTCAAGGTGAAGCACATGATGATCTCCAACGTGAAAGGCACCTTCAAAGGCATCACCGGCGTGCTCACGCTTGACGAGGCCGATCCCAGCCGCTCCAGCATTGAGGCCGACGTCCCCGTCTCCACCCTCAGCACCCACGACGATCAGCGCGACGCCCATCTCAAGAGCGCCGACTTTTTCGACGCCGAGAAGTACCCGAAACTCATCTTCAAGTCCACTGAGGTAGGCCGCATCGGCGAGGGCGAGCACGCGGTCACCGGCGAACTGACCATGCACGGCGTTACCAAGGTGGTTAGCTTTGCCGTCGATGGCCCCAGCGCGCCCGGCAAAGATCCCTGGGGAAACACCCGCATCGGCCTCTCCGCGACGGCGCGCATCAATCGCAAAGACTTCGGCCTGGGCTGGAATGCGGCCCTCGAGTCCGGCGGCGTTCTGGTCGGCGAAGACGTCACCATCACCCTGGATGTTCAGTTCATCAAGGCCTAAGTTCGCGGGCCTCACTCTTGGGGCAAGGCCGGCGCTGTCCTTGGCCGGCCATATTACCTGTTGCAACGAATATCTCCCTCGTGAATCTAATCAATTGAGCCCAGGAGACGTTCCCGGTCGCTCTCGAGGAGGTTCAACCCATGTCGCTTCGCGCGGTCAAACAGATTCTCGAAACCACCCCCACCATTGAGGGTGCAGGCGTAAAACTCCAGCGCGCCTTTGGTTTCGGCAAAACCAAGGAGTTCGATCCGTTCCTGTTGCTCGACGATTTTCGCAACGAAAACCCTGCCGACTATCTCGCCGGATTCCCCTGGCATCCCCATCGCGGCATCGAGACCATCACCTACGTGCTGGCTGGAGAGGTCGCGCACGGCGACAGCCTCGGCAACAAGGGCCGCATGACCTCCGGCGACGTGCAGTGGATGACCGCCGGCAGCGGTATCCTCCACCAGGAGATGCCGCAAGGCGACCCGGGCGGCCGCATGCACGGCTTCCAGCTGTGGGCGAACCTGCCGGCCTCGCTCAAGATGACGACGCCGCGCTACCAG
>Ga0181516_10000590_pt1 | contig 32067 bp, 30 predicted proteins | sample PEATcosm2014_Bin_25_FD_121104 | JGI IMG/M metagenome (GOLD analysis project Ga0181516, IMG submission 121104) | Peatland microbial communities from MTU Mesocosm Facility, Houghton, MI, USA - PEATcosm2014_Bin01_10_metaG | ecosystem: Environmental > Terrestrial > Soil > Wetlands > Peat | place... | reverse complement strand
GTTCATCACCTGGGCGTGATGGTGGGTGATCTTGTCGATGAGGCGGGTCACCGCCAGGCTGTTCAGGCCCAGGCGGCGGATCTGCCGGCTGACCATGGCCCGCCCGGCGAGGATCTCCCGGTCCAGGTTGCGCTTCTTGCCCACGGGCTTGCCGGAGACCTTCAGCTCCAGCAGTTCCTGCAGGGCCTGCTCGTGGACCAGCAGCTTCTCGAACTGGTGGTGCACGTGCTGGGTGGCGGAGGTGTTCTCGGCGTCCTCGTCCTCGTCCACTTCGTCGGAAAGGCCCACCACTTCCCGGATCTTGCCGGGGTTCTCCTTGAGCATCTTGCCGATGTCGATGAGCAGGCTGGCGGCCAGGCGGGACCGGGAGAGGGCGCGCATGACGCTGCGCACCCCCACTTCGATGCGCTTGGCGATCTCCACCTCGTCTTCCCGCTTCAGCAGGGGGACGGTGCCCATCTCCTTGAGGTACATCCGGACCGGGTCGTTGAACTTGTCGCCCTCGGCCCCGTCGATGTCGATCTCCAGTTCCTTCTCGGACTTGAGCGGGGCATCGGCGAACAGCGTCTCGACCTCGTTCTGGTCGCGGGAGAGCAGGGCTTCCGCCTCCGTCACCCCCACCCCGATGGCGAGCTTGTTGAACATGGACATGATGTTTTCAAGATCCGCCGGGGACGAAGCGGATCCGGGCAGGAAGGCATTGAGCTCATCCACCAGGACAAATCCACGGGATCTGCCTAGCGAAATGAGCGCTTTCGTAAGCTGGTAGTAGCTTTCAAGGGCCGGGGTTGGGACCATCAAGACCTCAAAGAACCATGGGACCACAGGATCCAAGGTGTTTACGCGCGCTGGGAACTGGAGCAGCCATGCAAGGGCACAAAAAACCCATTATGACAGGCCACCCGGAACCTCTCAGTATACAGGACCGAAGTGCCCTGGCAAGGGACATTTCACTATTAAGATGCGGCAATGAGACCAAATGTTTACCTGGAAAATGACTTTCGTCGCTGAGCTGTCATCTGAACACGAAGCTGGCGTCCGCGCTGCAATAATTTTTCCTGGACCTGGGCCAGCCGGTCCTGGAGTTGGGGATCCACCATGACTCCGGGGTCCTGCAGCTGGCGGTTGAGCGCCTGCTTCTCCCGCTCCACGAACCCCAGCTCCAGTTTTATGAACACCTGATCGGGAACTTTTTCCGCTTCGTCCTTGACCGACCACCGGGCCTCCAGGTGGCGCAGCTGGGCCAGGGCTTCGGGCGGGATGAGGCTTTCGTCCCCGGCGGCGTCCAGCAGGCACTGCAGCAGGGGCGCGCCCTGGAGCGATTCCCACCAGGCCGGCGGCATCGCCGCGGCCCGGGCCAGCAGTTCCGGGTCTCGGACCAGGATGAGGATGGGCCGCAGCAGGTCGTCCACCTCGGCCTCCTGGGGCGGCGTCGGCGCCGGGCCGGCCTCCTCGGGGGCCGCGGTCCGGGCCTTGACCGCCTTGTCCAGTTCCGAAAGGGGGATCTGCAGCCCGTGCGCGAGGCTGGAGAACAGTTCCCGCTGCTCGGGGGTGGGCGGCAGGTAGGCGAGGAATCCGGCCAGCTCCCGGAGCGCCTCCATGCGCTCCGGAGTGCGCCGCAGGTCCTTGCCCTCCAGGGCGCGGTTGATGATGAAGTTGGTCCAGTCCGGGGCCTTGGTGATCAGTTCCCGGAACGCGTCGGAGCCCAGGTTCATGCACCAGGTGTCCGGGTCCTCCCCCTGGGGCAGCAGCAGGAGCCTGACGTCGAAGCCCAGGGGCAGCGCGAGCTTCAGGCCCTTCTCCATGGCCCGCAGGCCGGCGGCGTCGCCGTCGAAGCAGAGGATGACCCGCTTGGTGAAGCGGCCGATCTGCTGCATGTGGCCTTCGGTGAGGGCGGTGCCCAGGGGCGCCACCGCCTGGTGGATGCCCTGCTGGTGCAGCTGCAGCACGTCGAAATAGCCTTCCACCACCAGGGCGCCGTCCCGCAGCTGGCCCTTGGCCCGGTGGAAGCCGAACAGCACCGCGCTCTTGTTGAACAGGGGCGTCTCCCGGGTGTTCAGGTACTTGGGGGAGGCGGTGCCGAACGCCCTGCCGCCGAAGGCGATGGTGCGGCCCCGGGCGTCCAGGATGGGGATGACGATCCGGTCGCGCAGGAAGTCGATGTGGTTGCCCCGCTCGCTGCGGGACACCAGGCCGGCCTGCTCCGCCAGCTCCGGGGAGAAGCCCTGGGCCTTGAGGTGGTTCAGCAGGGCCTCCCAGCCGTCGGGCGCGTAGCCCAGGACGGCCTCCTGGATGAAGGCCTCGGTCATGCCGCGGCCCTTGAGGTAGGCCATGCCCTTGGCCGATTCGCCCAGCTTGCGCTGGTAGAAGGCCTGGGCGGCGTCCATGGCCAGCCGCAGCCGGGCCTCCAGGTCCAGTTCCGCGGCCGGGCGCTCCCGCTGGCGCGCGACTTCGATCCCGGCGGCCTGGGCCAGCTGCTCCAGGGCCTCGGGGAAGGCGAGGCCCTCCCGCTCCATGAGCCAGGTGAAGGCGTCGCCGTGCTTGCCGCAGCCGAAGCAGTGATAGAAGCCCCGCTCCGCCACCACCTGGAAGCTGGGGGTGCGTTCGCTGTGGAAGGGGCAGAGCCCCACCCAGGCCGAGCCCTGGCGCCGCAGCTTCACCGCCTGGCCCACCAGGGCGGCCAGATCGATCGAATCCTTGATGCGCTGGATGATTTCGCGATCGCGCATCCCTGTGCTCCATCCTCCAGATTGGACGCGTTCGGACCCCATGGCAAGCCGGTCCGGCGCCCCCCGGGCCCGGATCCGCCCTGAATTCTCCAAGTATTTCGCCGGACCAGCCCGACCCGGCCGTGAAAAACGATCCCTAAACATTCTGGCCGGAGAACCAGGAAGGGATGAAAAAAATCTCTTTGTGAGCGCGCCGATGTATTAAGATCACCCTTTGAACTTCCGAGGAGCGTCTATGCCCACCATCGAAATCAGTTCTCAGACCGGGAAGGATTTCTCCGGCGATGTGCTCATCGTTCCGGTCTTCTCAGGCAGGGAAAGGCACCGGCTGCCTCTGGCCATCAGCAAAGTGGCCCGCCAGGTCATGGACGAGAGTGATTTCAAGGCGGACTATCTTGAAGTTGTTCCCCTTCACCATCCCAATGGAGTGAAGGATTCGCGCTGGATGCTTCTGGTCGGCCTGGGCGAGGAAGAGTCCGTTACCCATAACAAAATCCGCAAGGCCGTGGGAACCGCCGCCCGGAAAGCGCTCAAGAAGGGCTGGAAGCGCGTGGGCGTCGTCTCCCCCTCCACCTCCTCCCTGGACCACGACGAGGTCCAGGTGGCCGTGCTGGAAGGCGCCCTGCTGGCCAACTACGATTTCGCCGCCTTCAAGGGCCAGCCCGAGCCCAGGCAGTTCGAGCGGGTGGAAGTGTTCACCAACGGCGACGACACCCGCAAGGCCCGCCGCCGGCTGCCCCAGGTGGAAGCCGGGGTGGCCGCCTGCCACCGGGTCCGGGACCTGGCCAACACGCCGGCCGGCGACCTCTACCCCGAAGCCTTCGCCGAGCAGGCCCAGAAGCTGGCCAAGCAGTACAAGCTGGGCATCGAGGTGCTGGGCGCCCAGGAGCTGCAGAAGGGCAACTTCAACGCGGTGCTGGCGGTGGGCAAGGGCAGCGTGCGGGATCCCCGGGTGGTGAAGCTGGAGTACAAGCCCAAGGAGAAGGCCAAGCGGCACATCGTGCTGGTGGGCAAGGGCGTGACCTTCGATTCCGGCGGCCTCTCCCTGAAGGACGCCCACGGCATGGAGAACATGAAGGATGATATGACCGGCGCGGCCGTGGTCCTGGCGACCCTGGTGGCCTGCGCCCAGGCCGAAGTGCCGGTGGCGGTCACCGGCATCATGGGCCTGGTGGAGAACATGCCCTCCGGCAGCGCCTACAAGCCGGGCGACGTCATCCGCTCCAGGAGCGGCAAGACCATCGAAGTGCTGAACACCGATGCCGAGGGCCGCCTGGTGCTGGCGGACCTGCTCAGCTACGCCAGCGAACTGGGCGGGGACCACATCGTGGATCTCGCCACCCTCACCGGCGCCTGCGTGATCGCCCTGGGCGACGGCGTCTCCGGGGTGATGGGCACCGACCAGAAGCTGGTGGAGCGCATCCTGGACGCCGGTTCCCGGTCGGGCGAGTACCTCTGGCAGCTGCCCCTGGTGGAGGAGTACCGGGAAGCCCTCAAGAGCACCGTCGCCGACATCAAGAACATCTCCGGCACCCGCTGGGGCGGCGCCATCACCGCGGGCCTGTTCCTCAAGGACTTCGTGCAGACCGAGTCCTGGGCCCACGTGGACCTCTCGGGCAACTGGTCCAGCAGCGAGCGGGACTACCGCAGCGCCGGCGCCACGGGCGAAGGCCCGCGGTGGCTGCTGGACTGGATCAACACCTAGTCAGCCGTGGTCGGGTCCCGGGGGGCGGCGCCAGCCGGTCGAGGCGCCGTCCCCCGGGTGCGCACGGACGGCACCGGGGCAACCTTGGCCGGGAGGATTGTTGAATATTTATACTGTGCTCAAAGGCGAATATAATATTTTTATTAATTAATAAATAATATTATCAAGCCAAGTGATATGAACGCTAGCTGGATTTGCCCAGCCGATCCAGGCGCCAACATCGTTATATTTTTCATCCCATGGCTTTTGTCCTCTTGACCTGTACCCAGACTAGAGGATCTTATGGGTGACGCGTACCACGCTCTCGTCTCTGGAGAACCAAATGGAAACCATGGAATCGATGGAAACCCTTACCAAGGCTGACCTTTCTAAACACCTCATTGAAAACCTGGAACTGGCGAAGAAGGATGCCGATACCCTGGTCAACTCTTTTCTTGACAGCATTGTTGGTTCCCTGCACCGGGGCGAGGGGGTCGAACTCCGCGGTTTCGGCTCGTTCCGCCTGCGGGACCGCAAGGCGAGGCAGGGCAGGAATCCCCGCAGCGGCCAGTCGATCCACGTTCCGCCCAAGCGGGTGGTCTACTTCAAGCTGGGCAAGGAGCTGCGCAGCCGACTGATTGATGATTAAAACATAAAATATATATAATACATACTAACCCTTGTTTGGGGCGCTGCCGAGCCAGCTCCGGGTGGCGTCCCGGATGTCCTGCGCATAACCCGGACCCAGGATCTCCGAACAGTGGAGGTGCCAGGTGGGCACTTCCACGGTGCGGATGCTGCGGAAGCGGGCGGCCATCTCCCGCTGCGCCGCCGGGGACGCGAGCCGGTCCTGGCTGGCGATGAAGCAGAGGCCGGGCGTGCCCAGGGTCAGGCCCCGGGTCTGGGCCAGCAGTTCCGTGTCCCGGGGACGGTAGCCGCCCTCGCAACCGGCCAGCCGGCTCGCCAGGGATCCGATCACGGGGGCGAACAGCGGGTGCCAGAACCGGTCCTTGGGACCGCGCACCAGGCTTTCCGCGAAGTCCCGGCTGCTGGCCGGGGCCCCTTCCCAGATGATGCCGCCCAGGGGACCTTGGCCCTCCCGCTCCAGCCGGGCCAGGGCCAGCAGCCCGACGCTGGCGCCCAGGCTCCGGCCCATGAGCACGATCCGGTTCCGGGGCGTGCCTTCGGCTTCGAGGCTGTGGACGATCGCCACCACTTCCCGGGATTCCCCCACGCCGAAGGTCACCGGGGGCGGCTTCCGGCCGGTGCGGAGGTACTCGTCGCGCCGGCCGTAGGTGAAGATGACCGCGTCCAGGTCCGGGAACCAGCGCAGGGCGGGGCTGGTGCCCCAGCGGTCATCGCCGAAGCCGTGGAGCAGGAGCACCACGCCCCGGGCCGGTGCCCGCCGGCGCAGGCGCCAGAAGACCTGGGTCCCGGCGTTCCGGGTTTCCCAGACCCCGCCGGGATCCACGCCGTCGCCCCGGGCCAGGTCCCGGAAGGTGGCCTCCACCCGGGCCAGGGGCTGGGGCCGGTAGAAGGGCGGGTCCACCAGTTCCCGGGCCACCGAGCGGACCTTGTACGCGGTGAACCCGCCCGCCGCCAGCGCAGCGAGGATGGCGCAGCCCAGGAGGGCCCTGGCGGCGCGGATCAAGGCTCGAGCTGGGCTTTGACGCCGGGGAAGCCGCTGGCCGGAGGCACGGGCTCAGGGCTGCCGTACAGCACGGATTTCATGTTCTGGGCGTAGATCACCTTGAACTCGCCCCGGCCCGAACCCAGCTCCAGCTCGAACTGGTCCGGCCCGAAGGCCTCCAGGGGGCTCATCAGCACGAAGCGGTGCGGGCCCTGGGACAGCCCGGACACCTCCAGGTGCCGGCACTTCTTCTTGCTCTTGCGGCCGGCCTTCTCCACCGGGATGCGGATGCCGTCGATGGTGAGATCCAGCGGACCCTGCACCTTCTGGGTGAAATAGAACAGCGCGGTGCCGGAGGGAACGGGCTGCTTGGCCACGATGGGATGGGGCTTGCCGCAGCCCATCCCCACGAGGATGACCAGGCTTGCCGGCAAGAACCAACTCAGGGATCCCTTCATGGGCGCCTCCAATCCTAGAGACTAGCGTTTCTGGGCCGCCGTGGCCACTGTTGATCCGACCTGGGGCGTGTCTGCGGGCACGGCATAGGCTATGCTTGATGCTTGACCAAGGAGTGACCATGACCCGTGTGCAGTTGCAGACCAGCAAAGGCAATATCAATGTGGAACTGTTCGCGAAGGACGCGCCCGGCACCGTGGCGAACTTCGTGAAGCTAGCCTCCGAAGGCTTCTATGACGGCCTGGCGTTCCACCGGGTGATCCCCCAGTTCGTCATCCAGGGCGGCTGCCCCAATACCCGCGAGGGCGCCAAGGGCACCCCCGGCACCGGCGGCCCCGGCTACCAGATCAAGTGCGAAACCAAGGGCAACCCCAACAAGCACGAGCTGGGCGCCCTGTCCATGGCCCACGCCGGCAAGGACACCGGCGGCAGCCAGTTCTTCGTGGTGAACGGGGACCGCGCCAACGTCGCGCACCTGGACGGCGTCCACACCGTGTTCGGCAAGTGCGTGGGCGAGGAGGACATCAAGGTGGTCCAGGCGATCAAGGCCAACGACCGCATCCTCAAGGCCGTGGTCACCGAGGACTAGCCGTCCTCCCATCCCCAGTGGCGAATACCCAAGTCCAGGCTCCGGAGTCCTCGTGTCGCAACGGTTCTACATCACCACCCCGATCTACTATGTGAACGACAAGCCCCACATCGGGCACACCTACACCACCGTGCTGGCGGACGTGATCGCCCGGCACCGGCGGATGCTGGGCGAGGAGGTGTACTTCCTCACCGGCACCGACGAGCACGGCCAGAAGATCGAGAAGACCGCCGCGGCCCGGGGCATGACGCCCCAGGCGCTGGCCGACGAAGTGATGCCGAACTTCCGGAAGCTCTGGGAGCGCATGGAGATCACCCACGACTACTTCGTGCGCACCACCGACGCCGCGCACAAGGCGGTGATCCAGGAGCGGTTCCTGCAGCTGCTGGCCAGCTCGGACATCTACAAGGCCACCTACAAGGGGCTCTACTCGGTGAGCGACGAGGCCTACGTCACCGAGACCCAGGCCAAGGAGATGCAGGCCCAGGGCCTGGCCCACCAGCTGGTGGAGCTGGAGGAGGAGAGCTACTTCTTCCGGCTCGCCCGCTACGAGAACTGGCTGATCCAGCTCTACGAGCAGTACCCGGAATTCGTCCAGCCGGAGTTCCGCCTGAACGAGGTCAAGCAGTTCGTGTCCCCCGGCGGCGAGCGCGGCTTCCTGCAGGACCTGAGCATCAGCCGCACCAGCATCACCTGGGGCATTCCGGTGCCCGGGGACGCCAGGCACGTGGTCTACGTCTGGTTCGACGCCCTGCTCAACTACCTTTCCGCCTGCCGGGAGGGCTTCTGGCCCCCCACCGTGCAGGTGGTGGGCAAGGACATCCTGCGCTTCCACGCCATCTACTGGCCGGCCTTCCTCATGGCCATGTTCCGGGAGGCGGGGGACGACCTGGACGGTCCGCTGCCGGCGCGCATCCGCGAACAGCTGCCGCACACCATCCTGGCCCACGGCTGGTGGCTCATGGGCGAGGACAAGATGTCCAAGTCCAAGGGCAACGTGGTCCGTCCCGAGGAGCTGCTGCGCTTCGGCAACGACGCGGCGCGGTTCTTCTTCATGCGCGAGATGCAGGTCGGACTGGACCGCAGTTTTTCCTTCGAGGGTTTCATGGACCGTCTGAACGCCGACCTGGCCAACGGCCTGGGCAACCTGGCCTCCCGCACCCTGAGCATGCTGCAGCGCTACCGCAAGGGCGTGGTGCCGGCCGCCGAGGTCCTGGACGCCCAGGACCGGGAGGTGCTGGAGGCGGGCCGGGCCGTGGCCCCGGCCTACCTGGCCAAGGCGGCGGCCAGCGATTTCCAGGGGGCCCTGGACCTGCTGTGGACCTACCTGCGGCATCTGGACGGCTACATCGTCAAGGCCGAGCCCTGGAAGCTGGCCAAGGATCCCGCCGCCCAGGCCAAGCTGGACACGGTGCTGTGCCAGCTGTACCGGGCGCTGCGGGTCACCGCCGTCCTGGTGGCGCCGGTGATGCCGGACCTGGCCCAGCAGCTATGGACCGGCCTGGGCCAGTCCGGCCGGGTGGCCGACCAGAGGTTCGCGAACTTCCAGTACGAAGCCCCGGCCGATGCGCCCGTGGCCGAGCCAACCCCGCTGTTCCAGCGCATCGACAAGGAGGCCGTCATGCAAGAAGACCAGGTGCCCGCCGCGGGCGCCACCGCCTACGAAGTGGCCCCGGCCGTGCCCGAGGTGGCCCAGCCCGCCCCGGAGCCGGCGCCGGAGGAGACGCCCCTGGACCTGCCCCCCGTGAAGGACGTGATCGAGTACGACACCTTCGCCCTCATGGACCTGCGGGTGGGCCAGGTGCTCACCGCCGAGCGGGTGCCCAAGAGCAAGAAGCTGATCAAGATGACCGTGGACATGGGCTTCGAGACCCGCACCATCCTGGGCGGCATCGGCACCGCCTATGCCCCGGAGGACCTGGTGAACCGCAAGGTGGTGGTGGTGGCCAATCTGGCGCCCCGGGCGCTCATGGGCACCATGAGCCACGGGATGCTTCTGGCCGCCAGCGACAACAACTCCAAGCCCTACCTGGTGGCGCCCCCGGACGATGCCAAGCCGGGGTTCGTGGTCCGCTAGTCCGATGGCGACCCCGGTGTTCAGGTTCCAGGAAGAACGCCTCACCGACGCGCCGGTGGCCCTGTTCCGGACCCGCCTGGCCGCTCCCGGGGATCTGGCCAGCCTCCGGGGCTGCCGGGGGCTGCACCCCCTGGAAGTGGAGGGGGAGGAGTTGGCGCTCCGCTGGCACTACCCGGTGCTGGGCGCGGTGATGGACGGGACCCTGCGCGTGCTGCCCCATGAGGAGGGCGCGCGGCTCCGGCTCAACGGCCGGCTCCGGGGCTGGAGCGGGTTCCTGCTCCTGGGCTGGATGCGCTGGCGCACCGAACGCCTGCTGGACCTTCTGGTGAGGGAACTGTGACGACCGCGACCCTGAACTGCTGCACCTGGAACGTCAATGGCTTCCGCTCGGCCCTGGGCAAGGGCTTCATGGACTGGCTGGAGCAGGCGGACCCCGACCTGCTCTCGCTCCAGGAGATCCGCGCCCAGTGGGACGAAGTGGACCTGGGCGTGCGCCGGGCGCTGGAATCCGCCTTCGACATCTGCTGGTACCCCTGCGTCTCCAAGAAGGGCTACGCCGGCTCGGCCACCCTGTCCAAGCGCGAGCTGGGCTTCAGCCACACCCGGGGCCTGGGGATCGAGGCCTACGACCAGGAGGGGCGGATCATCATCAGCACCCGGGGCGACCTGGCGTTCATCGGCGGCTACTTCCCCAACGCCTCCGCCGGCCTGGTCCGGCTGCCGTTCAAGCGGCAGTTCGCCCGGGACCTGGCGGCCGTCATCCGGGCCCGGCACGCCCTGGGGCAATCGGTGATCCTCACCGGCGACATGAACGTCGCCCCCGAGCCCATCGACCTGGCCCGGCCCAACGACAACCGCACCAGCCCCGGCTTCACCGACGAGGAGCGTGAGGATTTCCGCGCCTACCTGGCCGAAGGCATGGTGGACATCCTGCGCGAGCGCAATCCCGGGGTGCCGGGGCTGTACACCTGGTGGACCGCCCGGGGCGGCGCCCGGGGCAAGAACGTGGGCTGGCGGATCGACCATTTCCTGGTGAGCCGCACCCTGGTGGACCGGGTGGGCGCCGTGGCCATCCACCCGGAGGTGATGGGATCCGACCACTGCCCGGTGAGCCTGGAACTGAGCATCTAGGAGCGGACGAATTCCGTGATGCGCTGGGTGTAGGCGGCCGGGACTTCCAGGAACTGGACCCCGGACTCGAGGGTGCCGGAGGCGCCGTCCGCGCCGTGGACCCAGGCGATCCTGGCCTTGATGGGCTCCTGGGGCAGGCGGGGATGGATCAGTTCCAGGCTTTCCACCGGGGCCTGGCCGGCCAGGCCCACCGCCACCTGGCTTGGCACCCGGATGCAGCAGCCGCCGGCGCCCAGGTCGGCGATGGGGATGTTGCCGTAGCATCGATCACCCAGCTGGAACCGGACCCGGCACTGGGGATCGACCGCAACACGTGGGTACCGCCTGTTCTCCATGGAAGGCCTCCGGATGGTTCAATAATCCCAAAGCCATCCACTTGCGGGGCCACGGGCACCGGAGGCTTTGGGGTGCCACCAATATAATATATTTATAAATGAGGGCACCCTTTTTTCCCTGCCCGCCGGAATCCCGGTGGTGCCGCCCTGGGTTTCCGGTTCAGGAAACCGTCGCCAGCTCCCGGCACTGGGCCACCAGTTCGTCCGGGGTGAACGGCTTGCGCAACAGCGTGACCTTCAGCTCCTGGAGTTCCTGGTCCATGGACGGGCTGCCGCTGTCCCCGGTGATCACCAGCACCCTGCGCAGCAGGGCCGGGCGGAAGTCCTTGATCCAGCCCAGGATCGCGAACCCGTCGAGTCCCGGCATGCGCAGGTCGGTGATCACCAGGTCGAACCGGGCCTTTTCCAGGCGCCGGATGGCCTCCTGGCCGTCGTGCACCTGCTCCACCCGCCAGCCCAGGCGGGAGCGCAGCAGTTCGTGCACCAGGTTGGTGATGAATTCCTCGTCGTCGATCACCAGCACTTCCAGGCGCGGCCCCGCATCCGCGGCCCCGGCCGCGGACGGCCGGGCCAGCTCCAGGACCTGGGGTGCCCGGGCCGGCCCCGGTTCCTCGGCCGCCGCCACCGGCAGCAGGATCCTGAACACGGTCCCCTCCCCGGGGACGCTGTTCACGGAGATCTCCCCCCGGTGCTGGCCGATGATGCCCAGACAGACGCTGAGGCCAAGCCCGGTGCCGCGCTCCACGGACTTGGTGGTGAAGAAGGGATCGAAGATCCGGTTCAGCCGCTCCGCCGGAATGCCGTGGCCGGTGTCCCGCACCGAGACCTCCACCTGGCCGCCCCTGGTTTCCATGCGCACCTGCAGTTCCTTGCGCGGCGCGTGTTCCATGGCATCGACGGCATTGATCATGAGGTTGATCAGCACCTGCTTGATCTGCACCGCATCGGCCAGGATCCGCACCGGGTCCTGGGGCACCTGGAGCGACAGCACCGTCTCCGCGGCGCGCAGCCGGAAGCGCATGATCGAGACCGCCTCGCCCAGGATCTCCCCCAGATCCACGGACCGGAACTCCAGGGTGGCCGGCCGGGACAGCTGGAGCAGCTGGCGAATGATGTGCACCGAGTCCTGGGCGCTGGTGGCGATGGACCGGCAATAGGCCTGCAGCGCCGGCTGGTCCCCGGCAGCCTCCAGGCGCAGCCCGAGCAGTTCCGCATAGCCCAGGACCGGGGTGAGCGTGTTGTTCAACTCGTGGGCGATGCCGCCCGCCAGGGATTCCACCAGCGCGGTCTTGTCGTTGAGGGCCATCCTCTGATCCAGCGCCCTCTGTTCCGTGATGTCCTGGAGGATGGTGCAGATCTGGCCGGTTTCCTGGACCAGGGAGGTGTGGAACTTGAACAGCCGCTCCTCGCCGCCGGGAATGCGCAGGTGGAAGGTGTCGGTCTGGTGGCCGGAGGGCAGGGCACCGGATTCGTGGAGGTTCAGCAGGCCCAGGAACGCCTCCCGGTCCTTGGGCGGCATGAGCTCGGCCAGGTTGGGCGCCGCGCCGGCGGCGGGGCGCACGGAACCGAGCATGGCCTGGAGTTTCTGGTTGGGCGTGTCGATCCGGCCATCGGCATCCAGCAGCGCCACCGCCAGGGGACTGTTCTGGAACAGGGTTTCGTAGCGGGCCTGGGACTGGCGGAACTGGTGGAAGCTGCGGAACAGGTCCTGGTTCTTGGTGAGCAGTTCCAGGCGCTGTTTCTGCGCCAGCTGGAACTGGTCCTGGACCAGGGCCGACTGGGCCCGCACCAGGGCCGGCACCGGGATGATCCCCAGGAACCTCCCCTCGGGGTCCACCAGGGGGACGTCCAGGTAGAAAGCCTCGCCGGTGCGGGCCAGGGCCTGGGCCAGCAGGTCCAGCAGGGGCATGGAGGGATCCGCCACCAGGCAGTGGGGGATCAGGTGCTCCTGGATCAGGTGCCGGGCGAGCAGGGCGAAACCGAACCTGGAACCGAGCAGGGCGCCGAGGTGGCCCCGGGACACCATCCCGGCATAGGCTTCGCCGTCCAACACCGCCATGAAGCTCTTGGGGTGGTTGCGGAACCTTTCGTTGACCCGCTCCACGGTCAGCCCGACCTGCACCGACTCCCGGTGGTCCACCAGGGAGATCAGGTCTATGGGGCTCCTGGTGTCTCCAGGGGCGCTGGTTTTGGGCCCCTTCATTCGCGGCATGTGAAGATGATCAAACGTTCCCGGCGACGGCCGCGGGCGAGAAGGTAAAGACCCGGTAACAATTCATCCGGAACGTCAGGAGGCCTGGTCCACCCGCCAGCGGGCCAGGGGCCGCACGCTCAGGTCCCAGATCTGGATCCCCCAGGGCAGCCGGCCCAGGCCAAGCCGCTTGCGGATCTGGGCCCGGGCGCCGTCTTCGCTGCTGGCCTCCACCGGGCCATATTCCATGAAGTAACCAGGAAGCTTGTAACCAAAGGCCTTGGACATTGAACACCCCCGAGACGGTCGAGACGTTGAACCTTCCACAGGACTACTTTCGCTTTTTGTCCGTGGTTAGTCAAGGGGAAAATGCGAAATTTACGAAAAAAGAGAACGGAAAATCGGGAGAACGGGAGAAAAGCGGGAATCAGCCATGATTTTCCAATTTCGTTACACTGCCTTCGATCCTGGACCACCGCCGAATTTCAATCGCCCTGAGGCATCGGCGAGGAAACCGAACGGGAGCAGATCCACCTTCATGCCTGTCCTCGGTGAACCCCAGGGGTGTCCGCCTCCCAGGTCCATGGGCTGGCCGTATGCTATTTGAAAACCATCATATTTTTCGATATAATACACAAATAAAATAAATTAATTTAGTTTGAAAAAGATTCAATTTTTTAAATTTTCCCCATTGCGCCAATTTGAAACCTGCACCATTTTTTGTTTGTGCCGCCTTACTAAAGCTCCATCAGGCGGGAGTCCCTATAGGGGAGGAGGTAGCGTGTTGAGGTAGCCCCGGCGACGGGGTCGGCGAGTTTTCTGAAAGGGAAAAACATCATGAACACCGTTGGAACGCATCAGCAAAAAAGGGAATTGTCACAGGATATACCATCTGTTGGGCGGAATATTAAAGCAGACCCATGGTCCGGCCTGGGTCCCGTGGAAAACAAGGTACTGGCGAGTGCCTTCATGAAGATATACACGGGGAACCCTTGTTTTGATAATATTAATAGCTATTTTGTGGAAGACGATCCATTTTGCCGCCCCATTCGAACCCAGGATCTGGACACCTTGGGGCTTTTTGATCCATTACCGGTCCTCTCCGAAGATGCCTTCGGTTCCCCCAAGGCCCTGCTAGCCCAGCGGGTCCTCGCCACTATTTACGAGCAGGACCTCATGTTCCTGCCCACAAAAAACATGGATTGGAACAAATTCCTGGAATTCTATTCAAACGACCATCGCAAGCTGGGGGAATTCGTCCGGCCGAGCCTGGAGACCATGCTGTTCGGGTTCTTGAGGGACAAGATCTAGTTCTTCATCCACTTTCGAGGTGTGCGGTGGCTTGTCCCCGGCCGCTGTCCCCACCGGGGTGGCCCCCTCCACCTCGGCGTAGAAAAGGAGGAAGTCATTCAATGCCCTTGGCATGCCCAGTCAACCCAGAAGACCTACCTAATCAGGAAAGCCGTGCCGTTTGTCCGGACTGGGTCCCGGCTGTTCATGAACTGTCCGGGGCCTGTCGGCACTTTTTGGATGTGGGGACGCCAGTGACCAGCCTTCGAACCCTTGGACCTCTGAAACGATCGGAATTGCCATGACCAATCAACCAGGATTGAGACCGACTTTGGGCCTGTTCAGTTCCACGATGCTGGCCCTGAGCATCGTGATCGGCGCTGGCATGCTGGTCCTGCCTGGCCTGGTCTACCGCACGGTCGGGCCGGGCGCCTTCTGGAGTTGGCTCGGGGACGCGCTGCTGGTCATTCCCCTGCTCTGGGTATTCATCCGCCTGGGCAGGCTGTATCCGTCAGCAGGCGGGGTGTCGGGCTTCGTAGGGGCCGTCTGGCCTCGGGCCAGGAAGGGGGTCGCCACCATCCTGCTGGGGACCTTCGCTCTGGGCATTCCTGCGATCGCCTTGACCGGCAGCAACTATCTGCTGGCGGGAGCGGGATGGCCGTCCGCGACGCCCTGGAGCGAACTTGTCGCCCTGCTCCTCATGGGCGCGGCAACCGCGGTGGTGTGGCTCGGAGCGGCGCTGGCGAGCCGATGGCAGAACCTGGTGCTGGCCGCGCTATTGGCGGTCCTGTTGAGCGCGACGCTGGCGACCGCGCCTGATTGGGGTTCGGCCCGCCTGGTCCTCGGCCCGGACCGGATACCGGCGGTGTGGCGCGGCATGGCCTTGGCCTTTTTCAGCTACACCGGATGGGAAATGTTCGCCTCCATCGCCGAGGACATGAAGGACCCGCGCCGGGACTTCCCCCGGGCCGTCCTGATCAGTTTTGTCTTGATCACCATCATCTACCTGGGCGCCGCCCTGGCGGTGGAAACCACGGTCGCCTTGGACAACCCCTACCTGGTCAAGGCCCCCTTCCTCCCGGTCGTCCTTCATCTGGTGGGCGACCAGGGCTTGGCGCGGCGACTGCTTGGGGGGATCGTCGCCATCATCATCTTCTCCAATCTGGTGGGGGCCATCTGGGCCGCGTCCCGCATCGTCTTCGACCTGGGGCGCACGACGGCCCTCGGAACGAGGCTCAACCTAGGCGCGGTACACCAGGAAAGTTCCTCCCCTCGCCGGGCCGTGACGGTGGCCTTCCTGGCCTTCGCGGCGATTCTGGCCAGCCATGGGGCTGGCCTCTTGTCAGTGTCCAGGATGCTGTGGCTGGCGGGGCAGAATTTCATCGTCCTGTATGCGGTGTGTGTCCTGGTGTTCTTCCGGATGGCCCAGCGCAGGCGTGAACGGGTCGTTGCGCTCCTGTCCCTGGGGCTGATGGCGGTGCTGGGATCCGCATTCAATCTTGGGCTGATATACCCCTGCGCCCTGTTCAGCCTGCCTTATCTTTTGTTGCCGCTAGGCTCCCGCAAAGGTGCCGGGCGGCTCGACCGGGTCCCGCCCTGAGTCGGGCCGGGGCGTTCCACCGTCCACCGGGCGGCTTGGTTGCATTTCCCGGCCAGCCGGCCGATGATTGCGGGCGAGGTACTACGGGTCGCGCAGCGGCCGGGAGGGATAGGAACGTTGGCCATCCGCCTGCTGGAAGTCAGAACAGGGCGGATCCGCACCTATCCCAGGCCCGGAGGGGGCTGCTGGACCAGTGCCATCCTCAAGGAGCCGGTCCACGGACCGGTGGCGTTGACCCGCCTGGGCCTGCAGGGTGATCAGGTGGCCGACTCCAAGGCCCATGGGGGCCTGGACCAGGCGGTGCTGGCTTATGCCAGCGAGCACTACCCAGTCTGGCGCTCGGAGGGCATTCAGGCCTGGCCCGGCGACTTCGGGGAAAACATGCTCCTCAGCGGCCTTACCGACGAGGATGCCTGTATCGGCGATGTGTATGCACTGGATGAGGTTCTCCTGCAGGTGAGCCAACCCCGCCAGCCCTGCACCACCCTGGCGTTGAGGTTCCAGCGCAAGGACATCGTTCCCCGGGTGTGGGCCGGGGCCCGGGGAGGGTGGTACCTGAGGGTGCTGCGGGAAGGGCCGGTCACTTCAGGCATGGAATGGACCCTGGTGTGTCGGCCCAACCCAGGCGCCACCGTGGCCCGGGTTCTCGCCGGCTTCGCCCACGCGGCGCAGGCCCCGGCAGAGGCCCTGCTCCTGGCGGACCTGGAGGGTCTCGCCGGCACCTGGCGCACCAAGCTGAAGACCAAGGCACTGAATGAGTGAACGAAAATACGGAATCCTGAGCCCTGGCGATTCAGTACCGGTCCTGGTCGCTTTCAGGGGACAGGGGCCAAGGCTGCGCGCCGCGGCCATTGATCGTCGTGCCTCCGTGCAGGAACATCGCCCCATTGGCGATGAACTCAGCCGGGAAGTTGAGCCTCGGCTTGCTGAGGGCATCGAGCCTTTCGGTCTGTGCGGGGGTCAGGACAACGTCGACGGCCGCGAGGTTGTCTTCAAGCTGGGCCATCGTGCGCGCACCGATGATGGTGGACGTCACCCCGGCGCGGCCTTGCACCCAGGCGAGCGCCACACGGGACGGGGTGGTTTCGTCCTCTTTTGCGATGCGTGCAAGTTCGTCGATGATGTCATAGGCTCGGTCGTCCAGGGCGTTCGTGGCCCACGCCCCTCGTGCGGCTTCCTGTTTACCGTGCCGGTCACGGGTATATTTGCCGGACAAGACGCCGCTCTTGAGCGGTGACCATGGGGTTATGCCAAGTCCCAGCTCCCGTGCCATCGGCACCAGCTCACCTTCGACCGTGCGCTCGAGCAGCGAATATTCGATCTGCAGCGCGATGAGCGGGGACCACCCGCGCATCCGGGCTATGGTCTGGGCTTCCGCGCACTTCCACGCGGGGGTGTCGGAGAAGCCGATGTAGCGGACCTTGCCGCTCGCCACCAGATCGTCCAGGGCCCGCATCGTCTCTTCGATGGGAGTGGTGGCATCCCAGGCGTGCAGCCAGTACAGATCGATGTAGCTGGTCTGCAGCCTGCGAAGGGATTCTTCGCATTGCGCAGTGATCGCCTTGCGGCTCATCCCACCGCCGTTGGGGTCCCCGCGGAACAGGTTGCTGGTGAACTTGGTGGCGAGGACGAGTCGGTCGCGTTGGCTCGCATGGCGACCCACATGGTCGCCGATGATCTTTTCCGAGTGCCCCTTGGTATAGGCGTTGGCCGTATCAATGAAGTTTCCGCCACGGTCGAAGAAGCAGTCCATGATGGCTTCCGAGTCCTTCACGGTCGAGCCCCAGCCCCAGTCTTCGCCGAAAGTCATTGCGCCGAGGCAGAGAGGGGAGACACGGAGACCGGAATGACCGAGGGTAACGTAGTGATTGAGGGGCATGGGTACCTCCATGAGGTTGGTCGGCTACCATTCATGAAAAACCTGGATACAGTAGCTGTCAACGACGGCATTTTCAATGGCGGATCATTTCTGGAATCGGGCAGGGGGCGAAAGCAACTTGTCATCGATGGCCAGGTCTGAGTATTCTCCAGTCATGTCTTTTGGTCCTCCGAGCCACCGTGGCGGAGAGATCGAATCACAATCGGCACCCATCAGCCATTTCTGGAGGCATCAAGATGAATGCCATCACAACCTGCCACTCCTTCCCCGACCTGGTCGAGGAACTTCGTGCCGCAAAAAAACGTGGAGCCAGACTGGTTTCCGCCGCGCCGGACGCCCAGCTGGGACAGGCGATCGGGTTCAAATTTTCCGATGGAGCCGTTTATCGGCTCACCTTGGTCAAGGTCAAGCAGTTCGAAGAGGAGAAAGCGAGCTACCCGGATCTGTTGACGTTATGGAGCCTGCTCGCTTCGACCGATGGCCGAATTAAATTGTTCATGATGTGCTGAAGCTGCCGCACTGACAGGTTTTACTCTTGTTTCCCGCTCCCAGGGCTTTTGAGCGTGGCTTCGGCTTGCTTCATCACCGCCTTGAGTTTCGGGTTGGAGGCCACGTAAGCGTCCGAAGCAAGGAAGGGCCGCTGATTGCTCAACCGGAAGTCATGCCCGCTTGGCTTGCACCTTGGCGAGGTCGTCCAGGGCATCCACTCCTCGGGGTTCTCCACCACCAAGGCTTGGCAAGGGTTGACCCTTGGTCTCCCACGGAGCTTTGTTGCCGCTACGCTTGGTTCAGGAGCGACCGCCATGCATGCACTTGAAACGATCATCCATGCCGCCGACGCGGCCATCAACCGGGAGGATCTGGATGCCGTCATGGATTTCTACACCGAGGACGCGACCCTGGTCGTCCGGCCCGGCCTGAACGCCACCGGCAGGGAGCAGATCCGGAAGGCCTTCGCCGCCATTGCGGAACACTTCAACCACAGCCTCCAGGTCACCCAGGACAAGCTGGTGGTGGTCGAGGGTGGCGATACCGCCCTGGTCCTGGGCAAGGCGGAGATCCGCGCCAAGGATCCTTCAGGATCGGAAATCCTCATGGAACGGGAGGCCACCTATGTGTTCACGAGGTCCGCGGACGGGGCCTGGCGCTGCGCCGTGGACAACTCCTATGGCACGAGCCTGCTCAGCGACTGACCGGATGGATGCGGTCACCCGCGCGGTTGGACCGGGCCGTGGCCAAGGTCCTGCCTGAGCCGCCCGGGTCGTTCAAAATGCAACAGCGGCTCGATCATTATAGATAGGTCATCAGGGCGACGGGAGGACGGACAGTCAGCAAAGCCAGTGGTGGCCTGCCATAGCGAACTTGGTATGGAAACTGCTCCCTTCAGCTCCGGAGACGGCGCGAAAGTCCGCGGCGTCCGCCAAGGAGAATGCCCCATGAAATCCAGCACGCTCACTCTCGCCGCTCTGCTGATCCTGTGCCCGGCGGTGGCCCAGGCCCAGGTCCGGCTCGGCATCTCCATCGGCCTGCCGCCCGTCCCGCAAATGGAAGTCGTGGCTCCGGGAATCCAGGTGGTGACCGGGTTCCAGGATGAAGTGTTCCTCCAGGGGGGCTGGTACTGGTGCCGCAGGCCGGATGGCTGGTACCGCTCCCGGGATGCCCATGCCCATTTCGATTACATTGACAATGGCCGGGTGCCCCGGGGTCTGTCGCAGATGCGGGAGGGCCAGTACCGGAACTGGCACCACGGCGACATGCGGGGCAACGGCGGGATGATGCACGGACAGGATCGCGGCTTCCAGGGTCATGATCGCGGCTTCCAGGGTCATGATCGCGGCCCCCAGGGCCACGACGAGCACCGGCGCCAGTGAAGCCAGCCTGACCGTCCGAACCAGGCCGGCCTGGAGCATGAGATGCGGATGCTCCAGGCCGGGTCCAGGTTTGGTGTGCTAGGAAAAGATTATAAATTTTTCATTTCCGTGGGATACTCCTGGACCGGAGTTGTCGCCATGGATGTGGCCCGCCAGCACAAGCCCAGCCGGAAAAAATACTACGCCCTGGGCGGCGGCGGCCTCGCCCTGGGGCTGCTGAGCTTCGGCCTGGCCCGGCTCAAGCCCGCGGTGCCGGTGGTGGAGCGGCAGAACCTCCTGGTGGACACGGTCAAGCGGGGGCCCATGGTGTTCCAGGTGCGCGGCACCGGCACCCTGGCGCCGGTGACGGTGCGCTGGCTCACCGCCCAATCCGACAGCCGGGTGGAGAAGATCCGGGTCTTCCCGGGCACCCCGGTGCGGGCCGGCACCGTGATCCTGGAGCTGTCCAGCCCGGAGCTGCGGCAGGCCGCCCTGGACGCCCGGTGGCAGGTCAAGGCCGCCGAGGCGGAATTCATCAGCGCCAAGGCCCGGTTCCAGGAGGCCATCCTGGACAAGCGCGCCGCGCTGGCCACGGTGAAGGCCGGCAACGCCAACGCCCAGATGGACCTGGAAGCCCAGGAAGCGCTGGGCCGGGAAGGGCTCATTCCCCGCCATACGGTGCTGCAGACCCGGGGCAAGGCGGAGGAGCTGGCGACCCGGTACGCCATCGAACAGCAGCGCCTGAAGATCGGCACCGAGTCCCTGGAGGCCCAGCTGGCCGCCCAGCAGGCCAAGGTGGAACAGGCCCGGGCGCTCTGGGCCCTGAAGCAGGCCCAGGTGGCGGCGCTCCAGGTGCGCGCCGGGCTGGACGGCGTGCTGCAGCAGGTGCCGGTCCAGGTGGGGCAGCGGCTGGAGGCGGGCAGCACCGTGGCCAAGGTGGCCGAACCCACCCGGCTCAAGGCGGAACTGAAGGTCCCCGAGACCCAGGCCAAGGACGTCCTGGTCGGCCAGCCGGTCACCATCGATACCCGCAACGGCTGGGTGGCGGGCCAGGTCATCCGCGTCGATCCCGCCGTGCAGCAAGGCACGGTCACCGTGGACGCCAGCCTCGAAGGGGTGCTGCCCAAGGGCGTCCGGCCCGACCTGAGCGTGGAAGGCATCATCGAGCTGGATCGCGCCGGCGACGGAGTGTTCGTGGGCCGGCCGGTGCTGGCCCAGGCCTTCAGCACCCAGGGCCTGTTCCGGCTGGACCCGGACGGCAAGGCCGCCTCCCGGGTCACGGTGCGGCTGGGCCGGGCCTCGGTGGCCTTCGTGGAGGTGCTGGAAGGCCTGCGGCCCGGAGACCGGGTGATCCTCTCCGACACCAGCGCCTGGGACACCTCGGAGCGGGTGCGGGTGCGATAGCGGGCCCCGCCGGCCCTTTTTCAGGAGCGCGCCATGACAGCTGAAGCCCTCATCCGCCTGGAAGACATCCAGAAGGTCTTCGTCACCGACCAGGTGGAGACCCAGGCCTTGTGGGAGATCCACCTGGAGATCCGGGCCGGGGACTACCTGGCCATCGCCGGGCCCTCGGGGTGCGGCAAATCCACCCTGCTGGCCATCCTCGGGCTGCTGGAAACACCCACCTGGGGCGAGTACACCCTCAACGGCCGGCCGGTGGACAGCCTCACGCCCGCGGAGCGGGCCCGGATCCGCAACCAGGAGATCGGGTTCATCTTCCAGAGCTTCAACCTGATCGGCGAGCTCACCGTGTTCGAGAACGTCGAACTGCCGCTGCGCTACCGGGGCCTGCCCAGGAACCAGCGCCGGGAGCGGGTCATGGAGGCCCTGGAGCTGGTGGGCCTGTCCCATCGCGCCGGCCACTTCCCCGCCCAGCTCTCCGGCGGCCAGCAGCAGCGGGTCGCGGTGGCCCGGGCGGTGGGCGGCAAGCCCTCGATCCTGCTGGCGGACGAGCCCACCGGCAACCTGGACAGCGCCAACGGCACCGCCGTCATGGAGCTGCTGCAGAGCCTGCACCGGCGCGGCTCCACCATCTGCATGGTCACCCACGACCCGCGCTTCGCCCACCATGCCCAGCGCACGGCGCACCTGTTCGACGGACGGATGGTGGTCCCATGAACGCCCTGCGCGAAGAGCTGGCCTGGGCCCTGCGCTCGCTCTGGAAGACCCCCGGCTTCACCGGCCTGGTGGTGCTGATCCTGGGCCTGGGCATCGGGGCCAACAGCGCGATCTTCAGCCTGGTGGACCACGCTCTGCTCCGTCCGCTGCCCTATCCCCATCCGGAGCGGCTGGTGGCGGTGTGGCAGTGCCGCCCGGAGAAGGGCTGGCTGCGGCAAGGCTTCGCCGGGGCGGACTTCGCGGACTGGTGCCGGGAATCCACCCAGCTGGAGGGGATGGCGGCCCTGTCCACCCGGTCCATGAACCTCTCCGGCAGCGCCGAGCCTCAGGAACTGTGCGCCGGCCGGGTGTCCTGGAACTTCTTCCAGGTGGTGGGGGTGTACCCCCGCCTGGGCCGGGGCTTCCTGCCCCCGGAGGACGTGGCGGACGGTCCCCGGGTGGCGGTGCTCAGCCATGGCCTGTGGGCCCGGCGCTTCGGCTCCGATCCCGGGATGGTGGGCCGGTCCCTGCGCCTGGACGGCGAGGACTGGCTGGTGGTGGGGATCATGCCCAGGGGCTTCCAGTTCGACCACCAGCTGCGGCAATGCGATCTGTACGTGCCCCTGGCCCTGGAACGGCGGCTGCGCACCGACCGCGGCGCCCATTTCCTGTCCGCCGTGGGCCGGCTCAGGCCAGGGGCCACGGCGGCCTCGGCCCAGGCGGAACTGGAGGGGGTGGCCGCACGGCTGGCCCAGGCTTTTCCGGAGTCCAACCGGGGGGTGACCGCCCGGGTCTACCCCCTCCAGGAAGAGCTGACGCGGGACCACCGGCACACGCTGCTGCTGCTCATGGGCGCGGTGGCCCTGGTGCTGCTCATCGCCTGCGCCAACGTCATGAACCTCATGCTGGCCAGGAGCTCCCGGCGGGAGCGGGACACCGCCATCCGGGCCGCCCTGGGCGCCACCCGCTGGCGCCTGGCGTGCCAGGGCCTCCTGGAGAGCGCCCTGCTGGGCCTGGCCGGCGGCGCGGCGGGGCTCATGCTGGCCAACTTCACCCTGGCCGGCTTCCGGGCCAGCCTGGGGCTCCAGGGGCCGGAGGCCCGCTCGGGCCTGGCGGACTTCAGGGTGCTGGCCTTCGCCCTGCTCCTGGCCCTGGCCACGGCCCTGGCCGCGGGGCTCGTGCCCGCCTTCCAGCACCAGGACCGGCGGCTGGGCCAGGCCTTGAAGGAAGGCTCCCGGGGCACCGGGGGCAGGGCCCAGCACCGGCTGCGGGGCCTGCTGGTGGCCCTGGAGATGGCCATCGCCACCGCCCTGCTGGTGGGTTCCGGCCTGATGCTGCGCAGCCTCTGGCACCTGCACGCCCTGGACCCGGGCTTCCGCAGCGAACGGGTGCTGGTCGCCCAGGTGGGGGTGCCGGCCTTCCGCTACCCCACGGGGGAATCCCGCATCACCTATACCCGCAACCTGCTGCGCCGGGTGGCGGACCTGCCCGGGGTGCAGGCGGTGGGGGCCAGCGACACCCTGCCCATGGGCGGCTCCACCACCGGCAGCGTCTACAGCGTCGAAGGCCTGGTCCTGGACGATCCGGTGGCCCTGGACCACCGGGTGAGCCCCGGCTACTTCCAGGCCATGGGCATCCCTTTCCTCCGGGGCGGGGATTTCAGCCCCTCCAGCGAGGCGACCGCCATCGTCAACGAGAGCTTCGCCCGCCGCCACTGGGCGGACGGGGACGCCCTGGGCCGGCGCATCTCCGTGGAGGGCAGCGGGGGCCCCTGGAAGACCATCCTGGGCGTGGTGGGCGACGTGCGCCAGGAGGCCTTGAATGCGCCGCCCGAACCGGAGATCTACTTCTCCATGCTGGAGCTGCCGCCGGTCCATGCGCCGCTCAGCGGCTTCAGCCTGGTGCTCAGGACCGCGGGCCGGCCGCAGTCCTGGATCCCGGCCCTGAAGCAGGCCCTGCGGGAGAGCGATCCGGAACTGCCCGTGGGCAACCCGCGGACCATGGACGAGCTGGTGCGGCGCAGCGGCCGGGAAACCCGGTCCCGGAGCGCGCTGCTCACCGGCTTCGCGCTGCTGGCCCTGGGGCTGGCGGGGGCGGGCATCTACGGGGTGATCAGCTTCATCACCGCCGGGCGCACCCGGGAGATCGGCGTGCGCATGGCCCTGGGCGCCCGGCCGGAGGACGTGCTGGGCCTGGTCCTCGGCCAGGGCCTGCGCATGATCCTGCTGGGCCTGGTCCTGGGGCTGGGTGCCGCCCTGGCCCTGGGCCGCGTCCTGGAGAGCCTGCTGGTGGGGGTGGAGCCCCGGGACCCGGCCACGCTGGTCGCGGCGGCGGGGGTGCTGCTGGCGGTGGGGGTGCTGGCCTGCCTCGGGCCGGCGCTGCGGGCGGCCCGCGTTCCGCCGGCCACGGCCCTGCGTGACGAATAGGCCCGGACCGGGCGGGGCGGTTCCCGGTGCAGAATGCGCTATCCTGGATGTCTACCCCCGGGAAATGAGCTTCCGATCCGCATGTGCCATGAGAATGGATCCAAAAAATGAGTCAAAGGGAAACCAGGCCCATGGCCTGGAACCGTGAGTCAGTCGCAGGTGGACCGGAACCCCGGGAACTCTTCCTCAACCCGGGGGACTTCGCCTTCGGCGACGAGCATACCCGCATCCGCACGATCCTCGGTTCATGTGTGGCGGTGACCTTCTGGCACCCCGAGCTGAAAATGGGCGCCATGTGCCACTACATGTTGCCGAGCCGCCTCCCGGAACCCGGTTCCACCGCGAATGGGCGTTATGGCAACGAAGTGCTGCAGATCATCACGGAGAGGTTCCAGGTCCAGAGCCTCAAGCCCAGTCACTTCCAGGTGAAAATTTTCGGGGGATCCAACATGTCCCCACGGCTGACCCATCCGGAGGCTCAATCCATCGGGGTGAAGAACCTTGAAATCGGCGTGAAGATTCTGACCGACAAGGGTTTCCAGATCCTCAGCGCCGATGTCGGGCATTGCCAGCACCGGACCATCATCTTTGATGTGCGGAACGGCGTGGTGTGGGTGCGACGGGGACCGAGCCGGTGTGAGATGAAATGTGTCTTCAAGCCTGAGGAAGGGTGCCCTCATCTCCAGGGGGCTTTCAATCGTGATGGCTCCACGCTTCGGCAGCAGGCCGGGCCAGCCTAGATTCCGCGCCGTCCGCTATCCCCATGCGGATCGTGCTGCTTTTTCAATCCATTCGCCTGGCTCCCCCTGGCCGGGCCACCGGCGGGAACATCCTTCGCCGAGGCCAGCTGCTCAGCAAGCAACCGGAAGAATGCCTCCGGAGCCTCCGCTGCGGGAAAGTGCCCGACGCCCGGCATGAGATGCTCGACCGCCTGGATGGCGTGGCGGTGTCCCCAGGCTCGCGCCAGGTGGCGCGGGGACTGCTGGCCGGTGATGCGATGGCAGGAGCACTGGGGTTGATCCGGCCTGGCCGGAAGGTGCCGTTCGTACTGCTTCAGGATCCGCAGGAACGCCTGGGCCGTCGCCGGCGGCGTGCCACCGAAGGCGTCCCAGAAGCCCGGAGGAACCGCCGCTCCCTTGCGGAACAGCATGCGCTCGATCCATGCCCGCCCGCGCGGTTCCCGGGTGAAACCGCGGAACAGCCATGCGCCGATCCCCGGAAGCAGCACCGGAGCGAGCACGGCCGGGAAATGATAAGGGCTCTCCACCATGACCAGCATCGGGTGTCCCGCCTGGGTGCGCCGCGCATGTTCCCAGGCCGCCACGCCGCCCAGGCAGAACCCGACGCTACCGGCGAAGGCATGGTCCTGCATCGCGCATGTGATCTCGGCCAGCATGCCGTCCATGGCCGCGGGCGGGGGTTCCGTCCGGCGTCTGCCCATGCCCGGCCACTCCAGCAGTGCGCAGTGCCAGGAGTCAAGGAACCAGCCCGGTATGGCCTGTCCGAGGTAGTCCGAAGGCGTGTTCCACCCGGGCAGGAAGAGCACCTTGGGCCCCTGGCCGAGCCAGCGCAGGCGTTCCGGCATCAGGCGCGCCGGTCGGCGTGGCGGACGATTCCGGCCAGCACCAGCCCCGCGACGGATCCGACCAGCCCGCTTATGGGCAGGAAGAAGGCCGTCCCGAACATGAGGTTGCCCATGCCCCCGGTGCCGATCCCCATGGCCAGGGAGCAGAGGAAGGAGCCGGCCGAGGCGACCAGTCCCCCCAGCAGGAAGCCCTTGCGCAGGCTGGTGGGACTGGACACCTGCAGCAGTGCGAAGAACACGAAGGTGTTGCCGCAGCAGACCAGGATCATCGCGAGGTAGTTCCAGGGATTGAAGTGCAGCGCCTGCCAAAGGTCGCCGTCCCTTCCCGCGGCATTGGCATAGAACCAGGCGGCGACGCCGCCCGTGGCGATGCCGTTGGCCACCGAAAGACGGAGGCGGGTCTGCATGGGGAGATTGGGCATGGCGACGCTCCAGAGGGCGAGGTTCAGGGCTCTCCTGCCAGCAGGCGGTAGAATTTCGGGAGACGGGTTTCCTTCTGGCACTGGCCGCAGAGTTCCTGGGAGGCCAGCAGCGGCAGTGGCCGTGGCCCCGGGCTGGCCTGGAGGTGCTGCTGCATCTCGAAGGCCAGGCAACGGGAGCGGGGCCCGCCCACGGCCCGGTTCATGCGCTGCCAGAGGTCGGCGATGGGTTCCTGGAAAGCATTGCCGAAACCCAGGGAGACGAAGTCACAGGGCGTGAGGTTGCCCCGCGCGTCCAGGTAGGCGTGCTGGGAGGCTGCGCCGCACCCGAACATGTCGGCGCTTTCCGCGTGGGCGAACACGGTGACCTTGGGATAGCTGCCGGACCAGTTGGCCCTGCGCTGGAATTTCAACAGCACTTCGCGATCCTGCGGCCCAAGGAACGGGTCGGGGCCGCAGTCCGCCAGGCGCCCGGCCGGCATCCCCTCCAGGATCCGGATTTCGTGGGCGCCGATCTGTTTGGCCAGGCGGGCCAAGGCTTCATGCTCTCCCCGCGCGAGGAAGGCTGGATCCGCCACGCATTGCACCATGACATGGGTGCCGCCGGCGCTCCGGAAGTGGTCCACCGCCGCCACGGCCGCGTCCCAGGCGCCAGGGTGGGACCGCAGCGCATCGAAGGAGGCCGCGTCGATCCGGTCCAGGCTGATCCCCACCGCGAAGAGGCCGGCCCGCGCCAGCGCCTGGGCGCGGTCCCGGGTCAAGCCCATGCCGCTGGTGTACAGGATGCTGGCCGACTGATCGCCGATGGCGGCCACCAGGTCCTCGAGATCTTCCCGCAGCAGGGGTTCGCCTCCGGTCAGGCCAAGGATCGAGGTGCCCATCCGCTGGAGCTGGGCGATGGCGGAGCGAAGCTGGGACAAGGTCGGATCCGGCGCTCCCGCCTGGTCCGCGGCGCTGCAATGCCAGCAGTGGTAGGCGCACCGGCCGGTCACGGCCATGAAGAGCGAGATCGGCGCGCTGCGCCGGGCCTGGGCGTGCTCCGCGAAACGGGTCCCGGTCCCGGGTGTGGCCCGCAGGAGCTGGTCGAAGGCCCGGGAAGGCATGGGCGGGAGGAAGGACGACACCAGGTACCCGCCGCGGACCGGGACGATGCGCTCATGCAGGCCCACATGGAGCATGGCGCGCAGCAGATGGCGGAACCGGTAGCGGGGATCCTTGCGGAATTCCCGGTGCACCGCCCAAAGCAGGCGGTGGCAGCGCCGATCGGACAGCATGCCCGCCAGGACCATGAAGTCCCTCAGCATGGCCGGACTCCCGTCACGCCCGCATAGCGGTGGGTGGTCCGGAACGGCGGCTCCCCGGCGAAGGTTTCAGCCAGCCGCGCTTCCAGGTCCGGAAGGTCGAGCACGCACCGGGTTCCCGCCAGGGCCCCGGTCTGGAAGCCCCAGGCGATGGCATCCCGCGCTGATCCATGCTGTTTCACCTGCTCCCCTTCGATGCCCTGGCCCGCGGCCAGCCCGGCACGGCTGACCTCCCGGGCCATCTGGGCGGTGTCGCGCGGCATCCGCATCCCGAGATGGAACACGTTCCGGATGTGCCCGGGCTGTCGCTCCATCAGGCGCAGGAATGCTCCGCTGAGTTCGGGAATGGTGTCCCTCCGGTTGGCCAGGAGGATCGCCTGCCCTCCCGGGCGCAGAATGCGCCGGATCTGCGGCAGGAGGCTCCGGCGGTCCATGTATTCCCATGACCAGAGCGCGGTCACCGCATCGAAGGTCCGGTCGGCCAGGGCGGGGAGGAGGTCGTGGACATCCCCCTGGAGGATGGTCACGTCCGGCGCCCTGGCCAGGCGCGCCAGCATGCCGGCCGAGGCATCGATTCCGGTGTACTGGCCTTCGAACCGGCCCTGGCGGAGATAGTCCAGCACCAGGCCCATGCCGCACCCGAGGTCCAGGATCCGTCCCCCGGGCGGAACGGCCAGGAGGCCAAGGATGTCCCGGCTTACCGGCGCCATGAAGGCCTGCCAGGTCCGGGCATAGGTCGCCGCCGAGCGGTCGTAGTCCCGGGCGATGTCATCCAGGCCGGCGCGGCGGCCCCGCAGGTAGCGCTCCGTTATGCGCCAGAAAAAGGGAAGCCGGTTCATGGGGCCGCCTTCTGTCCCAGGAAGGCATACTCCAGCCATGAGCGGCGCCGGGTGTTTCCCTGGAAGCCGGCTCCCTGCAGCAGGGCTTCGAGGGCCATGGGGTCCAGGAAACGCGACCGGTCGACGAAGAGCCATTCGAAGGCCTGCACGGTTCTCCCCGGCAGCCCACGCACATCGAATTCCTGCACCAGGATGCGCCCCCCCGGCCGGAGCACGCGGTGCATCTCCGTGGCTGCGGCGGAGGCGTCCTTGATGTGGTGGAGAGCATCCACGCAAAGCACCACGTCGAACCGGTTGGTCTCGAAAGGCAGTTCCTGGGCCCGGCCCGCAACCGCCCGGAGGTTGGCCCGGGCCGGCATGCGCTCCAGCATGGCGCGGCAGGGGTCGAGGACCACCACTTCCCGGCAGAGGCCGGCGGCTGCCGACGCCACCCGGCCGGTTCCGCCGCCGATGTCCAGGACCGTCTCGTGGGCCCGCAGTGCGGCCAGTTCCAGCAGAGGCGCCACGGGAGCCACGCCTGCGAGGCCGACGAAGGCATCGTAGATCGGCGCATACACCGCGAACCAGTCAGTGGGCATGTGTGACATGTTCCTCCAAAACCACCCGTTAGCCACTCCGGATTGTTGGAGATCGCCTGGCCCGCGTGCTAGCGTGGCGTAAGGTGATCCATGCGGCGCAGATCCTTCCTGAAAGGCGCGGGGGTTGTCACCATCCTGGTGGCGGGCGGCGGGGTATGGCGCGCCTTCGACCAGGGGGTCTTCAGCGCCGGCACCGGACCGGCCTACCTGCCCTGGGAGGACTGGCGCAAGGGGACCAACGACGGCCTGCTGGGCCTGGTGCGCGCCGCGATCCTGGCGGCCAGTCCGCACAACACCCAGCCCTGGCTGTTCAAGGTGACGGAAGGTGCCATCGAGCTGTACCTGGACCCCCGGAGGAATGTCGGGGCGCTGGATCCCTTCCTGCGGGAGGCCCACATCGGCATGGGCTGCGCGCTGGAGAACCTGGTGCTGGCCGCGGTGGCCAAGGGCTCGGCGCTGGTCGTCACCCTGGTGCCGGGAAAGCTCGGGCCGATTCCCGCGGCAACCGGGCCGGTGCTGGTGGCGCGGGTGGCCATCGCCGCCTGCATCCAGGAACTGGACGAGCGGTACGAGGCCATCCCCCGGCGCCACACCAATCGCAGTCCCTACCTGCCGCACCGGCCGATTCCCCCCCCGTTCCTGGACGCCCTCAGCCATCTGGCCGACGATGAAACGGATGTCAGGCTGTTCCTCATCGGTCCCGAGGCGGACCGGAAGACCTTCGTGGCCTTGAGCGCCGCGGCCAACGCCGAACTGTATTCCGATCCGGAGGTGATCCGCGCCAACGAGCGCTGGCTCCGGCAGGACTGGGGCGAGCTCCAGGAACACCGCGACGGCCTCACCATCGATGCCTTCGGGCTGCCGCCCTTCATGACCGGGGCCGCGAAGATGCTGCCGGCCCAGCTGCTCCGGCGGGTGGCGGCGCGCGGGGCGATGAGCGGCTACGCGGACCTGATGTCCAGCGCGCCGCTGATCGGCATCATCGCGGTCCACGACCGCTACGACCGGGAACAATGCCTGCGGGCCGGGCGGATCTGGCAGCGGGCGCATCTGCTGGCCACGGCCCGGGGCCTGGCCGGGCGGCCCTGCAACGAGGCCGTGGAACTGATCGACCACGAAAAAGCCCTCGGCAGGCCGCCGAAGCAGGCCGGCCTGCTGGCCGAAATCATCCGGGACGGTTCCTGGGAGCCGACCTTCGTCTTCTACATGGGCTATGCGACCCAGGCGGCCCGGCCCAGTCCGCGGCGGCCGGTGGATACGGTGGTGCTCTGAGCCTCCGGACCGACCGGTGAGGCGTGACATAATCGATCACGACCATGCCACTTGTGGTGTCCTGGAGGCTGCCGTGAAAAGCGCCCTGTTCGAAGCGATGCGCACGATCCGGATCGTGGAGCGGCCCCGGCCCGAGGTTTCCGGGGGCGAGGTGCTGCTGCGCGTGCGCTACTGCGGGATCTGCGGCACCGATGTGCGCATCTACACCAAGGGCACGCCCTCGCGGCTGGGGACGGTGCTGGGGCACGAGCTGTGCGGCGAGATCGTCGCGTGCGGCCCCGAGGCGCGCGGCCATCGGCCCGGCACCCGGGTGGCGGTGAACCCGATGCCCGCCTGCGGCGCCTGCTACCACTGCCGCCGGGGGGAGTACAGCCTCTGCGCGGAGGCGGGCCGGCGGGAAATCGGGTTCAGCCCCGAGTACGATGGCGGCATGGCCGAGTACGTGCTCATCCGCCAGCCCGACCAGATGCTCATTCCGCTGCCGGACACGGTGACGTTCGAGCAGGCGGCCCTGGTGGAGCCGCTGGCGGTGTCGCTCCACGCGGTGAAGCTGTCCGGCCAGCGGATCGGCGAAACGGCGCTGGTGCTGGGCACCGGGATGATCGGGCTGGGGGTCGTGGCGTTCCTCCGGCACGCCGGGGCCGGGCTCATCGTCGCCGCCGACCGTTCGCCGGCCAAGCTGGAGCTGGCGCGGCGCATGGGAGCGGACGTGGTCCTGGAGGTGGCGGAGGGGGCCGATCTGGCGGCCCAGGTGCGCGGCCTCACCGGAGGCCGGGGGCCCGACCGGGTGTTCGAGTGCGCCGGGACGCCGGCCGCCTTCCGGCTGGCGCCGCAGCTGGTGAAGCGGGGCGGGCAGGTGGTGCTGGCCGGGTTCTGCGACGAGGAGGTGCTGATCAATCCGCACACCCTGGTCATGGGCGCGGTGGAACTGAAGGCCGTGATCGGCTACTACGACGATTTCGGGGACGTGGTGCGCTTCCTGGCCCGGCAGCCGTTCGACGTCCAGGATCTCATCAGCGGCGTGATCCCGCTGGAGGATGTGGAGGCGCGCGGGTTCCGCAAGGTCCTGGAGGACCCTGGGACGATCCGCGTGCTGGTGCGGCCTGGATCCTGGCCGGCGGCGGATGCATCAAATTGAAGCGACAGGTCGTCCATTTTGAGCCATTCGCTCATGGAACCGAAATGCTTCATGAGCTGTAAGTTATTTGTGGACAGCAGGTTCCGGCTGTGGCACACAAGCTGCTCTTTGAGCGGGTGCCACCGGTCCCGGGGATTCCCGGCCGGGGCGCAGGGCAGCGGCAGGATTCCAGGGCACGGCAAGCCACAGCGGAGCAGGCGATGGAAACCCTCAAAATGGTCGTGCTGGTGACCTACTTCACGATCCTGAGCATTCTCAGCATCTATGGCGCGCATCGGCTGTGGATGCTGTGGCTCTACTACCGCAACAAGAGCAATCCCCCGGTGCCCCTCGGCGGCCCGGACTTCCTGCCCGTGGTGACCGTGCAGCTGGCGGTCTTCAACGAGGTCAATGTGATCGAACGGCTGCTGGACCATGTGGTGCGGATGGACTGGCCCAGGGACAAGCTCGAGATCCAGGTGCTGGACGACTCCACCGACGACACGGTGCAGGTGGCCCAGGCGGTCTGCGCCAAGTACCGGGCCCTGGGCTTCGACATCGCCTACCTGCACCGCACCGAACGCACCGGCTACAAGGCCGGCGCCCTGAAGCACGGCCTGCGCACCGCCAAGGGCGAGTTCGTGGCCATGTTCGACGCCGATTTCGTGCCCACCGTGGATTTCCTCCGCCAGGCCGTGCCCTACTTCGCCGACCCCGGGATCGCCTTCGTCCAGGGCTGCTGGGACCACCTGAACCGGGACTTCTCCCTGCTGACCCAGGTCCAGGCCATCCTCCTGGACGGGCATTTCGTCTTCGAGCACACCGCCCGGAACCGCTCCCATGCCTTCTTCAACTTCTCCGGCACCGCCGGCATGTGGCGGGTGAGCGCCATCGCCGACGCCGGCGGCTGGCAGCACGACACCATCACCGAGGACGCCGACCTCAGCTACCGGGCCCAGCTCAAGGGCTGGCGCGGCGTCTACCTCAAGGAC
>Ga0181516_10000589_pt1 | contig 32067 bp, 25 predicted proteins | sample PEATcosm2014_Bin_25_FD_121104 | JGI IMG/M metagenome (GOLD analysis project Ga0181516, IMG submission 121104) | Peatland microbial communities from MTU Mesocosm Facility, Houghton, MI, USA - PEATcosm2014_Bin01_10_metaG | ecosystem: Environmental > Terrestrial > Soil > Wetlands > Peat | place... | reverse complement strand
TTGGTCTCGTGCATGCGGTTGAGGCAGCGCACAAAGGTGCTTTTGCCGCAACCGGAGGGGCCGATCAGCGCCGTAGCGTGGTTGGCCGGAATGGGTAAATTGATGTCCTGCAGCGTGTGATTGGTGCCATACCACGCATTCAGGTTGGTTACCTCGATGCCGACGCCCACGTTCGCATTTCTCCTTGTGCACTCCGCTGAATCTGAAAACTTCAAGCCGCGATTTTCAAGAAATCACGACACCGCAACACTTTCCAAAGGCCATCTCCAGGAGAAATGCCTTTCTAGCTTGCCCCTTTCAAAACGCCGCGGCTGGTGACGTAGCGGACCAGCGAAACCGCCAGCACAATCAGCACGATCAATACCAGGGAACCGGCCCACGCCAGGCGGTGCCACTCGTCGTAGGGGGAGAGCGCGTAAACGTAGATCTGCAAGGGCAGCGCGGAGATGGGCTCGTCGAGCCGCTCGCTCCAGCCCACGTTGCCGAAAGCTGTAAAGATCAAAGGCGCAGTCTCACCGGCGACGCGGGCAAAGGCCAACATGCAGCCGGTGATGATGCCCGGCGAAGCGGTCTTGACGGTAATCGACAGGACAGATCGCCAATTGGGCACGCCCAGCGCCAGGGCCGCTTCGCGCACAGCGTTGGGAACCATGAGCAGCATTTCTTCGGTGGTGCGGCACACCGTGGGGATCATCATGATGCCCAAGGCCACGCCGCCGGAGAAGGCAGAAAAATGCCCTTGCGGCACCACGATCAGCGAGTAGACGGCGATGCCCATGACGATGGACGGGACGCCGTTGAGCACGTCGGCGGTGAAGCGGACGGCGTTCGCGAGCTTGGTTCCGCGGCCAAATTCGGCAAGGAAGATGCCGCCGCTGATGCCAATGGGAACTCCGATGGCGCTGCCGACGCCCAACAGAATGGCCGAGCCGATAATGGCGTTGGCCATGCCGCCGCCCGGTTCGCCCACCGGCTTGGGCACGTCGGTGAAGAACGCCAGGCTGATGGAACTGGCGCCCTTGTAAATGAGGTAGATGAAGATGGCCACCAGCGGCGCAACCACCAGGAAGGTGGAGAGCACCGCCAGGCCAGTCGCCGCGGCATCGCTGACCGTTCGTATCTTCGCCCGCAGCTTGTGTTCGTTTCCCACCAATCGCACTCCAACTTGCTTGCAGTGTTGCATTAGCCCTTTTCGTGCACTGTGAACTGTCCCTTGTCAGCTGCCTTTAGTGCACCTGTGCCGGCGCGCCGCGTGTGACTGCCCACACGAGCAGCCTGGCAAAAGCGTTCACAATAATCGTCACCACAAACAGCGCAAGGCCAATCTCCATGAGCGCGCTCAGGTGCAGATCGCCCGAGGCCTCGGCGAATTCGTTGGCAATGACCGACGCCATGGAACTGCCGTTTGCCAAAAGCGACTGGTGAATTTCCGGGCTGTTGCCGATGACCATGGTGACGGCCATGGTTTCGCCCAGGGCGCGGCCGAGACCGAGGATGATGGCGCCGACAATGCCGATGCGCGCGTTGCGCAGCACGCCGACGCGGATCATCTCCCAGCGCGTGGCGCCGAGCGCGAGCACGGCCTCGCGCTGCGAGATGGGCACGGCCGTCATGACTTCGCGGGTGAGCGAGGAGACGATGGGCAGGATCATGATGGCGAGAATGATGCCGCCGGCCAGGAAGCCGAGGCCGGTCGGGTTGTCGTCGCCGAAGAAGCCCGTCCATCCCAGGGTGGCGATGAGAAACGGATTGAGCCGTTCGCGCAGCAGCGGCACCAGGACGAATACCGCCCAGAGTCCGTAAATGACGCTGGGAATGGCCGCCAGCAGTTCCGTAATGAAAGCCAGCGGCCCGCGCAATACTTTGGGGCACATTTCGGTAAGAAACACTGCTACGCCAATCGCGAGCGGCACAGCGAGCAGAAGGGCGAGGAACGACGTAACCAGCGTGCCATACAGGAAGGGCAGGGCGCTGAAGTGGCCGTTGACCGGGTCCCAATACATGTGCTGTTTGGAATACGGATCGATAAAGGATTTAAAGAAGAAGTCGAAACCGAACTTGGCCCAGGCCAGCTTGGACCGCACCACCATCTCCGAGGCGATGAGGACAACAATGCCAAAGATGGTGAGGGCGCAAAGAACCATGAGCACATGGAAGCCGCGGTCGGCGATGGCCGAGTTGCCGCGTGCCAGAAGAAATTTGCGAATGGCAGAATCTTCAACCGGATGGGTTGTGGCCGCTGGCCGATCGCCCGTAGTCGCGGGTCCGGGCGGAACTTGAACTTGGGAGATGTGAATCTCAGGCACGTCGGCTATCACCTTTTTCAGGCTACCGGTCCAATGTGAACGTGAGGTTACAAGCCTGCTAAATCAGGCGCATACATCAGAGAATTCCAAGATTCTTTGCATTGGCAGCCCTGTAAACCGGCGCGGGATCGCTGCCCGCTGGAAGCAAAATCCATCTCCATGGAGAACCTGCATCCGGTAAGCTGGGGAACGGAAATCCCGGAAGGCTGGAACCATGCTCCAAAGATTGACCTTAGCCGGTTTTGTCCTCATAGGCGCCTTCGTCTCGGCCCAGAGTGTACCGCAGCCCGACCCGCCGGTGCGGACGTGGAAAGCGGCATGGATTACGCACCCAACCGCACCGCTGCGCGAACCGATTGTGCTGCATTTCCGGCGGCCGCTGTCGCTGGCCGCAGTTCCGGCGAGCTACCCGGTGCGGGTGAGCGCCGACAACCGCTTTGTGCTGTTTGTGAACGGCAAGCGTGTGGGCGACGGGCCGGCGCGGGGCGACCTGACGCATTGGCGCTACGAGCGCTTCGATTTGGCGCCGCTGCTGAAGCCCGGCCAGAACCTGATTGCGGCGACGGTGTGGAATTTTGGCGTGTATGCGCCGATTGCGCAGATTTCAGATCGAACGGCGTTTCTGCTGGAAAGCGAAGCGGCGGGCGAGATGGGTATCAGCACGCCCGATGGCTGGCAGGTGGAAGAGGAAAGAGGCCACAAGGTCCTCGACCGCAGTTCGGTGACGCTGAGGGAGTATTTCGCTTCCGGGCCGGGCGAGGAGATTGATGCGGCGAAGTACGGCTGGAACTGGCAGGACGCGGTCGTTGTTGCTGGAGCGTGGGTTCCGCCCGGCGATCCGCTGCGGGATAGCATTTTTCAGGGGGCGAACAAAGGTCACTCGGCAGGAGTGCAGGGCGATAACGCCTGGGATTTGGTTGAGGATCTGCTGCCGCATACGGAGTACGCGCCGACCGAAGCGGGAACTGCCGTGCGGAGCGAGTTGCCTGCACTCAAGGTATTTCCTGCCGCCAGGGCGACTGTGCCTGTGGGGACTCACGTTCACCTGCTGCTGGACCGCAAATCCCTGACTACTGCCTATCCGCAACTGACTGTGTCCGGTGGCAAGGGCGCGCGGGTTGTGTTGACATACTCCGAGGCCCTTTACGACAAGGCCGGTCACAAAGGGGACCGGGACGAGGTGGGCGACCGGATTGCGCGCGGGCTGAAGGACAGTTTTTTGCCGGACGGGGGAGAGCTCCGGAGATTTCAGCCGCTGTGGTGGCGCACCTGGCGCTATCTCGACCTCGACATCCAGACCGCCGGGGATCCGCTCACGCTGGAGGGGCTGACGGCCCAGTTTACCGCGTACCCGTTTGAGGAGCGCGCCAGGATGCAGACCGGCGAACCGGACCTGGACAAGATATGGGAGATCAGTTGGCGGACGGCACGGCTGGATGCGCACGAGACCTACATGGACACGCCGTACTACGAGCAGTTGCAGTACATCGGGGATACGCGGGTGCAGGCGCTGATCTCTTACGCAGTGGCGGGTGACGACCGGCTGGCGCGGCAGGCAATTGCCGCCTTTGACCAGTCGCGTTCGGCGGACGGGATCACGCGCAGCCGCTACCCGAGCTCGCTGGCCCAGACCATTCCGACATTTTCGCTGTTGTGGATCGGCATGGTGCACGACTACTGGATGTATCGACCAGATCCGGAGCCGGCGCGCGCGGCATTGACCGGAACTCGCGCGGTTCTTAACTGGTATGCGGGCTACGAACAGCCGGACGGGCTGCTGCGCGAGTTGCCGGAGTGGAGCTTTGTGGACTGGGTTTCGACGGGGACGATTCCGACCTACAGCGCCGCGGGCGAATCGTGCGTTACGACGCTCGAGTACCTGGGCGCGCTGGAGGAAGCCGCGGACCTGGAAAGAGGCCTGGGCGACGCGCAGATTGGCGCCAGCTACCAGGTCCGCGCGGGGCGCGTGCGGCAGGGGCTGGCTGGGAAGTGCTGGAGTTCCGAGCGGGGCCTGGTTGCGGACAATCCGGACCTGAAGAACTTTAACCAGCAGGCGAATATCCTGGCCGTCCTCTACAACGTGGTTCCAAAGGACCGGCAGCAGGCGGTGCTGGGCAAGATGCTGGCGATTGAGCCGGGAACCGCGCCCGATGGGATTTTGAGCGCTTCGTACTACTTCCGGTTCTACCTGGCGCGGGCGCTCGACCATGCGGGGATGGGCGACGAGTATCTGCACTCGCTGGACCCGTGGCGCAAGCTGCTGCCGCTGCATTTCAGCACTTGGCCCGAGATTCCCGGCGACACGCGCTCGGACTCGCATGCGTGGACTTCGCACCCGATCTACGACCTGCTGACGCTAGTGGCGGGGATTGAGCCTGCGAGCCCGGGTTTTGCAACCGTTCGGATTGCGCCGCACCTTGGCGCGCTGCCGGGGCTGACGGCCAGGTTCCCGCATCCAGCGGGCGAGATCGCGGTGGAATATCACTGGGAGGCTGGGGGGCTGGACGCGTCGATTACTTTGCCGGGCAAACTGGAAGGGACGTTTGAGCTGAACGGGAAGTCGTGGCCGCTGAAAGCAGGCGCGAATCGGGTGCACGTGCCGTCGAATTGAAAGCCGGTGATTTTGAAGCGAAATTCAGGGAAAGGATGGCAGGAAGAACAGCGGGCTGTTCTTTGGGAAGGGAATTGCCGATAAATGGTATCTGGAGGGTCGATTTGGCTGCTTGCACCATAGGTATGTCCGGCAGGGAGCGAGCGGCAAGGGCCGGCCATCCCGTGGAGATGCAGGACAGGTTCCAGATGGCGTTTGAGTTTGCGAACGTCGGCATCGGCATTCTGGATCTCGACGGCAATTTCTGTGACTCGAACAAGGCGCTGACGGAGTTGCTTGGCTTCTCAAAGGCTGAACTGGCGACGATGAACCTGCGGGACATCTGGGTGCCAGAGGAGCGGAAGCAGGCGCTGGCCGATTTCAGAAGGGCAGCCCGCGGTCTGAAGGTCAAGACGCTTTTCGAACGGCGGTATTTGAACAATCGCGGCGAGATTTTGGTTGCGGAAGTGACGCGGGGGCTGGCGCGGAGCGAGAAGGGCGAGCCGCTTTACTTCATTGTGAGTTTCTGCGACATTACCGAGCGCAAACGGCTGCAGGTTCTGCTGGAAGAGCAGGCGTCGACCGATGTGCTGACAGGAGTGATGAACCGTTGCCGCATCGAGGAAAGGGCGAGCTTTGAAGCGATGCGGGCGGATCGCTACGGCGAAAGGCTGTCGCTGCTGATGATCGACCTGGATCACTTCAAGGCGGTGAACGACAGCCGTGGCCACGGCGCCGGAGACCGCGTGCTGCGGGAGTTTTGCGAGATTGCGCGGAACTGCCTGCGTTCGATCGACATGCTGGGGCGGTGGGGCGGCGAGGAGTTTGTGGCGCTGCTGCCGGAGACCGGGACCAAGGACGCAGGACGCGTGGCGGAACGGCTGCGGGCAACGCTGGCGGGATATCGTTTTGAGGACGATCTGCAGGTGACGGGCAGCGTGGGCGTGGCCTCTTATCGCGAGGGAGAAGAACTGTCGGCGCTGATGGAGCGCGCGGATGCGTGCATGTATCGCGCCAAGGAGACGGGCAGGAACCGGGTGGTTGTGGATGCGGAGGACCTGAAGCGCGACACGGCAGGTCAAACGGCCAACCTGCAGATGGTGAATCTGACCTGGCGCGCCAGTTACCGATCGGGGCAGCCGTTAATCGATGCCGAACACCAGGAACTTTTTCACCTGACGAACCAGATCCTGGTGGCGATGGAGGGAGGCGGCGGAGGGGACGCAGAGATTCTGCCGCTGGTCCGCGGCTTGATTGCGCACGTTCAGGCGCATTTCAAACACGAGGAAAGGCTCCTCGCGGAGGCCAGTTACCCAGCAGCCGCGGCGCACTGCGAGCATCATGGCAGGCTGCTTGAAAGGGCTCGCCAGCTAGCGGACGAGTTCGAGCGCCAGGCGGGATCGTCTGCCGAATTGCTTGGCTTCCTGATTCATGACGTGGTGGCGCAGCATATGCTGCAGGACGACCGAAAGTTCTTCCGGTGGCTGCGATCGAGGGCGGGCTGAGGGATTTCCCGGGTGAGGCGGGTAGCAGGCGAGTTTGCTTCCCAAACTCCCCGCTGCAAGGTGGCTTGAGGCCGCAAATTCATGCAATTTTCCTGTGGGGAGGGGCGGCGGGCTTACATCCCGCGAATGGCTTGCCGGGCAGAACGCACTTCGGCGGCCAACACTTGCAGCACCTTCAGCGCCAGCAGCGGCGCAGCCTTCATCAGTCCGGTGAAGTCTTCCCGCGCCACAAAACGCAGTTCCGCGTCCTTGCGGGCGATTGCCGACAGCGTATAGGGCTCGTTGCCGATAAGTCCCGGCAACCCCAGCAGCGAGCCGGCGGGAGCTTCCAATGACATCACCTCTTCGCCGGCAGGACCGGTCATGCTCAGCGTGACCACTCCGTGGCGAAGGATGTAAAGCCCGGCCGGCGCATCGCCCTGCCGGAACAGAAGGCGGTCCGCTCCGCAAAGAATAGCGGAAGACTGTTTTTCAAGCGCCTCGATCAGTTCGGAATCTGCAATAAACGCTGCGGGATCCAGTTGCACGGCAGGTCTCCTTGGATGAATGCGGGGAACACATCGACCCACTGACTCGATGCCCGTCCCAACCATACTTTCATCGTCGGAGATGTTCGAATGTGATGAGAATCACATTTCGCACACGGCCTGCGGTTCGCTTCTGCCAGCTTCGATCAATCGGAGACCATGACCTCGCCGGGCAGGATGGGCCGCGTGCGATAGAGCTTGCCCCGCGCCGCCAGCAATCCCATGAAAAGCAGCACGGCGACAAAGACCAGCAGCTTCGCCAGGTCACCGGTCTGCGAGCGAGGCAGGGCCTTCCAAAGCACCAGCAGGACAGTCTGCGCCGCTGTTACCGCCCACACCGTGCCATAGAAGAATCGCCGCTCTGTGCCCTCGTTTTTCGTCGAAGGCCCGACGCGGGGCAGCTTGCCCAGCGCTCCCAGCACCAGCACGATCGCTGCCAGCGGGAAGTAGCCGTAGTCGTAAATCTGCTTCATATACCAAACGCCGGTGGCCGAGGCCACAGCCAGCCCAGTGAGGTTCAGCAGGGCAAAACTGATGGCGGCGCTCCAGGCAAAGGTGTAGCACACGCGGCGATAGAGCGGGTTTGGCCGGTCCTCGTCAAAGCGCAAGATGTAGGGCTTGGGCTCCACGCCAGGCAATTGGCCCCGCATCCCGGCGATGCCGGTGCCGATCAATACGGCGGCCAGCCACAGCGAGTTGGCCCGGCCAAATCCGTGGGCAAACAGGCTGAAGGTGAGGGGCCCCGGCGCCAGAAAGAAAACCCAGATCCAGATGGGCCAGTGCAGCAGGCGATAGTATCCCTTGTTGCGCTCGCGAATCTTCCGCTCGTGAGCGTATTCAACTTTCCCTTTGTATTGCATCGGGTCGAGTCTTGCAGAGCGGACCGCGTCGCGTCAATCCGGCCGGGCGCCCGCGCCGCATCGATTTGCGCTCCAAGACATCGAATGGAGCATGGGGATTCACGTATCGGTATTGGATCTTGTGAGCATGAGGCCGGGCGAATCGGCCGGCCAGGCAGTGGCGCGCTCGGTGGAACTGGCCCAGCACGTCGAACAGTGGGGCTACAAGCGCTACTGGCTCGCAGAGCATCACTCCATCCCCGGCTTGGCCTGTGCGGCGACCGCCGTCCTCATCGGCCACATTGCCGGCGCCACCCGCACCCTGCGCGTGGGCAGCGGCGGCGTGATGCTGCCCAATCACGCCCCTCTGGTGGTTGCCGAGCAGTTCGGAACCCTCGAAGCGTTGTATCCGGCCCGCATCGACCTCGGCCTGGGGCGCGCTCCGGGCGGCGACTATGCGACCATGCGGGCGCTGCGCCGCGACTCCCACCAAAGCGGCGACGACTTTCCCGCCCTGCTCGAAGAACTGCGCGGCTACCTCGCAGTCGAGCGGCCCGGCCAGGCCGTGCGCGCAATCCCCGGGCAGGGAAGCAACGTCCCCATCACACTGCTTGGATCGAGCACTTTCAGCGCGCAACTGGCTGCCCGGCTGGGACTGCCCTTCGCCTTTGCCGCACACTTTGCCCCCGAGGCCCTTTATGCTGCGGCCGAACTCTACCAGGAGCTTTTTCAGCCCAGTCCCGTCCTCGACCGCCCTTACTTCATGGCGGCCGTAGCGGTGATTGCCGCGGAGACCGATGCGTCTGCGCGCCGCCTCTTCACCACGCCGCAGCAGCGCTTCCTCCGCCTCATTCGCAATCAGCCGGTGGAACTGCTGCCGCCGGTCGACTCCATGGAACCGCTATGGACGCCAGGGGAGCGCGTCGCCGTCGAATCCAGGCTGGGCGCGGCCATCGTCGGCTCCGATGCCACCGTGCAGGCGGGCTTTGAGCGGTTGATCCGCGAAACAGGCGCTCTGGAGATCATTGTGGTCACTGACACCTACGACCCCGCAGATCGGCTTGACTCCTTCCGCCGCGTGGCCGAGATTGCGGCAAAGGCAACCCGGGCAACGGTTGCGGTGTCCTAAACTACAGCAAAGTCAGAGGCTTTGCCCGAAACTCGGTACTGCAAAGTGCGCGGCTCAGAGTGGGGAGCCGCGGCGATTGCCCTCAGGTCTCCATTTCAGTAAGCTTGCGGCGGCAGCGGTTTCGATTCTGCTCTTTGCAGCATGCTCGATGCCGAGTGGCGTTATCCTCAAGAAAACGCCGCCTTGCAAGGTCTTAAGATTTCAATATTTGAATCGAAACCGCTCTGGCAGGGAGGATCATTCCTTGAGCAATCGAACGGCTTTTCTGCTTCTGGCAGTCTCGATCGTTCTGCCGGCCTCGGCGCAGTCGACGCCGGCGGGTGCTTCCCAGTCGCCGCCCGTCACCCTCTACGGCGCCTTGAAGCCAGCCCTCGATACCGTGCAGCAGGCGCTCGACAACGTCCGCATCGAAAAGTGGAAGCGCGGCACCGTTCGCGAAGAAGCCGGCGCAAACATCGAGGATATCGAGAAAGACATTCAGCAGACTTTGCCGCCGCTGGTGACCGCGGCCGACCAGGCTCCGGGGGCGATCAGCAAAGCGCTGCCTGCTTTTCGCAACGTCGACGCCCTCTACGATGTGCTGCTGCGCGTCGTTGAGGCTGCACGCGTTTCCGCGCCAGCCGATCAGGTGAGCGAACTGCAGGAGGCCCTGATCGGCCTGGGCGGCGCGCGCCGCAAAATGGCCGAACGCCTGCAGGACGCGGCCGCCGCGCAGGAGAAGCAGATCGGCGACTTGACGGCACAGGTCCAGACGCAGACGGCTGCAGCACGCGCTGTTCCGCCGCCGGCACCGGCGCAGCCATGCACGCCGCCTACCCCGGCGAAGAAGGCGGCGAAGAAGAAACCCAAGCCGCCCGCGAACCCGCAGCAAAAACCGGCCGGCACTCAGTCCGCACCGCCCTCCGTTAAGCCGTAGCCCGGGTGTTCTATCTCTGGATTTTCAGATATGGGAAAGCACCACTCCCCAGCCGTAGCCAGGCGCCGCGTCCGTGCGGCATCTCTGTATTTGGCGCCTGGGTTCGATCCAGCCACGATTGAGCCGCCCTCAATCGTCTGTCCTCCCACCCGTGCTTTATGATTTCCCAGTGCGGGATCGGTTTCTGGCCGCACGTCAGGCGGCACGATGACCATTCCGGCACCTCCCTCCCTCGATTCCAAATTGCAGTTGCGCAAGACCATGGGTTTCTGGGATGTGCTGCTGTTCAACATCGCCACCGTGCTGGGGCCGCGCTGGATCGCCGCCGCCGGGCACAACGGCACCTCCTCCATTAGCCTGTGGGTGCTGGCCGCCGTATTCTTCTTCGTCCCCGGCGCCTTCGTAATCAACGAGCTTTCGTCGCGCTTCCCCGAGGAGGGCGGCCTTTACGCCTGGTCCAAAGAGGCCTTCGGCGACTTTCACGGCTTCATCGCCGGCTGGACGTACTGGATCTACACCTTCTTCTACTTTCCCGGGTTGCTGCTGGCCTCGGCGTCCATGGCCGCCTACATCTTCGGAGAACGCGGCATCACGCTGGCCCACGACCGCACCTTCCAGGTATCCGTGGCCCTGGGCCTGCTGCTGGTGGCCGTGGTGCTCAACATCGTCGGCCTGAACATCGGCAAGTGGCTGCAGAACGCGGGCGGCGTGGGCACCTACGCTCCGTTGGTGATGCTGGTGGGCATCGCCGCCCTGGTGTACTTCCACCACGGCTCCGCCACCCACTTCACGCTCGCCAACATGATGCCCACCTGGAACTGGGACACGGTCAACTTCTGGTCGCAGATCGCCTTCGCTTTTACCGGCCTGGAACTTGTCTCCTGCATGAGCGAAGAAATCCACGACCCGCGCCGGACCCTGCCTCGCGCCGTCTTCGGGGCCGGCGCGCTCATCGCGATCATGTACATCGCCGGCACCTTCGCCATCCTCACGCTGGTCCCGGCCGCCGATCTTGACCCGCAGAGCGGCGTCTTCCATGCCATCACGCTGGGTTCCACGGTTCTGCAACTCGGCTTCCTCGGCATGCTGGCCGCCATCCTGGTCACGGCCGGGAATGCCGGTGGCGTGGGCTCAACCGTGGCCGGTATCGCGCGGGTACCGTTTGTGGTGGGCGTCGATCGCTACCTGCCCGAGGCCTTCGGCAAAATCCACCCCCGCTGGAAGACGCCTTACGTCTCCATCCTGGTGCAGGCCGGCATCTCTGCCGCCATCCTGCTGGCAAGCCAGGTGAACGAGTCCATTCGCGGCGCCTACCAGTCCCTGGTCGACATCGCCATCATCCTGTACTTTGTTCCGTTCCTCTACATGTTTGCGGCGGTCATCAAACTGGCCAACCGTCCCGACCGCAAAACCAACCCCCACGCCGTGCTGGTACCAGGCGGCAAGGTTGGGGTCTGGATCTGCGGCGGGTTGGGTTTCGTGGTCGTCCTTGTGGGGATCTTTGTGTCGCTCGTCCCGCCGGGAGATTCATCGAACAAGCTGGTCTTTGAATTGAAGCTGGTGGGCGCAACGATCGGGGCAATCCTGCTGGGTCTGGCCCTCTACTGGCGGGGGGTGCAAAGCAAGCGGATCCAAGGCTGACCTGGTCAGACGCCCGAGCCTTCGCTGCTACGCATGAAGCGTCAAGATCAAGCAACTCTCCTCGGCAGCCATGAACGCATGAATCCGCTGGGATGCATCCCGCAGCACAAATCCAGCTCGTACGGTGGTGCAATTGCCGATGCGCAGCCAGATCGCTTTGGGCGGACTTCCCAGCAGAACGCTCCGCTCAGAGAAGTCCGAATCCTTGGGGACGATTACATACGAGTTTTTCATCGCGTAGGCCCATACGGCGTCGTCCGGCATGCTTGCCAAGCCGCAGTCCCTGACATGAGCCGATTCCGGATACAAATCGTCAATCGACGCAATCAAGCGTGGAGACAGATTCTCATCGAGAAGGAGCTTCAAGCCGATCGAATCTCAAATTTGCGTTCACGGTCGGCCGCAAAGGCCAGGCAGGCACGAATATCGGTCTCGGTCAGGTCGGGAAAATCGGCCAGGATATCGGATTCCGTCATTCCCGCGGCAAGGTATTCGAGCACATCGTAGACGGTAATGCGCAACCCGCGCACACAGGGCTTCCCGCTGCGCTTACCCGATTCGATCGTAATGACCTTCGAATAATCCATGCAGCTTCAGAATAGGGCAAGTTCTCCAGCACGGCAAACCCAATCCGAATTGCGAAACGAGATGGCCCAACCCGTCAAAAAAGTCCCCACATTTCGCCGTACCGAAGAACGGCGCAATGCGGGGGAGTTGGAAGGACATCAATTACGACACGCTACAAGAGACAAAAGTCGCTAAAACCAACGGGAATTTACCGCTTCACCAGCTTCTCCAGCCGCGGATCCTGCACCAGCGCGGCAAACTCCGGCTCGGTATAGACCTTGTTCAGGTTGCGGAAGCCGTCATCCTTGGCGCGCTTCAAATATTCGAGGGCTCCTTCCACGTTGCCCCGCTTGGCATACGCCTTGGCAATCAGGAAGGCGATCATGGCGCGCTGCTCCGGCGTGCGCACCTGGGCCGAGACGCCGTCCAGTGTGTTGCTGAGGATGTCGGCGTTCAACTCGAGCGCCCGGGCATATTCCTTCATGCCGCGCTCGGTCTCGCCTACGCCGATCCACGCCTCGGCAATGTTCAGGTGGGCGGAGGCGTCGGACTCGTCGAGCGCCAGCGCTTCCTTCAGATAGCGGATAGCTACCTTGTATTTGCCCTGGATGCAGGCTACGGCGCCCAGATTATTCAGGGCCGTCGTGTTGCGGGGGTCTACCTTCAGCGCCTTGGCAAAGTACTTGCGCGCCATGCCGCGGTCGCCATATTGCAGTTCGGTGATGCCCAGCTTGTTAAACAGCAGGGCGCTGGACTGGTTGATCTTCGCGGCGTCGAGGTAATACGAGATGGCTGCCGAATAGTTGGAGCGGGCGCGGGCCACGTCGCCCTTCGTCTCCGCATTCTTGGCCTGGTCTGCCTTTTCCGTACTCGGGTCCGCCATCGGGTCCGCACTCGCGAACAGGGCCGGGCAAATCAGCATTGCCGCCGCCACAACAAGCATCATTTGTTTCCGCATGGTCTTGCCTCCTCTGGAATTCGGGCATTTCGTTCAGGTGGTTGGTGAACCGTGCCGCCTCTTGCGATCTGCTCTTGACTTCCATCCCAGTAGAGCCCGATCTTCCTCGGCCCACAACGCTAATATCTGCTACTTTCCCGTTTCCTGGGGGTTACATGCCGCTAAGGTTATAGCTAAGCGGCAATAGTTCCAGCCGTTTGCGGTATTCGATGGATCGAACTTGTCACCGCTTGCGTATTGAAACCCAGGGGGTTACCTGGGGTTACATACCCCCTGCGGCGCCCGTCTACACCGTTAAAGGATGTGCAAAGGGGCTGGGCGAGATACGATGAAACTCATCCCGAGGAAGGAACCGATGCCGGTAGCGAGCCTGCACATGGTCGACCAGGAGGCACAGCGCGCGGAGCTCCAAACGGTGCTCCAATCCAAGAGCTTTACACGCGCGCCCCGGCTTGCCCATTTGCTCTCCTACCTGTGCGAAAGGCTCTTTGCAGGCGACGCGTGCCGCATCAAGGAGTACTCCATCGGCCTGGAGGTCTTCGGCCGCGGGTCCTCTTTCGACCAGGACGCCGACTCCATCGTCCGCGTGGAGGCCAACCGCCTGCGCAAGCGCCTGGCCGAGTATTACGCCGGCGAAGGCGCAGCCCACCGCGTCCAAATCACCATTCCCGTGGGCCAATATGTTCCCGACTTCCGGTTGGTGGAGCAGCCCGTCGTGGTCGCGGAGCAGATCGCCGCTCCTCCGCCAGCCGAAGTTCCTGCGCTCCCGAGGTGGAAGAACTGGCTGCCGGCCAGGCCTCAACGCATTTTGTGGGCAGCCGGCGCCGTGGTGTTTCTGGGCGTTGCGGCATCGTTTTTTGCTTACCGCCATTACGCGTCCAAGCCGCAACCGTCCGCGCCGCTTGCTGTCGGCGTCAATCCGGAGAATCTGTTTGCCGATCCGCAGGTGGGCCCGCCCATGGGCGGGGAAGTGCGGGTGCTGGCCGGCGCCGGCCGCAGTCTGGTGGACCATGCCGGGCGCCTGTGGAGCGCGGATGCATGGTTTAGCGGCGGCACTGCTGTCAAGAGCTCGGTGCCGCATATTTTCCGCACCCAGGAGCAGGCCTTCTATCGCACCAGCCGCCAGGGCCAGTTCCGCTACGACATTCCGTTGAAGAAGGGCATCTACGAGCTGCGCCTGCATTTTGCCGAGACCTACTTTGGCCCGGAGACGACGGGGAACGGCGGCGAAGGCAACCGCATCATGACCGTTCGCGCTAACGGCAAGCCGCTGCTGAGCCATTTCGACGTGGTGACGGATGCCGGTGCCAGCCGAACCGCCGACGTTAAGGTGTTTCCAGACACGGTTCCGGCCGCCGACGGCCAGCTTCACCTTGAGTTTGCAGGCGAGGACGGCAGTCAGGCGATTCTGTCCGCCATCGAGATTCTGCCCGGCGTCAAGGGGCGCATCCGCCCGGTTCGCCTGCTCGCGCGGCAAACACCTTACTACTCCAACGACAGCAACTGGTGGAGTCCCGACATCTACTTTGAAGGCGGCCAGATGGCAGCCTATGCCAATCCGGTCACCGGCACCGACGACCCGGAACTGTTCGAGAGCGAGCGCTGGGGCAACTTTTCCTACGCCATTCCGGTAGCGCCGGGCAAGTACACGGTCTCGCTCTATTTTGCCGCGCGGCATGGCGAGGCTGAGCAGCGCTCCGGCACCGCAGAAGAAGGCAAAGCGGCGCGCGTCTTCAACGTATTCTGCAATGGAAAAGTGCTTCTGCAGGACTTCGATCTCTCGAAGGAGGCGGGCCAGAGCGATGTTGTGGTCCGCAAGGCCCTTGGACTGGAGCCGAACGCGCAAGGCAAGCTGCTGCTGAGTTTTGTGCCGGTCGAGGGTTATGCTACGGTAACCGGCATCGAAGTGTTGCCGCAGTAACCCGCGTCTAGCAGCAGCCGCAGGCTCGTCCCCGCCAGACTGCTCCGCCTTCCTTGATCAGAAGCGGAACCGCCGCCAGAGCAGCCGCCGCATCGAACCACGCAACATGAAACAGCGCATTCACGCCAACGCCTGCCAGAGCAATCAACGCGAGATACGCGCAGGCGGCTGATTGCGCCGCGTCGGCGGCCAGGGCAACGTTGCCGCTGCGCCGGACCTCCCGCCGTTTGAGCCATGCCAGCACCGGCATAGCCACCAGCGCAGCAATCGTGATGCCCACACCTGCCGCGCAGGCGTCCGGCCTGACCCGCAGCAGCAGGGAAGCCAGCGCCGTTGCGGCAACCACAGCAGCCAGCACAAAAAGCAGAGCCGCAGCCGAGCGTGCTGCTCTTCGCTCAGGGATTCTCACGCCGGGAATCCACTGCAGAAGCACCGTGCCGGCCGACAGCAGTTCCACCAGGCTGTCGGAGCCAAACGCCAGCATCGCCGCGCTGTGCGATGTCGCTGCCGCATAGGCCGAGACGCCGAGCTCCGCTGCCATCCAGGCCAGGGTCACGCCCTGCAGCCAGAAGACAGCTTGCCGCCGGACATTGGAAGCGCAGGCCACAACAGCCTGGGGTTGGGGCTGGGGTCGTGGGGGGCCGATTTCAACCAAATCGGACATGGCCTTATGCTTGCAGGAGCGCGGGCGGCTGGCAAGCGGCTTTCTTCAGGGCGGGTTCAACGTACGCGCAAAGGAAAGCAATGCGATTCTTCGGTAGTGTGTTGAGGTCGCAGGCAGCAATCTGCAGAAGGTAGGCAGAGGCCGCTTGTCCGGGCGTCTGGTTATCTTTCTCGACACCCCGGCAAAATCAATGCTAAAATTCGCTCTCTTGCACGGCTGGCCAATTTTCCAAAACTGCACTTCGCTGCGAGGTCGCCATGCGCCAACATTTCTTCCAGCACGTTGCCCGATCCCTTTTCCTGTTCGGCGTGATTCCGGCGCTGGCAGCGTCGCCTGCAATGGAGCAATACGGCCGCACGACGCCCCCCAAGGCGCCCCGGCCCTCGCCGCCTAATCTCTATGACAATCAAACCGAGGTGGCGCCGTCGCACGAGCCTTCGATCAAGGGTGGCCACAACGCCGAGACCTACCCTGGCCGCCAGCCGCATGGCTCCGGCAGCGGAGCCGCCATTGCCGCGGGGGTCGTGGGTGGCATTGCCGCCACCGTCATAATAGCCAAACTCATCGAGCATCATGAAGCTTCCCCGGAACACCTCTCGAGCAACGGCCCGGGCGTTCCCAAGGCCTTCGACATGAGCGGCGTCACCATCAAGTGCCTGATCGGTCCCGATTGGCCGGTGGTGGTGGACTTTATGCTCTACGCGCCGGGCACGGTGCTGGTGGAGATTGCGGGGACCGACAAGCACCACTTTGTGGCCCGCATGACCAACACGCCAAACGAGCGCGCCTACGGCATCTTCCATATGCCCAAGGATTTTGGCGATAAGGTTCAGGTGGCCGTGCTGCAAGTCCACGCGGTCCCGCTGGGTGGCCGTCAGCCGGTTTCGCTGGCCGATGCGCCGCCATTGCGGGTCTTCGGGATCGGCGGCGGGGTGAATGCGGTCGGCTCGGTGGCCATCGACCAGTTGAGCTTCCAGCCCGCGGCCATCCACCCCAAGGCGAAGGAGGTGGCGACCTACGGCTTCCATGCCCACTCGGCCTTCAATGGCGTGAAAGCCGAGTTCATCTTTGTCACCCTGCAGAACGGGCACGTGCTGGTGCAGCAGGATCAGGAAGAAACGCTCTCTGCGGTTCCCCAGGGCGAGCGCGCCCACGGTACCTGGCAAGGCGACAAAGGCAAGGCGGGCGAGCACATGCTCCAGGTGCGGGCCTGGCGGGGGATTGAGAACGGCGGAGACTGGGTCGTGGCCTGGTCGCCCGACATCGTCGACGTAGTCAAGTAGCCATCCTGTCCAGGAGACTCCAGGAGACCGATTGGCCAACCTGAAAGCGCTTTGGAAAACCTCGCTCCTCTTTCGCAGAATCGTTGCGGCGTCCGTCGTTGCCATCGCGGCCCTGTCGGTGTATCTCTGTTCCCACATCCCGCGCGTCGTCTCGCTTCCCGTGGACGATCTTGACGCCAAGAGCGTGGCCCGCGTTGCCGAGCAGCAGATCGTGCTGGAGAAGCCCGTCATCGCCGAGGGCGACCTTGTTCTCTCCTATGTGGGCAGCAAGAACGAGGTCGCCGACATCTGGATGGACAACGCCGCGCTCGATGACAACTTGCAGCACCTGCTCTTTGCGGGCGCGGACGCGACCTCTCCAACCGCCATCAGTTACACCACCGGTCCGGTCGAGGGCAAGCCGCGTTCCGGCGACACCTGCCACACTACGATCGAGATTCGCCGCGCCAAGGCATCGGCTCCCATCGACGTGCTGCGCTTGTACCAGTCCGACGCTACGGCGGGGGCACAGCGGTTTCGCCAGGTTGTACTCGACGCAGGCCAGACCCCGCTCGAGGTCGAGGTCCATACCGACTCTCCAACCCCGGGCGTCTTCTCTGTCAACGACCTGCCCGGTTGCCACAAGGTACTCACCGTCTCCGGCGGTCATCCCGTCGATCTGCCGCCGCTCCCTATTCACATCCTGGTGCCCGCCGGGAAGATCGATCTGCACTTCAACCCGTCCAACCCAGCGCTGCCCATCTATACCGGGAAAGGGCAGACCTTCGAAGCTGTTTCTTTGGGCGACGGATCCCTCCGCGCCAGGGCGCTGCAAATCCGTTCAATTTCTCGCGTCAGCGACGCTCCCAGCCTCGATGTGCGGGCAGTAGACCCGGCGGCCGGAATCACCCTCAGCCGCCTCAAACTTGGCTCGGAGATGGCACGCGTCGACATCGGCCGCGACCAGGAAAAGGCCCGCGCCTATGCTTACGGAAGCTCGCTCTACAACTACGACCTCATCGCCGCCATCCAGGCCAATCCTATCCTCAGCTTTGCCTTCGCGGTTGTCCTGCTGCCGGCGCTCTGGAAATGGGTGCGCAAGAACTGCTTCCCCAACTTGAGCGAATAGTGCCCAAACGGCATCTGAGCGCCCGTGCTCTTCCCCCTTCCGAAAATTCGTTGCAGACCCTGGCTTGAGCGGGTTAGGATGGCGCTGGTCCTTGTCACCCCTTTGACAGGAAGACCATTTCCAGCTAAATCCCCATGGCGAATCGCTCAGGAGGTACTATGTCACCCACATCTGTGTCTGCCAGGAAAGCTGTGTCCGCATCCCGTGCCGTGCTCTTATTTGCCGGACTTGCAGTCGCTTTCATGGCGTCGAACGTTGCCCTGGCCGCGACCATCTGCGTCAACCCCGGAGGCACTTCCGGCTGTCATTCCACCATCGGCGCAGCAGTCACTGCCGCAGCGCCCGGCTCCGTCATCCGGGTCGCTCCCGGTGTCTACAAGGAGCAGGTCGTCATCAAGAAATCCCTGTCGCTGGTCTCCACCGCCAGGTTAGGCGCCACCATCGATGCCACCGGGCTCGCCAACGGCATCTTCGTGGACGGTATGGCGGCGGCGCCCGGCGTGGGTGTCGCCAATGTGCTCATCTCCGGCTTCAAGGTGCGCAATGCCAAGTTCGAAGGCGTCCTCGTGGCCAACGCCAACAACGTCGTCCTGGTCGACAACCTTGTCGAGGACAACAACCGTGCGCTTGACATTGCCACCCCGGCCTGCCCCGGCGCGCCAGCCTTTGAAACCAACGAGGGCGAGGATTGCGGCGAGGGGATTCACCTGATCGCCGTCTCGGATTCCTCGGTGGTGCGCAACGAAAGCACCCACAACTCCGGAGGCATCCTCATTAGCGACGAGACCGGGCCCTCCTTCGAGATCCTCGTCAGCCAGAACTACGTGCACGACAACCCCTACGACTGCGGCATTACCATGGCTTCGCACGGGCCTGCAACTTCGGTGATTCCGAGCGCCAAGCTGCCCTATGGCATTTCGCACAACACCATTTCCCACAATCTTTCCGAGCACAACGGAACCCAGGTTCCCGGCGCGGGCGCAGGCGTGGGCATCTTCGCGCCGTTCCCGGGCACGCAGAACTCGTCCAATGTCGTCATCAACAACGATCTGCGCAACAACGGAATGCCAGGCTTTGCCATGCACAACCACGCCTCGGCGCCGGCTCCCGCACCTGCCGTCAACATGAACAACAACGTCATCGTCGGCAACCACTTCTCCGGCAACGCGGCCGACACGGCGGATACCGCAACCGCGGGTCCCACCGGGGTCAACATCTTCAGCACGGCCCCGCTCTACGGAACCGTCGTCTCCGAGAATGTGTTTGACAACGAGGCGATCGACATCGCGTTCAAGGTACCGGCCGGTCAGCTCGACGCCCACTTCAACGACTTTTCCAACAGTATCGGCGTCGACAACCTCGGCTCAGGGAGCGTGAACGCCACCGAAGACTGGTGGCACTGCGCCACCGGCCCCGGCGCAGGTCCGTGTGCCACCGCGAACGGAACGCACGTTGTTTCGGCGCCGTTCCTCAGCTCGGCATTTGCCGTCGAATAGGGAATGCCCCGGCGCTCGATATTTCAAACGCAAGGCCGAGCGCCGGGCGCCGGGCTCCGTCCCGCGAACGGCGGGGGGAATCTACCGCCGCGCAGTGCCGGTGGATTCGCGCACCGCCAATTCAGGAGCCATCACGATCTCGCGCGCGTACGCAGCGCTGGGATCGGCGATGCGGTCCAAGAGCAGGCGGGCGCCCTTTTTGCCCATTTCGGCCAGGGGCTGGCGCACGGTGGTAAGCGACGGAGTGGAGTAGGCGGCCGATTGGATGTCGTCGAAGCCGACGACGGAGACATCGCCGGGGACCGTCAAACCGGCGTCCTTGAGCGCGCGAATTGCGCCGATGGCCGCAATGTCGTTGAAGCAGAAGATGGCGGTGAATTCGCGCGTCTTTTCGAGCAGCGCCTGCAGGGGCCGGTAGCCGATTTCGGGCGCCATCGGATGCTGGCCGGACTTCATGGACCAGCCAGAGGAGTCGATGCGCACGGTGAGAGACGGATCCAGCTTGAGGTTCATGTCGCGCGCGACATGCTGAATCGCCTCCCAGCGGAACTCCGCGTCGGGAATGGCGCGGGGACCGCGGATGAACGCGATGCGGCGGTGGCCCAGTTCGTAAAGATGGCTGAGGGCCAACTGCACGGCGCGGCGATGGTCGAGGACGATGTTTGCCACGTTTTCTGCCGCGATATGGGCAGAGATGGCGACCACCGGTACCGGCACCTCAATGTGATCGGCCGCCGTGTTCAGCAGCAGAAATCCGTCGACGGCGCGGGCCACGAGCATCTGCGGGTACTTCTCGATCAGGTCGCGCTTCCAGTCGTGGCAGGCTGTGAAATAGAAGTAGTGAGCGCTGCTCAGCTCCTCCACAACGCCGCTCATGACGCGGGTAAAGTAGCCCTCGCTCAGGTCCGGCGCCAGCACGCCTACGCTCATTGAGCGGCTTTGGCGCAGCGATCTGGCAAAGTAGTTGGGCCGGTAGTTGAGGCGAGCCGCCGCCTCGCGCACGCGGCTTCGGGTTTCTTCAGGGATGGATTTAGCGGAGGGGGAGTTGTTGAGAACCAGCGAGACGGTGGTCTGAGAGAGTTGTAAATGGTCGGCAAGAATCCTGAGATTGACGTGCCCCGGCGGTGTGTCGCTGTTCTCCTTTGCCATGTACGAGTTTTAGCACGTTTTTTTGAGCCGGCGAACAGGAACAACCGCCAATATATCGATTTTCTATTCTGGAGGGTCGAGAAACCGCGTCTCCGGCGCGAGGGAATCCGAACCGGCCTGATGAACCACACAGATTCTATGCGATTGCCCCGAAGTAGCCTTCCCGTTCTCCGCAACGATTTTGCAGGACGGAGCATGGCGTGGACCGGGAGGTCCACGCCACAGCCAGCAGTGAGCCTGGCGCTGCTCCACTTGCCACGATCGGCAATTACCGGCTCAGCAGTTGCTCTTCCGCAAGGAATTTCGAGAGTGTCTCGTTGAGTTCCTTGTCGCGCTGATCTGCTGCCCAGGCGGCGTTCCATAACAGGTAGCTGCCCGACAGGGTGAGGCTCTTCTGACCATTGGAGATGGTGTTGTAGATGGTGGTTACCCAGCCCTGGAACTCCGACTCGTAGAGCGACAACGGAAAGGAGCCGGCCGGAGGAGTGCGGATATTGGCGATGTGTTCGCCCATATGCACAACTGCGCGGGTCATCTGGTCGCCCTGCAGGCGGCCGGCGTTGAAGGTGCAGTTGTAGATCACGCCGTCGGGCGAATTGCCGGGGGCCTGTGCGTCATACTTCACCGCGGCTTCGGCCGTTGGTCCAAAGCCGATGGTGACGCCGTTATCTTCCTTTGGCTTGCCGTAAGCATTGGCGGCGCGCTGGATGGCAGCCAATGGTGCAGTGCCTGGCCCGAAGGCCTCGGCGGACTTGGCGGCGGCCGCAGCGGCGGCGATCGTGTCTTGCGTAGGCTGGTCGGGGTTCTGTTCGCTCTTGCTTACCGCGTCGGTTTTGGAGTAGTCGATCTCTTTCGAAGTGACGTCGGCAACGGATTGCAGCACGAGGCGGGCGGGGTAGGCGTTGAGGTTGCCAAAGCCGCCCAGGCCGACCAGCTTGCCGGCTGCGTCCTTTTTGAGCTCCGCGGAGGCGACGCCGTCGATGCGTCCCACGAGCGTGGCGCTGACGAGGTAGCGGGCGCAACCCAGGCACATCCCGGCAGACTTGTGCGGGGTTGAGAGCAGCGAGTCAAACTGCTTGAAGTCCTTGCTCTTGTCGAGCGTGACTGGGGTGCGCGCGGGCGCCGTGTATGCGCCGGCAAAGTTCTTGGCCGGCTGCAGTTGCAGCAGGGCAAGCGGGCCCGACTTGGCCTTGGTTCCCTCGGGATAGGCCAGCCAGATAGAGTTGACGGCGTGGTGGCAAGTCTCGTCCTGGATCGCGAACTGGTCAAAGCCGGCGACCACGGTTGACTTGATGCGGACGATCTTTCCGTTGAAGGAGGCAGGGTCCTTCAACACATCGCAAACGGTTGTATCCACAACCTGAGCATGCACGCCCAGAGAGATGGCGCAGCAGGCAATTAAGCCCAAAAAACGCTTCATACGGGGTTCTCCGAAGTGAGAGCATGAGTCGGCATTCGGGTGGAACCCATCGTCGGCCAAGCTCTGAAATGAGTGATGGTCCAATCATATCGGAATCGGCCGAAGGAACCTAGATTACTGTCCGGTCTGGGCCACGATGGGCTTTTGGCCGGCGATCCAGCTGTTGATCCGCTCCTCGAGCACGTCCAGCGGCAATGCACCGGCATCGAGCACCTGGTCGTGGAAGGCGCGCAAGTCAAATTTGTCGCCGAGTGCCTTCTTCGCACGCTCGCGCAGCTCCAGAATCTTGAGCTGGCCGATCTTGTAGGCCAGCGCCTGCGACGGCCACGCAATGTAGCGGTCCACTTCCGACTGCACTTCCGGCTCGGAGGTGGCGGAATGATTGTGGAAGTACTCCACCATCTGCTCGCGGGTCCATTGCTTTGAGTGCACGCCGGTGTCGGTGACCAGGCGGACGGCGCGCAGGATGTCGCCCTCCAGACGGCCGTAGTCCGAGTACGGATCCTGGTAGAGGCCCACGTCCTTGCCCAGCCGCTCGGCGTAGAGTCCCCAGCCTTCGGTGTAGGCGGTGTAGAACTCGTACTTGCGGAACATGGGTACGTTTTCCTGTTCCTGCGAGATGGAGATTTGCAGGTGATGGCCGGGCAGGCCTTCGTGGTAGGCGGTGTCCTCCACCTCAAAGAGGTTGCGGTCGGTGGCCTCGTAGGTATTGATAAACAGCCGTCCCGGGCGGCTGCCGTCGGGCGCGCCCGGCTCGTAGTAGGCCGCCGCGGAGGTCTTCTCGATGTAGGCGGGAACCGGGACCACTTCAAAAGGCGCCTTGGGAAGCCGGCCAAAAAGTTGCGGCAGCCGGGCCTGCATCGGGGTCAGGTAGCCGCGATAGGCGTTGAGCAGCGCGTCGGCGGAGGCGGGGCGCAGTTTGGGATTGGTATGCAGGCTGGCACGGAAGGACTTCAGATCCTGGAAGCCGAGCTTCTGCGCGATGACGAGCATTTCGGCCTCGTCCTTTTTCACTTCGTCGAGGCCGATCTGGTGGATCTGGTCGGCGGTCAAGTTGGTGGTGGTGCTGTGGCGGATGAGGAAGTTGTAATAGCGGGCGCCATCGGGAAGGGAAGAGACGCCGAGTTCCGTGCGGCAAGCGGGAACGTAGCTCACCTCGAGAAAGCGGGCAAAGCGCAAGTAGGCCGGCAGCACTTCCTTGGCGATGGCGGCCAGCGTCTCATCCTTGATGCGGTCGCGTTCGGCGGCGGGAATCGCGTCGGGGAACTTCTTGAGCGGAAGCGCCAGGGGCGAGTCTTCCGGCTTCTGGTTGCCCATCTCCTTCACCTGGTCGGTGACCTTGGCCATGAGGAACTTGGGCGGCATGCGGTGATCCTGCATGCCGATGGACATGTTGGTGGACACCTGTTCAAAGGCCCGGGGCATGGCATGGAGGCGGGCAATCCAGTCGTCGTAGTCCTTGACGGTGGTGAAGCTGAGCTGGGCGACGAGCTGCGGGTAAGTGGTGTGGATGCCGCCCATCTGGTTGACGGGCATCTCCCACTCTTTGAACTCGGCCGCTTCCTGATTTTCGGTCAGGTCGCGCAGGAGGATGTCGCGGCTGATTTTCTCCTGGTCGGTGAGGCCGGCGGTGTCGATGGCGGCCAAACGCATGAGGAAGGCCTGTTCCCGTGCCAGGGTGTCGTTGATGGCCTTGACCGAGTAGTCCGAGATCTGGTCGTTGTAGCGCTTGTCACCAAGCATTGAGGCGAATTCCGGTGCATGCTTGAGGCCGTCCTCCCAATACTCCTGGAAGAGCGTGTTGAGGGCTTTGCGATTCGCTTCGCCGGCGGCTGGGGCCTGCGCGTGGAGCGAAACGGTAAAGGTGAAGACTGCGAACGCAGCAACGGCCGAAACGATCGACTTAAAGCTTTTCAAGGGAGTCCTCGGGGGTGGAATACGCTCAGGTCGAGTGTAGAGCACCGGGGGGAGGAGAGGGCAATGGACGAACCTGGGACGCCTGGCACCCGCGCTTGAGATGCGCGGGGCCTGGGGGACGCTTGAGGTCAGTTGGGCAGGTACGATTCGTTGCCGAGGAGCCGGTAGAGGGTGGAGCGGCTGATGCCGAGCTGGCGCGCCGCGCGCAGCTTGTTGCCGCGGTTCAGGTCGAGGACATACTCGACATGGCGGCGAATCACGGCATCGAGCGCAAGGCTCTCGACGTGGCCGGTGGGGTGCGGTTCGACGATGGAGTCGTTGGCCGAGGGGAGCGAGAGGTCGTCAGGCCGAATGACGCCATTGACGGCTTCAAGCAGCGCCGTTTCGAGGACCGATGCCAGCTCCCGGACATTGCCGGGCCAGTTGTGCTGCAGCAGGCGCGCCAGTGCGCCCGGTCCCAGCAAAACGGGGCGGTGCTGGTAGCGGTTGCAGATGCGGTCGAGCAGCGATTGGGCCAGTGGGGCGATATCCTCCCGGCGCATGCGCAGCGGCGGAATGGCAAAACGGACGGCCGTGAGCCGGAAGGCAAGATCGGGCATGAGGAGCCCCTGGCCGGCCAACTGCCGCAGGGAGCTTTGCGAGGAAGCCAGAACGATCGCGCGGCCCGGGGGCCGGTCCTGCAGGGACTTCAATACGCCCAGCAGCAGCCCCTGGCCAGGCGGCGCAAGAAGGTCGACACGATCAAGGTAGGTGCAGCCGCTCATGGAAGCCGGGTCGGCTTCGCTCACCAGCCATTCCCGCGCATCGCGGCGACAAAAATTCGAACCGCCCACGGGCGAATGGCTGAAGAGAAAGCGGGCAAGGGTGTGCTTGCCGGTGCCGGACTCTCCTTCAATGGTGGCCACGTGAACATGGGGGGCTGCCATCTCCGCCTGCATCAGCAACTTACGCCAAGCAGCGCTGACGCCGACTACCTGGCCCGATGTAGGGGACTCCATCTCGACGAGGGACAGACCCGGGGAAGAAGGCAGGGAAGAAAAGTGAGCGGAGCTCTGCATGGTTCTCAACGTGCCTCGCCTCTGCGGAGCCGGCGGATTTCGAGTGGTTCCCTGGACACGGGATGCAGGGCTTACCGCTCGAAGGACTTCGCAGGGAAGGCTCTCAGGCGCTAATGCTTGCGCACCGCTCAACCGGGAATCTACTCAACCGGGTCAACAAAGGTCTTATCGGCATGAGGGAGAAAAACATAAACCGGATCGGCAGGTTCCTCTCCGGTTTATGTCTGTGCAAAAGAAGGGTCCGGATTCGGTCTCGGCAGCCCCTTATCGGAACCGCTTTGACGGCTGGTCGGAGTAGACCTGACCATCGCGAATATGAACTACGCGATGGGCGTATTCGGCGATATCTGGCTCGTGGGTGACCAGGACGATGGTGTTGCCATTGGCGTGGAGCTGATCGAACAAGGCCATGATCTCGTCGCCGGTCTTCGAGTCCAGGTTGCCGGTGGGTTCGTCGGCCAGGATGATCGAAGGCTTGTTCACCAGGGCGCGGGCCACGGCCACACGCTGGCGCTGACCGCCGGAGAGCTCGTTTGGCTTGTGATACATGCGCGATTCCAGGCCGACATTGGCCAGCGATTCCTTGGCGCGCTCAATGCGCGCCGCCGCCGGGGTGCCGTTGTAGATGAGGGGCAGCTCGACATTATGCAGCGAAGTGGCGCGGGCCAGGAGATTGAAGGTCTGGAAGACGAACCCGATCTCCTTGTTGCGGATCCGGGCAAGCTGGTCGTCGTCCAGTTCGCTGACCAATTGCCCGTTGAGCCAATACTTGCCCTTGGAAGGAGTGTCGAGACAGCCGATGAGGTTCATCAGGGTGGATTTGCCCGAGCCCGACGGTCCCATGATCGCCACATATTCGTTGTGCTTGATGCGCAGGTTGACACCGCGCAGAGCCTGCACCTGCTGCTCGGAGCCCATGTCGTAGGTGCGCCACAGGTCTTCGACGACGATTACGTCGCCGATCGGCTGTGTCGATTTTTGCGCAGCATCCTGGTCGATCGTCCCGTTCACAAGATCCATTCGAGTCCCTTTCCTTCGCCTGGTGTCTGGATTCGGCAGGCAAGGCCTTTCCGGCGCTGCCTGCGCTGGTTGCCCCGTTCTTCCAAGTTTAGGAGCCTCCACCCGGTGTGGGCACAACGGGTTTGACGGTGTCTCTCTTGACCAGCGAGCCGCTCTTCAAGGCCCGCAATGTTTTATAGGGTCCGGTAACGATCTCCTGTCCTTCGGTGAGGCCGGAGAGGACTTCGATGTCGGTGGCGCCGGTGATGCCCGTGGTGACCGGAACGAACTTGGCCCTTAGTTTACCCTTTGGGTCCTTGTCAACCACATAGACTCCCTGCTGCGGCGGAGTCTTGGATGGGGTCGAGGCGGCCTGCACGTCGCCCTTCGGCTTGTCGTCGTCGGGGCTGTGCATGGTGAGCGACTGGATGGGGAGCGAGAGCACACCCGGCTTATGGGCGGTGGTGATCTTGGCCGTGGTCGACAGTCCGGGGCGGAGTTCAGCCGAGGGCGTGTCCAGTGTGACGACGACTTTGAAGTCCTTGGCCTCTTCTGTTCCGGTGGTTGACTGCGAGGTGGCGATGCCGGTGGAGCGGAGGATGGCCTGATCGCCGACCAGGGTCACATGTCCCTTGAAGGTCTTGCCGGGAAGGGCATCGACCGTCACTTCGGCCGGTTGACCGATCTGGATGTTGACGATGTCGGTTTCGTCGACCTTGACTTCCGCGGTAATGATGCTCATGTCCGCCAGGGTCATCAGCGTCGACCCCTCGGCGTTCTGAATGCCGACAACGACGGTTTCGCCCTCGCGCAGCGGCATATTGGTGACGATGCCGTCGAATGGCGCAATGGCGACGGTTTTGTCCAGAAGGTCCTGATTGACGCGCAGGGTCGCGACCTGGGTCTGCAGATGGCCGCGCGCCGAATCGGTGTTGGCCTTGGCCTGGTTGAGCTGAGCCACGGCTTGCGCGACGGAAGCCACGTCTGTGTCGTAGGCGGCTTTCTTGGCGTCGAAGTCCTGCTTGGCCAGAATACCGGCTGAGAACAGGCCCTGGGCTCGTTCCCAGTCCAGCTTCTTCTGTTCGAGATCGGCCTTGGCATGGTCTACATTGGCCTCGGCGGTCTTCTCGGCGGCGATGTAGGAGTTGATGTCGGTCTTGGCCGCGGAAATGGCGGCTTGCTGGCCTGAGACGGTCGCTGCCTGCTGCACGCTCTCAATGGTTGCGACGGTCTGGCCTTTCTTTACCAGGTCGCCTTCCTTGACATAGAAGTGGGTAATGCGGCCAAACGAGGTGGCGCCCACGTTCACATAGGTCTTGGGCTTGATCTGGCCGGTGCCGCTGACGATCGTGGCCAAGTCCTGCTTTACAACTTTGCCGGTGAGGACCTTGGTGTAGCCGGACTGCTGCTTATAGACAAAAACGCCTACAAGTACGGCGGCTACCACTACGGCGAGGGCGATCAAAAGAATCTTCTTCATGTGCTGTCCGTGCTCCAGGTGTCTCCGTCATCAGTTTACGCAAATGCCGCGGGAACAGTTCCCGATGCTTCAAAAAACAGTGTTTGCGGCGGTCGGCTTCAAGCTTTGCGGCAGGTCGTTCTGGTTGGCGAGCCGCGTCTGATCCCTGACGCCACGGACCGGTCCAGAGTCAGGCTTCAGCGTTGGACCAGCGAAAGTTGCAACCGTTTCGAAACAATGTGGCAGAAGGTTGGTACTAGGGTCTTGGACGGCTCAACCATGCAACAGGTCTCAAATCCTCCGCCATCCAGCCCGGAACGCAAAACCGCATGCCGCGACGGCGCGGTTCCTGTTGACTTTGGTGGTGCTTGCTCGTCCAACCAGCAGTCAGCTCCCGAACGTGTCTTGCCGGGTCCTCACCTGACCCGTAGAATAAGAGTTCGCAGGAGTTTTCAAGGCAATGATGCTTAAAGAACGAGCGATTCTTTGTGCCACACTCGGTTGTGGTCTGGTATTCACCCCCGCTGTTGGGCTCCATGCCCAGAACGCGGCCGATCCTTCCGTTCAGGCCCAGCCCGCCAACGGCCAGGAACAGGAGGTGGATCCGCTCAAGCGGGAACGCTCCGATAAAGCCAAATTTGCGGCACAAAAGGCCGTGAAGCAGGAATTGAAGACCGCCTACAAAAACTGGCTGAACCAGGACGTCGCATATATCATTTCGGACGAAGAGGGCAAAGCCTTTAAGAACCTGAGTAACGATGAAGAGCGCGATGCCTTCATCGAGCAGTTCTGGCTCCGCCGCAACCCCAACCCGGATTCACCGGAGAACGAATTCCGCGAAGAGCACTATCGGCGGATTGCGTACGCCAACGAGCATTTTCCGGCCGGCAAGCCGGGATGGAAGACAGATCGCGGCCACATCTATATATCGTTTGGAAAGCCCGACTCCATCGACTCTCATCCTTCCGGCGGCAACTACGAGCGCCCGATCGAGGAGGGCGGCGGCGATACTTCCACCTTCCCCTTTGAAATCTGGCACTACCACTACATTGAGGGCATCGGCGAAAACGTCGATATCGAGTTCGTGGATACCTGCCAGTGCGGCGACTACCACTTCACTATCGACCGCTCGGAGAAGGACGCTCTGCTGCACGTGCCGAACGCCGGTTCAACCCTTTACGAGCAGATGGGCACAGCCAAGAAGAGCGCGCGCTTCAACGGCGGCCTGGAAAGCCTGGGCACCGGCCCGCTGTCGAATTCTCAGCAGCAAGGCAAGCAGTTCGACCGCTTGGAGATGGCAGCCAAGCTCTTTGCACCGCCTCCGGTCAAGTTCAAGGACCTTGAGAATTTCATCTCCGAGCACAAGCTGCTCACCGGGCCGGTTTTCCCGTTCGATGTGCGCACCGATTTTGTGAAGGTGACGGAGAGCACGGTTCTGGTTCCCGTGACCCTGCAACTCAAGAACCGGGACATCACCTTCGTGACCAAGGACGGGGTGGCCCGCGGCGTTGTGAATATCCTGGGCAAGGTCACCACGCTGACCCACAAGACCGTGCAGACATTTGAAGACACCGTGGAAGTGGAACAGCCATCGGAGTTGCTCGAGAAGAGTCTCGACAAGCAGTCGGTCTACTGGAAGGCACTGCCCCTGCTGCCCGGCCTTTATCGGCTGGACATCGCCATCAAGGACATGAACAATCCAGACCACGTGGGCATCTACGGCCGCGGTCTGGACGTGCCCACGTATCACGACGAGAAGCTGGCGACCTCGTCACTGATCCTGGCCGACAAGATGAACCTGGTCTCCTCGCGTGAGATCGGCAGCGGCAACTTCGTTATCGGCAACACGTTTATCCGGCCGCGCGTTTCACCGAACGCGGCAACGCCGATAAGCTACAAACGGAATCAGCAGTTGAACTTCTGGATGCAGGTATATAACCTGGGGATCGACGAAGCGACCAAGAGCAACCAGGCGACGGTAAGCTACCAGATCACCGAAGCGCCATCGGGCACGGTCATCCTGGACAAGCAGATAGATCCGAAGGATTTGACTACGCACAGCGACCAGATGACGGTGGAGAATTCGCTTTCGATGGCCGGATTGCAGCCGGGCAAGTACAAGGTGACGATCAAGGTAAACGACGGAATTTCAAAACAAGAGGTTGCGCAATCGGCGCCTTTTGTCGTGGAATAGAGTGAACACAGGGCAGAGGGCTTACCGGGCTTTGAGATCCGGAAAGCTGCCTGGGTCGAATTTCAGGAAATTGCCAGGGACGCCGCCAGGGCATTAAAACAGTGAAGATGCGCAGGATTTATTTCGCGATTTTCGCCGCGCTGATTGCCTGGGGAGCGACTCCTGTCCGGGGTATGCCTTCAGGATCGGTCACGGGAAAGGTGTGCGATTCGGCAGGCACCCCGCAAATTGGGGCGGTCGTGCAGTTGTTGCGCCCCGACCTCGCCGTCCTGGCCACCGTCTACACCGACGGAGCTGGAAAGTTCTCTATTCCCAAGGTGCTTCCCGGTCGCTATGCGCTCAAGGCGATGGGAACCGCGTTTCTTCCCTCGCTGCGCGAAAACATCCACGTCCGCTCGAATACCGTTGTCAATCTCACGTTAAACACGCTCTTCGAGGTGCTGCAGTGGCTTCCGGCAGAACCGCGCGCCGGCAACTCGCAGAAGGACGACTGGGCCTGGACGATGCGTTCAGCGGCCAACCGGCCGTTGTTGCGCTGGCTTGAAGATGGACCGCTGGTGGTGGTTGCCGACGGCTCCGGCGCCGCTCCCAAATTGAAGGCGCGTTTGATGGCCACCGGGCAGGCGGGGTCGTTTGGCGAGAGCGGCGAGCGCTATTCGACTTCGGTAGAGGAAACGCCGAGCAGCAGCCGCGAGCTGCTGGCTCGCGTCGACTTTGCTCCCGGCTCGGATGCGGGCATCGAATCGATGCTCGGGTTTCGTCAGGATCTTGGGTTTGCGGGTTCCGTTCAATCGGTTGCCGCGATCGCGCTGCACCCCGAGATCGAGGGTCCGGGCGGGGATGGCCTGGATGAAGCCGCCGTTCGCACCTGGGAAACGATGAACCTGGGGGACGAGTTTGAGGCGGAAGTAGGCTCGACCCAGGTGCTTGCCGGCTTGGCACAGCAATCGCCGCGTGGAGTGGTAGCCGCGCTGCCGTTTGCCACCGTTGGTTGGCGCGATGGAAACTCGACAGTTCACTACGGAATGACGACTTTTATTCCCGGCAGGGTGACCGGAGATGACAGCGAGGCGCAAACCTGGATGCCGCGGATCTCGGCTCGCGGCGGCTCGCTGGCGCTGGAGCACGGGCTGCACCAGGAGATTGGCTGGGAGCGGCGCACCGACGCCTCCGGTGTCTCTTTCGCTGTGTTTGCCGACAGTGTAACCAATCCAATCATCGAAGCGACGGGGCATTTCTTTGCCGGCTTTCCCGGGAATCCCACCGATGTGGAATCGATGCTTTTTGATCGAGCGAGCGGTCTTCTGCGTTCGGCCGGTCCTGATTTTTCAAGCATGGGCATGCAGGCATCTATCGAACGGCGCTTGCCCGGTGGCAACCGGGTGCGCCTGAGCTACGCCAATGGCGACGTTCTGGCGATGCCGGCTACTGGAGCTGCGGGGGCGGGGAGTCAAAACTCCTCCACTTTGGGCCAATTGGTGAAGGCGGCTCGTTCTCATCGAGCACAGACCTACGCACTGGCGCTCTCCGGAACACTGGATGGATCCGGCACCCGGTGGCGGGCAAGCTACCGCTGGCAATCCGAGGATTCAGTCACCGGCGTGGCGCCGTTTGCAGTCGATTCCATCGAACCGTATCTGAACCTGCACGTGCGGCAGCCGCTGCGTCTGCGGCGCGACGGCGCGGGCCACTTCGATGCGCTTCTCGACGTGAACAACCTCCTCGGCGAGGGCTATCGCCCTGGCGTGCTGAGCGACGGTTCGATTCTGATCTTCGCCCAGGATCAGCGAAGTTTTCGAGCCGGACTAGCCTTTACTTTTTAGCCTTCACTTCTTGGATCGAAACGGAGCCGCTGCCGCCTATTGAGCTTCGTGCAAGGTGGCCCTTCGCTTTGCTCCCACGGCGAGGACATGCCACTGGAAGCCCCGGCCTGATGGCCGCATCGACTTGAGAGCAGTGCTTTCCGGAACCATCGACTCTGCTTCCGGTCTATCGGCATGGCCGTGCGCAGGCCAACATCGCCAATTTCGAAGCATTCGCGCAGGCATGAATCTGGCGGTTTGAGCGTGATTGAAACTGTAGCGAAGCCTTCCCCGGAACGACGCATACGGGTTCTACCGGACACGTCTCATCGCGCCTTGGGAAAGGGGCTCGCTTGTGATATATTTTCTTAGTGGCCGTTGGGAAACTGAGGCCGCACAGATCATGCGTGAACGCCACCTCTGCATGATTTTCCAACCAATTTGGACGCGTAGCTCAACTGGCAGAGCATTCGGCTCTTAACCGACAGGTTGTAGGTTCGATTCCTACCGCGTCCACCAAATAAAATCAACAACTTAGAGCGCTTCGGAGCAATCCAAAAACACCCCAAAAACAGCGACTGTGCCCATTTTTGTGCCCACTCTGTTTCAAAACGGATGC
>Ga0181516_10000588_pt1 | contig 32345 bp, 25 predicted proteins | sample PEATcosm2014_Bin_25_FD_121104 | JGI IMG/M metagenome (GOLD analysis project Ga0181516, IMG submission 121104) | Peatland microbial communities from MTU Mesocosm Facility, Houghton, MI, USA - PEATcosm2014_Bin01_10_metaG | ecosystem: Environmental > Terrestrial > Soil > Wetlands > Peat | place... | reverse complement strand
GACCGGAACCGCGCCGCCGGTCGGCTTGATTTCGGAGTATGAGATTTTTATCGGTCCTGCAGCCGTCGCGCCCTACGAGACGCCGGGGACCAAAGCTTTTGCGGAGTCGGTGCTGCCCTTCGTCGCGGACCACAACACGATTCTGCTGGCCAATCATGGCATCGTCTGCTGGGCCGACACCGCGACCCACGCCGAGTGGCTGGCGGAGATTCTCGACACCTATTGCAAGGCCTACCTCATCGCTCGCCAGATCGGCCAGCCCCTTAAGCCTATTCCCGACGACAAAATTGACGAGATTCTCGCCCTCAAGCGCCGCCTGGGATTTCCCGATGCCCGCATGGAGCGTTCACAGGAGCCTTTTAGCGCGACGCCCGCCGGCGCAGCCGAACTCAATCAGCTTGTCGAGCAGGTGACCGCGCGGCTCGAAGGGCGCAACTGATCAACCCCCGGCGAACGAAAAGCGCAACTGTGCTACACTAATTGTGCGCTCAGTGATTTGGTCGTGAGCGGCGGTTTTTCCCTCCTAGGGGCAAGATTGCCTGGCACAGATTTCCCCAAATAAGCCCCTACATACGGGGTCCCCAAGAAACGGGGTTTGTTTCTTGGGGTGGAGCGTAACCACCTCGGCCCCAGTGTGATGGGGAAGCGTTGAAGTTGTGTATGACGCCGGTGGTGCCGTTCGGCAATGAGCCGTCTCGGCGAACCAGTAGCGTGGGTCAGCTCCGGGTTGCAGGCGATTCCTTAGAACAACGCCTTCCAGCCAGCCCTTTTCGGTTCTCTCTTACGCATATTTATTTGAAGCAGGCTCGCGCCTGATGTGTATTTGTGTGCGCGCCTCCCGTGTCCGGCTCCGTTTGCAGGCCTTATGGAAAGAGGCTCCGGAGCAACAGAAATGAATAAGTTTTGACAACTCAGTTTTCGCAGTTTCCCCTTTCAGCCGCTCTTTTGACGCGGCTCGACGCCAACAAATTTGTAACCCCCACTCCGGTGCAGGCCGGATGCATTCCTCCCGGGCTCGAAGGCCGCGACGTGCTGGCCACCGCGCAGACGGGAACCGGCAAGACGCTCGGCTTCCTTATCCCCATTGTGGAGATGCTGCAGCGCGTACAGGATCGCAACGCCGCGCAGGCGCTTATTTTGCTGCCGACGCGCGAGCTTGCCATGCAGGTTGAAGCGGCATTCAAAACCATCCGCACCAGCCCATTGCAGACCGCGGCCCTGGTGGTCGGCGGCATGCAAGAGCGGCCGCAGCTCGACGCCATCCGGCGCGGCGCGCGGCTTATCGTTGCCACGCCCGGCCGGCTTGAGGACTTCATCAAGCGCAAGCTGGTGCGCCTCGACCAGGTCAATATTCTGGTGCTCGACGAAGTGGATCGCATGCTCGACATGGGCTTTCAGCCCGCTATCGCGCGCATCGCTGCCATGGTGCCCGCGAATCGCCAGACTCTTTGCTACTCCGCCACGCTCGAGGGAGCGGTGCGGGAAGTCGCGCGCAAGTATCTCAACAACCCGGTGCGCGTCGAGATCGGCTCAGTGCTCAAGCCCGCGGATAACGTGGAACTGCGCACCTTTGAGGTGGATCAGTCCAAGAAGCAGGAGCTTCTCGAACACCTGCTTGGTTCTGAAACGGGCAGCTTCCTGGTTTTCGTTCGCACCAAGCACGGCGCCGATCGCGTCGCGAACCGCCTCACCCGCTCCGGCTGGTCGGCTACGCAGATTCACGGCGACCGTTCGCAGTCGCAGCGCAATTCCGCCCTGCGCAGCTTCAAAGAGGGCCATCATCGCGTACTCGTTGCCACCGACGTTGCCGCTCGCGGCATCGACGTGGCCAATGTTGCGCACGTGGTCAACTTCGATATGCCCAAGGAAGCGGAGGACTTTGTCCATCGCGTGGGCCGCACCGGCCGCGCCTCGGCCAAGGGCATCGCTTCCACGTTTGCCGGGCCGACGGAGCACGGCGAGCTGCGCAAGATCGAGCGCGCGCTGAAGCTTCAGATGAAGCACTTCAGGGTTCGCTCGGCAGAGAACGCGGCGTAAGAGAAGTTGCTAGCGACTAGCTCCAAAAAACTGCCCGTGGTTCGGCCGAATGGCTGATCTCCGGGCGGTTTTTCTTCGCGCATCTTTGTGTTGTCCTATCTTCCCTAGGGCGCGCGAATGACGCCCGGCTTCTCTGCAAAATCATCGAGCAGGTCCATGAAGCTTGAGCGCCGCACCCAGCGGCATCGGAACGGCGGTTCGCCCTTCTCAGATGTAAACGAATGAGTCCCTTTGGGAAGAACAATGTAATCCGTGCACACCTTTACTCCGTAATCGCAGGATTGCTCCGGGACACTTCCGTCGAAAACGCATTCGTAAGAATTCTCCATTGAGCTGTAGCCCTGATTGAAAACATCCAGGAAGCTGACTGTTCCATACAGGTTCGTAGGCCCTGATTTTGGTACCGCGGAATGTTTCAAGTCGCGGAGAAACAGGGTGTATTCCGAGCCGAGCTTTTCACTCAAATCCGGACCAAAGTAGATCGTTGCTCCTTTAGAAGATCCTTTGAAGCTCCTCACGACAATTGCCTTGTAGATAGGCAATTCGTAGCTCTCGGTATCCCCGGAAACAATGCGAACCACTGCAACCACATCAGCAACCTTGAAGAGATCGGCTAACTTGATTCTCCCAGGCTCGGTGATGGTGACCGTTTCAGCGCCGGACTTGGTCGTTATGGAGGCTTGACCATGAAGGCTCTGCAGCGGGAATATCCCCGTGAGCACAAGTCCCGCGAAAATGAATGCGTTTTTCATTGCTCACACTCTACGCAGAGACTGTGCGCGTTTCAAGAGCTACTCTGTCGCCATTCCGCCTAGTCTCGGCACTGCTCCGCAACCGCATCGTCAACACGAACCTCCTTCGTCCTCCCACCAATCCCACGCGTCGCATAGAGATACCAGCCCAGCCACGCGGGCACGGTCCACATGTAATACCACGCGGTGACGCGAATGCCGGAAAGCAGCTCGATCAGCGCCGCACCAGCGAGGATGGCGATCGGAAGCAGCGAACGCTTCGTATCGACGGCGCGATACATGCCGACCAGCACGGCGGGCAACAGAACGGATTCGTCGGTGATCCACGCATAAGGCGTGCACAGCAGCGAAACGAGCAGCACCAGCGATCCCTGCTCCAGCCAGTTCCAGCACTCGCGGCGCGTCCAGTAGTACCAGCCGGCCCAGATGCACGTTGCCCCCAGCGGCAGGTATTGGAGCCACACCGCGCGCGGCGCAACCTGCAGGCGCAATTGCGCGCTGAAAGTGGGCGCGAACCGGTCCTTCATGCCCGCGACCCGCAGCATCTCCACATATTGACCCCAGGCATGAGGATCGAAGGCAGCGACCGCCGCGTAGCTCGCCGCCAATGCCAGCAGGAACCCGGCGACGACGCGCGGAGACTTTTTCCAGATCGACCAAAGGATGAGCACCAGCGCGATGGGCAGAAACAAATGCGGCTTGAGGCTGCAGGGCAGCAGCGCGACGCCGGCGAGAAACGGCTGCGTCTCATGCAGCCAGAAGAACAAGACGATGCCGAAGAGGCAGAAGATTCCCAACTGCCCCGCCATGATGCACGCCACCACCGGCGCAAAGAGAAAGCAGAAAAGATGCAGGCGCGTGGGCGGGCTGCCGTTGAGCATCCAGAGAATCCCGATCGAAGCTGCGAGGCAGGCAATCTGCAGCATCAGCCACAAAACAAGCCCGGTCTTGGCGCGCAGGAACCCCAGCGGCAGCACCAGCGAAAGCCCTGCCGGGGGGCTCGGCGTGATTTTGATTTCCTGGTCGCCGAGACCGACCGATTTTTCAAGTTTTAGAACCGCATCGGCGTCGTAAGGATTGGCGTGGTGCACAAGCTGCTGCCCGGCGGCCCAATAGCCGATGAAATCGCGGCTGGCGGCGTTCTGGTCCGTGAGCCCAACCGCATACATGGTGGCGACGAGGCAGAACCCCAGGGCCACGATGCCGGCAGCGGCGATTTGCCGGCCTGAAGGCTTTTTCACAGGCCAATCTCCCGGCTCGGCGAGGCTTTCTTCGCAGCCCGCGAATCGTCCGTCCGCTCATCTGTCGCCGCGTAAGTGCATTTCATTGCCTCTAATGTATAGGTGAAACATGCGCTTAGCTACGGTGAGCGCCGGCACGCCCGTTACCACCGGCGCCGCGGCCCCAAGTGCTCGTAAGGCCTCGATTTCGTTGACTCTGCGTCGGAATTCCGGTATTCTGGAGACCTTGCGCGGTGTTGTGCCTGGCGTCTGGACGCCGGGGTTCTGTTGGGCAGATTTGTTCGACGGAATCATGATTGTCCAGACTCGGATGGTTGAGCCTCAAAGGGCTTTTCCGGAACAGGCCGCTGGCGCTGGACAAAAGTTAGATCGAGTCCAGTCCGGCAATTGTCCCAGTGGGACCTGACCCCGCAGTCCTCACCCGAACAGGATTGTTTGGAAGTGGGTGGAATCAAGGCCCGTGCGTTTTGCGTGGGCACATGCGCGTTGCGCGAGAGTTTTTCGGGCCGTTCTGTTGGCGGCCTCAGAGATTGTTCCAAAGGCAGGAAGAGAATGTCGACCTTTGTTCCGAGCGGCAAGAATATTGACCGCAAATGGTATGTGGTAGATGCCAGCGGCCAGACCCTGGGCCGTCTGGCGACCAAGGCTGCCAGTGTTCTGAGCGGCAAGCTTAATCCTCAGTACGTGCCCTACATCGATATGGGCGATCACGTCATCGTCATCAACGCTGAGAAGGTGCGGCTGACCGGCCTCAAGAGCCAGACCAAGCTTTATCGGCGCTACACCGGATTTCCGGGCGGTCTGCGCGAGGAGTCGTTTACGCGCCTGATCAACCGTCGGCCTGAAAAGGTTCTGGAAGAGGCGATCAAGGGCATGCTGCCCAAGACCAAGATGGGCCGCCAGATGGCGACCAAGCTCAAGGTCTATCGAGGCGACAAGCATCCCCACCAGGCGCAGGAGCCGGTGGAGATGAAAATCGCGTAAGTGCAGATTTGGCTGTGCTCCCGAGGAGCGCGGCAGAGAGAGTTAAAAGAGAATGGCTGATTTGGTTCAATACTACGGGACGGGCCGTCGCAAGTCGGCGATCGCCCGCGTCTTTCTGCGCCCCGGTACCGGCGAGTGGAAGGTCAACGGCAAAGCATTCGACGAGTACTTCGTCACCGAGCAGCAGCGCGTAGCCGCCAAGCGCACTCTGGTCGTTGCGGAGCTGACAGGCAGCTTTGACGTGGTCACCACGGTCTCGAGCGGCGGCGTTTCGTCGCAGGCCGATGCCGTCAAGATGGGCGTTGCCCGCGCATTGATCCTGTTCAATCCGGAATTGCGCAAGGTGCTCAAGACCGAAGGCCTCCTGACCCGCGACGCGCGTCAGAAAGAACGCAAGAAGTACGGGCAGAAGGGCGCCCGCAAGAGGTTCCAGTTCTCGAAGCGCTAGCGCGCTTCGGGGCTATTGGCTCTTAGCTGTTAGCTCTTTCTCAACGCCGTGCGCCGCATCGGTAACAGTAGAGAAAACAAGCTAAGAGCTAATAGCTAAAGGCTAATAGCTGTTTCATCAATCTCCCGCATAAGCGGGTTCAATTCGGGCGCGACCCAGGGTTCCCGACGGCAGGTCTTGGCCGTTGGGATGGGCTGGCATCGACCACCCGGATGCAATCCACGAAGGAGGCCCATTGGCCACGATCACTATGAAGGAGCTGCTCGAAGCGGGTGTTCACTTCGGGCATCAGACCAAGCGCTGGAATCCCAAGATGAAGGAGTACATCTTCGGCGAGCGCAACGGGATCTACATCATCGACCTGCAGAAGACGCTCAAGCTGTTTAAGGATGCGTCGAAGTTCGTCACGGAACTGTGCGCCAGCGGCAAGACGATTCTCTTCGTCGGCACCAAGCGCCAGGCGCAGGATGCCGTGGCCGAAGAGGCCAACCGCGCTGGAATGCCCTACATCAACCAGCGCTGGCTGGGCGGACTGCTCACCAACTGGGTGACCGTGCAGAAGTCGGTGAAGCGCCTTCAGGAATTGGACGACATGGCCACCGATGGCCGTTATGAGCTGCTGACCAAGAAGGAAGTCATCAAGCTGGAGCGGGAGCGCAAGCACCTGCAGGCAAACCTGGCCGGCATCAAAAATATGAAACGTCTGCCCGACGCGTTGTTTATCGTCGACTCCAACAACGAGGCGATCGCCGTCAAGGAAGCCCGCAAGCTGGGCATCCCGGTGGTGGCCGTGGTCGACACCAACTGCGACCCGACGGTGGTTGACTACGTGATTCCGGGCAACGACGATGCGCTGCGCGCTATTCGCCTGTTCACCTCAAAGATCGCCGACTCGGCGGCCGAGGGCGTGAACCTGGTGGGCGACAAGGCCTTCGCCGACGAGCCGGTTGGACCGGTTGCCGAAGAGGCTGTGGCCGTTGAGGCTGAGGCAGCTCCGGTCGAGGAAGTCGACCTCGAAGCGGCCCTGGGCGGCGGCATTCGCAAGGCTCCGGCGGCTGTGGAGACCCTCGAAGAGGCCGAAGTAGCGGAAGGCTTTTAATCATCTGTGCGCATAGGGCGCACATACTGAGAAGAGCGTGGCCGCCAAATAATGGACCACGCTTTTCTTATGGCGCCTGTGGCGCGGCAGCCTCTTGGCGGTGCGCCATCGCGGGCCGGCAAGAGACAGCGAGATTCAGGGCTAGACGTCCTAGACCAGAAGTCCGGAACCAGAAGATTGACAGACGAAGTTTGCATTCGTCGAGAAAAAAGGGAAAAGCGAGATGACTACGGTGAGCGAAAAGATTGATGCAAAGTTAGTGAAAGAGCTGCGCGAGAAGTCCGGCGCGCCCATGGGCGACTGCCTCAAGGCTTTGCAGGAGTCCAAGGGAAATATCGAAGACGCATTCGTCGTGTTGCGCAAGCGCGGCATGGCGTCTGCGCAGAAGAAGGCTGCCCGCACCACAAATGAGGGCGCCGTTGGCACCTACATTCATGCCGGCGGCAAAATCGGCGTGCTGATCGAGGTCAATTGCGAGTCCGATTTCGTGGCCCGCACCGAGGACTTTCAGGAGCTGCTCAAGGACATCGCGATGCATATCGCCGCGAGCGATCCGCGCTATGTGAAGCCGGAAGACGTGACCACCGAGGACCTCGAGCGCGAGAAGGAAATCTATCGCGCCCAGGCGGCTGCCACCGGCAAGCCGGCCAACGTCATCGAGAAGATCGTCGACGGCAAGATGGCGAAATTCTATGAGGAAGTCTGCCTGCTTGAGCAGCCCTTCATCAAGGAGCAGACCATCTCGGTCAAGGAACTGATCGCGCAAAAGGTCGGCAAGCTCGGCGAAAACCTCACCGTGCGGCGCTTCGCCCGCTTCAAGGTGGGCGCGCCCGACTGGACCGTTGCCACCACCAAGGCAGTCGAATCGGCGGAATAACTTACAGCGATCCGCATCAAATTCAACAAGGCCCGGGGCAAACGCTCCGGGCCTTTTGCTTGCATTAGGGCGCGCGGAGAGACTGCTTCACACCTGCCAATCCGGCCAGTTCCGCAACCCGTATGCGATACTCAAAAAGGCATGTATAAGCGCATTGTTCTCAAGCTCTCAGGCGAGGCCCTGGCGGGTCCCAAATCCTTCGGCCTCGACGCTGACAAAGTCTCCGAAATAACCGCCGAGCTGGCAGACGTTCACTCCCTCGGAGTTGAAATCGGCATCGTGGTGGGCGGCGGAAACTTCTTCCGCGGAGTGGCCCAGCAGGCCCAGGAGATGGACCGCGTGGCCGCCGACAACATGGGCATGCTCTCCACCGTCATCAACGCCATTGCCCTGCAGGATGCGCTCGAAGCGCGCGACGTGCAATGCCGCGTGATGTCTGCCGTCTTCATGAATCAGATTGCCGAGCCGTATATCCGCCGCCGCGCCGTGCGCCATCTTGAAAAAGGGCGCGTGGTCATCTTCGCCGCCGGCATCGGCAACCCCTTCTTCTCGACCGACACCGCTGCGAGCCTGCGCGCAATGGAGATCAAGGCCGACGTGCTGCTCAAGGGCACCAAGGTCGAAGGCGTATTCAACGCCGACCCGGTGCTGGTCAAAGATGCGGTGAAGTACGACGAGATTACCTACATGGAGATTCTCAAACAGGGTCTGAAAGTAATGGACCTGACCGCCGTGAGCCTCTGCAAAGATAACAACCTTCCCATGATCATCTTCAATATGAACCAGCCGGGCAACATCCGCCGCGTTGTGCTGGGAGAAAAGGTCGGCTCGCTGGTCACGGCGTAGACCACTCTTCGGCAGTGCAGCAGATCTGCGTTTAGCATCGGAGCAGGAATACAGGATGGGAGGCTCTTTTGCGAAGCGGAGCTCTGCTGAGGTGCAGCCCGGAAACGTCCAATTGAACGTGGAAGCCTCAAAGCCAGCCCCGTTGAAAGCATTGACCGGCCTCCGCTGTTTCGCGGCCGTCAATATCGTTCTTTTTCATTTCTCCAATCCGCAGTGGTTCGGCTTTCTCGCCCCGGTGGTCAACGCGGGCTATGCCTCGGTGAGTTATTTCATCCTGCTGTCCGGCTTCGTCATGGCTTACAACTACTCTGAACGGGCGCGGACTGGCCAATTCAACATCGTGCGGTATTACAAGGCGCGCTTCACGCGTCTGTATCCCATCTATCTGCTGAGCCTGATTCTCGCGTGGCGCATGATTCCTCAGGAATGGACAGCGCATTCACACGCCATGTTTTGGAGCGGCATGGTGCTCTCGCCGCTGCTGCTGCAGGGATGGATCCCGGAGATTGCAACGTTTCTCAACACTCCGGCGTGGACCATGTCGGCGGAGTCTTTCTACTACATCGTGTTTCCCTGGATGGCGCGGTGGAAGAAGCCGCTGCGAATTCGGAACCATCTTGCGAAACTGTTCGCCGTGTGGATGCTCGGCCTGATTCCCGGCACGCTCTACATCCTCTTCAATCCCGATGGAATTCCGCACCCCGATCGCTTCAGCTATGGCCCCTCGCTGCAGGCGCTCAAATACACTCCGCTGCCGCACCTGGCGAGCTTTACCTTTGGTGTATTGCTGGCGGGGCTCGATGCCGTGATGCCGCGTCCCGGCTGGTTGCGGCTGACTCTTGGAGTGTCTGGTTTTGCGGCCATCTTTGCGATGCTGTCGTCCGGTGCGATGCCCTATGTGCTGCTCCACGATGGACTGCTGATGCCGTTCTTCGGGTGCATCATTCTGGGGCTGGCCGGCGAAAATCCGCTGTCGCATTTGATCGGCGCGCGGCCGTTTGTCTTTGTCGGCGAGGCGAGCTATTGTCTCTACCTGCTCCACTTCAATATGTGGAATCTGATTCACGACACGCATGTGCTCAATCGGCTGGGCCTCGCGCAGTTCGATCCATGGATCAGCTATCTGCTGCTGATTGGCATGGCGCTTCTGGCGCTGCACTTTGTCGAGAAGCCCGTGCAGCGCCGGCTGCGCAAGTGGATGCACGCGTAGCGGCAATCACTCTGCCGCAAACGCCACAAAGCTATGCGGCGCCACGTCGAATCGAAACTCCGCGCGCGGCGCACGTGAATTACGAGGAGAACCAGGCTCTACCATCGCCTTGCCCTGCACAATTTCACCGGTCGCCAGATTCCTGAGATGCAATGAGCTGCCGCGCACCTGCACGTGGACCTGCGCCGGCTCATCCAGATACGACTCAACCACGAAGCTGTTGTTGTCGTAGGCGAACAGGCTCACCTTCGCGGGCGCATCCATCTGCACCGGAAAATCAGTCATTAAATATCGCTTGATAGCCGTCAGTGCCGGCTGGGGCAGGGCATAGAGGTCGCTCGGATTTTCAGGAATCGTGAGCACCATCAAAACGCCCTTGGAGTAGTGATCCATCAGCAAAAGCGGCGCGCCGCGCCCATTCGCGGTGCCGCGCACCACGGGCCACGCATCGTTGGTCATGAATCCGATCTCGGGAATCAGCAGATCGGAAGTGGTCCCAAGGCTCGCACCGCCGCCTGCTCCAAATGCGCCCCAATATTCGTTCACCTTGAGCACATTGCCGGTCGCGCGGATGTCGGCAATCTGGCTGAGCCCTTTGCCCTCCAGCGCCTTGAGCAGACCCGATGTGATGATGACTCTTCCGCCGCTCCTCAAGTGCGCATCGATCTTGCTCACAATCTGCGGATCGAACTTCGCCGACTCCGTGAGGAGCACGGTGCCTGCATCGTCGGGAAACTCGGGGTGCAGGTCGATCGGAACGCCGATCATGCCGAGGTAATTGTGGAGAAAATCTTCGCCCGTCGATTGATAGGGCTTGTAGCTCGCGATGCCGATGGGCTTGCCCAGCTTGCCCGCTACAGCGCTGACCGTGTTGAGCGCATAGCCTGCGGCGGTCGCATAGCTCGTCGGCCCTTTCGATTCAGACGCGGCGTGCCAGCCAATGAGCCCCGTCGCCTCGAACGAAGTCTTCAGGTTCTCCCACTTTGCGCGATCGCCGACCGACACAGGTTTCAACAGATCGCTGTATTGAAACAGCATCATCTCCGGCGCCTTGGCGAGGATCGTGTCCCACAACTGCTCGGCATAGCGATCGAGGTAGCGCGTATCGTAGGTGTCTACCCATCCGCCGCCGTTGCGGCCGGGCGCGATGTTATCGAAATAGCGCACGATCTGGTAGCTCTCGTATTGCTGCAAATGCTGATCCGTGATCACGGGGTCGCGCGTCTCCGTGCCGGTGTAGATGCCGTCGAAGAGCTTCGGCTCCACGTCGAGATCGTAGCCATTAGCCTGAAAATGCTCATACCAGTTGGGAAACTTGATGATGACCTTTACCTTGGGATTGACGGCGCGCGCAGGTCCCAGCACCAGGTCGCGGGCGACGCCATCCATCAGCTTGAGCCGGAACTCGGGCCAGGTGTCTGCGCCTTTCGCAGCGATGTCCGAGTCGTGCTTGGTGTTGTTGAAGAAGAAATCGTCGAGGATGATTTCGTCGAAGTGGCGCGCTGTCAATTCGGCAATATGTTTCACATAGTCGCGCTGCTTCGGGTCGGTGTAGCACATGGAGACGAACTGTCCGGCCTCGCCCTCGCCTGAATCACCGGCGCCGACATAGGCGATGCCGCCTGCCACTTGCACACCGTGCGCGGTGAAAAAGGCCTTTACGCTTTCGAGCAACGAATCGTCTGCGATGACGCCGCTGCGATAGCTCTCGATGTAAACCTTGTCGACCTTGACCTGGCTCGAGATTTCACTCCAGGATTGGTCGAGCCACGCCGGATCCTTCATCTTCTCGACCACCTGCACAGGAATGTAAACAGCGACTTTGAATGAATCGTGTGCCGGTGGTTGAGCTGCATTCAATGAAAGTGGAGCGAGCACAGCAAGAGATGCAATCAGCAGACGCATGCGAGAGATCACGTTCGGTTCTCCTCAATTTGCCGGAGACAAATGGCGCGGCCGTTCAATTCGGAACGCAGCCGAGCTCTTATCCGGCGACGAGCCAGTATATGCGCCGCGATGGCCTCGGTAAAACGTTTGCGCTGACTCGAAGCGCAGCAAAAAGCCCAGCCAATCGGCTGGGCTTGATGCGTCCATGTGAGCCGACGATCTAAGGTGCGACTGCCTGCACCGAGTGGTTGCCGTGGGGCACGATAACCAGCGCCGTGGGCTTGTCATCGGAGGGATATGGCGTGGCTTGCGTCGGTGTCAATGTCCCAGCATTGGGGTCAAGGCGGAACCCGGAAACCGAGTTACCAAGGAAGTTGGCGGTATAGACATATCGACCCAGCGCCGGATCGATCGCTATGGCAACGGGCTCGGTATCGGTTGAATTGGTCGGGCTCCCGGTCGGGTTTACCGCGGCCGAGGGTGTGCCATTGGCCAGATTGATCACAAAGGCCGACACCGACGAATCGAGCTCGTTCGACACATACATATACTTGCCGCGGGGATCGATGGCCACCGCCGTCGGCTCGTTGCCGGTGCGGAACGGACCATTGAACAGGAAGCTGAGCGTGCTGTCGTTGAGGATGCCGTAGCCGATCAACTGGTTCGAAGCGAAGTCGGTTACATAAACGAATCTATCGGTGGGATCGCCGGTAATCGCAACAGGCTTAACGCCTGCCTGATAGGGGCTGTTTGTGGTGGATGAGAGCGCTCCGCCCGACCCAATCGTGAAGCCGAAGACCCAGCCAGGGTGCGCTGTGCTGGTGGTCGTTCCACCGGGATTATAAGAGGACTGATCGTAGGCAGTGGCATAGACTCCGTTGCCTTTGATCGTGGCGTTGTTGGCTAGCACAAAGACTCCGGTGGGAACCATGGAGTCGGATGTGAATCCGGGGATGACGAGGCTTTCTGAGGCGGTCTGCGCGCCGATGGTGCCGGAAGAGAGTGCAAACTCGGCGAGCGTCGCAGAATTTGATCCGTAGACGACGTAGAGATAAGTGCTGGCGCTGTCGACTGCCAGCGCCACCGCTGGGCCGCTCAGCGTGACTGTGTCCTTTGACGTGAGCACGCCGTTGGAAGCTACGGCAAAGTGCACTACGGTGTTGTCGCCGGCATTGGCGACGTAGAGGTTTGAATAATCCGTGGAGACTGCCATCGCGACGGGGCCGACGCCGCCGGAGGAGACCGTCGGTGCGCCTTCACGCAGCGCGCCGGACTCGGAATCCACAGCGTAGGTGTCGATCTGTCCGTTAGGGCTGGTGGCGGTCGCTGCTGAGCTGGCTACAAACACATAGTCCACGGTCACCAGTTGGCAGGCAGTCAAAAGAGTGGCCACTAGAAGGCCGATTGCAGAGACCAGAAAGAGCTGGCTCAATTTGCTGAACTTCATGCGCTTCCTTCGTCGTGGGCCATCTGTCGTCGAGCCCAAGGATTGCTGTTTGCGTTGCCCCGTGTAGATTGTAAAAGCGCCACACGGAGTGTTTCTGTCGTCGCCGGATTCACTTCCGGCATTTACTTCTTTGGCGTCCCATGCGGAATTGCCGCAACTGCCGTGGGGTTCGCATTAGCCGGAGACGGCGAATATTGTGAGTTGAGCAACGCGCCGGTGGTCGAGTTAAGTTGAAACCCCGAGACGTTGTTGCCCAGGAAATTTGCCGTGTAAAGATACTCGTTCGATGAGGGATCGATGCCGATTGCGACGGGCTGCGTTCCGGTGGTGTAGTTGCCCATCGAGGTCAAAACCCCATTGGCCGTTGAGTAGACGGTTACGGTCGAGTCGAGCGAATTGACGACAAAAACATAGGCGCCGGATGCGTCCACAACGACCGCCGCGGGCTCATTGCCGGCGGGGAACGGGCTGCTGCCCACTTCGGCGAGAACCCCGTTTGTCGCCGCATAGGCGTGGACGTTGCCGTTCGCGTAATCGGTCACATAGACATTGCTGCCTCCCGGTCCGCTGGCGATTCCCGAGGGGTGCGAGCCTGTTTGCAGAGGCGAGCCAGCCAGCGGCGAGAGTGTGCCATCGCCGTTGACAGTGAAACCGAAGATGTAGCCGACGCTGGGGGTCACCGATGTGTCGTAGGCCGTTGCGTAGACATAAGCGCCGGACGCGCCCGTCGTAATCGCGGTTGGCGTCAGCACGTGGGTCGGAGCCGAGGGCAGCGTGAGCGGCCAGTAGCTGGCGCTGATGTTAGTGTTCACAATTGCCGTTCCCAGCGTGTCAGGCGGCTGAGGCGGCGTGAGAGCACCGGCTTGCGCCGCCGTCAGAATCGGATAGACCGCGATCGATCCCGAGCATGGCGCGGCGGTCGAGCAGGTCGGCAGCGGCTGATAGGTGTCAGCCACATATAGATAGCTGCCTGCCGTGGCCACTGCCACAGGGAAGACGCCTTGCGTGTTCACCGTATTCTGCGGATAGAGTTTGCCATCGCTGCCGATGATGAACTGGACGATCGTGTTGTCGTCCTCGTTGACGACATAAAGATCGAGGTTGTCCGGCGAGGTCGCTTCAGCCACGGGATTCCTGCCGCCCGATGGAAAAGGCGAGGTGGGAATCTGGCGCATCCTGCCCGATTGCGAGTTGATCTCGTAAACGTCGATCTCCCCGTAGCTGTTTGGGCCCGCCGCTTTGGCGCTGGACACGTACACGAAATCCTCGGTGAGGGTGCCGCAGGCAGTGATAAGGGCTGCCGCCAGCAGGCTGACCCCGGACACCAGCGCCAGCTGGCTCGATCTGTTAAACGTCATGCGCATCTTTCGTCAGCGGACCTCGACATCGGTCCAAAACCCAGGTTTAGGAATTGAATTGCGAGCGGCCAGCCCTGCATCCGCATTCGCAAATCAGCCATTTTTCTTTGGGCGCCGGAGCCCGGGGCCGGGATTCGCCGTTTGGCGAGCACCTGCCCCGTTCCCGTCAGCGCATTAGCTGGTGCGTCCACTTGTAACGCACCACGTCGCAGGGCCGTTCAACGGATAGGACTTGTTGGCGGAGCTGGGCAGTTGGTTCAGTTCGCCGGACTGCACGTCGAGCGCCCGTCCAGTTACTGTCGAATCGTTGAAATTTGCGGTGTAGATGAACTGGTCCGATGGGTCCTCGAGGATGCACTGCGGACCCGATCCACTGCCCCACGGGCTGCCGGTGATCTCCGGGGTCAGCTGATTGTTTTGCTTGTCAATCACCCATCCGGCAATGCCGCTCGTCGGGTCGTCTGTTTGCGTATTGTTGTCACCCTGATAGGCAACGTAAACCCAGCTTCCCTTGCTCTCTTCGATCATGTAGATCGGCTTGGTCAGGATGGCGTCGCCCGGCACGATGCCGCCGGACTGCTGCTGCAATGCGCCGTTCGTTCCCACGGTGTAGGGAAGCATCTGACTTGGCACGGTAGACTCTGTGCCGTTGTTCAAGTAGGTGAGAGGTTCGGCGTCGAGCACATAAACCGCTCCAACGGCGGCCACGATTGCTGTCGCTTGCTTGATGCCCAGCGGCTGCGCACTATTCTGATTGATCGTTAGCTGCCCATTGAGCCCGTTATAGCTATAGGGAAATGCCACATCGCCGGTTGCCGGCGTGCCGCTGATCGTCAACATGATACTGGCCGAGAGTACGAAATCGACGGGGTTGGAAGGAACCGGGAAATAAGGCAGCGGCGTGCCGCTGGCAGAGGTGACCTGGGCATTGACAATCAGGGTCAGGCGGCCCGTATTCGGATCGATTTTGAAGGCCGTGATGTCGCCACAAGTCTCGACGCCGGTTCCGAGCGCGAGCGTGCAGCCGTTTGTGTTCGGGTCATAGGTTGCGGCAAAGTTGTCCGGCGCATCGTGGTCGAGCACGTACAGGTAGCTCCCGTTGGGATCGGGAATCAGGCGTATGGAGTTCTTGCCCTGCGGAAAAAAGGCCTGTCCCTGGGCTGAAAGCACGCCGTTGCCCCCGATGGCAAACTCGGTGATGCTGGAGCCCGAGCACGGATCGGCCTGGGTGCAGTCGGCGTTGCCCGCTGAGTTGGTTCCGCGATTCAAAACGTAAACAAAACGCCCACCGGTCAGAAGCACTGCGCGGATTGGATTCGAACCTCCCGTGGAAATGGGCAATCCATTGATCGGAGTCAAATTCCCCTTATTATGATCGATCTTGAATCCGCTGATTATGCCGTTGTTGCCCGTCGCTGCTGTGGTTGTTCCGGTGACATACAAGTAGCCGACTGTATAGCTCTGGACGCAAGACGTAATTCCGAGGATGGTGCCCACAGAGAGGGCGCTCATCATTAAGGCCTTGCCGAATTTCATAAACCTCATGCGATTCCTTCATCCTGGTCCGGCCTGCGCCGCCAAGTTTGTGCGTTCCACAGCAGAGCTGGGTTGGGATGGGTCCCTGCTGCATTGTAAAAGGCCAGGGCGGGTTGTGCCTAGCTTGGCCCCGGTTTCCCGCCGGGGCCCGTAAATACATCGCAATTCCGGGCTTTAACTCCCGGGTCCGGTGAAGCTGCAGCGTTTTCTCCGGTGCGCGGCTCTTTACTGGCGCGAATGACATTTGGACGCCAGATCGAGGGCAAACGTCAACCTCCCAGAGTCGGAAATCGTGCGAATTGAGCGGGCTGGAGCCGCACAGCGCGATCAACAGCCAAAGCTCCTCTACCAGACACGGCAGGAGTTCACGGGATACATCGGCTGGCCCTTGGTGCAGCCGAAGGCCTTGCCGAACTCGTCAAAGTTCCGCACCGTGCCGTTGACCCGCCACTTGTCGGTCGAGTGCGTGTCGGTGAGGGCAGACTGCCGTGCCAGTTGCTCGGTCTCGTTGTCGCACCAGACCTGGGCGAAGCCGAGAAAGTAGCGCTGCCGCTCGGTGTAGCCGTCGATCTTGTCGTCAATTGATTTGCCCTGCGCTGCCAACGTGTCCAGCAGAGCCATGTAAGCGATGCGCAAACCTCCATTGTCCGCCGTATTCTCGCCCAGGGTAAGTTTGCCATTCAGCTTTTGCGCCGGCATCTTGTCGTGCGCCGGGGCCGCATCGAAGCCGTTGTACTCAGCCACCTCGCAGTCCGTGCGCTCCGTGAAGGCCTTCCGGTCCTCCGCCGTCTGCCACTCGCGCAGGTTGCCTTTGCCGTCGAACTTCGACCCCTGGTCATCGAACCCATGCGTCATCTCATGGCCAATCACCATGCCGATGCCGCCAAAGTTCACCGCCGGGTCAACCTTGAAGTCGAAGAAAGGCGGCTGCAGGATTCCTGCCGGGAAGTTGATGTCGTTGAAAGCCGAGTTGTAGTAGGCGTTGACCGTGGGCGGCGTCATGCCCCACTCTTTCTCGTCCACCGGCTTGCCCAGCTTGTTGAAGTTGTAATCGCGCTGGTAGACGGCGCTCGATTGATTCGCGCCGATGAAGTCGCCCCGGTCCACCTTGATGCTGGAGTAGTCGCGCCACTTCTCCGGATAGCCGATCTTGTTGCGGATCATGGCGAGTTTTTCTTCTGCAGCCTTTTTCGTCTCGTCGCTCATCCATGGCAGCGTCCTGATGTCGTCGCCAAGGGACTTTTCCAGGGCGGCAACCAGCTTGTCCATGCTTTGTTTGGCGGCGGGCGGGAAATTCTCCTTGACCCAATCCTGCCCCACGGCCTCGCCCAGTGCGCCGTCTGTCGCCGAGGAGCAGATCTTCCACCGCGCGGGCGGCTCTGCCTGGCCCTGAAGCGTCCTCGAGAAGAAATTGAAGTCCTCATTGAAGAAGGGCGCGGACAGATTGCTTGCCTGTCCGTGCAGAGCCTGCCAGCGAAAATAGCTCTTCCAACTGTCGAGCGGCTGCGTCGAAACAAGGTTATTCAGCGCCTTGAAGAAGTCCGGCGTCGCCACATTGAGCGTGTCGAAGTAGCGTATGCCCGAGGACCAGAAATAGACGCTCCAGTCGATCGCTGGAGTGAGCTTCTCAAAATCGGCAAGGGTATAGATGTGATAGTGGCTCGCCGGTTCGCGCAGGTCTGTGCGGCTGGTAGAGGCCTTGGCCATGGCCGTTTCGATCTCCATCACCGCGGCCGCTTCCTTCGCGGCTTGATCGGGCGCATCGCCGGCCAGGGTGAACATTTTTGTCATGTGTTCGACATACTGTTTTCGAATCGCCGCCATCTCCGGCGAATCGACGATGTAATAGTCGCGGTCCGGTAGCGAGATTCCACCCTGAAAAATCTCGGCAATCTGCTTTGAAGAGTCTTTTTCGTCCTGTCCGACAAAAAAGTTCATGAACCCATCGGGCGTTCCGTGGTTTTCAAGGTCGGCAAGCAGCTCAGGAATCTGCGCGGTGCTCGCCAGTGCGTCGATGCTCGCGAATGTCGGCTGCAGCGGCGCGATGCCCAGCTTGTCGATCCTCGCGGTATCCATGCACGCGGCGAAGAAGTCTCCATACTGCTTCTGCAGCGGAGTCTTGGGATCTTTGGCGGCTGCGTCCAGTTCCTGCCACAGCAGATACCGGTTGCGTTCGTAGACCAGGGAAAAGGAACGCGTCCAATCCGACTGGTCAGAGGGAATCGGGTTCGTCTTGATCCAGTTGCCGCACGCGTACTGGTAAAAGTCCGTGCATGGATCGACCGACTTATCGATTGCCGTGACATCGAAGCTTTTGATGGGCGGCACCGGTTTGGGAGTGGATGCGTCAGTCTGCGCGATTGCCTGCATTTGCGCCAGCGCGGCGCCAGCCCCCAGCAGCACGATGGGCATCAGGCGGGAACAGTTCACCATAGGTCCTCCAGTAGTAATGAGGATCAACCGGCCAGGTTGACCCTCATTCATGATTGCCGTGGGGGATCGTTTGAACGGAATTCAGTCAGCCTACCAAACTCGGCACGATCTCACCGGATACATCGGCTGGCCCTTGGTGCATCCGAAGGCCTTGCCGAATTCGTCAAAGTTCTGCACCGTTCCGTTGACGCGCCAGCGTCCAGGCGAGTGCGGGTCGGTCAGCGCCGATTGGCGCGCCGACTGCTCCGTCTGGTTCTGGCACCACACTTGAGCGAAGCCGAGGAAGTAGCGCTGCGCCTCGGTGTAGCCGTCGATTTTTTCGTCGATGCTCTTGCCCTCCGACGCCAGCGTATCGAGCAGCGCCAGGTAGGCGATGCGCAGTCCGCCGTTGTCGGCTGTGTTTTCGCCCAGCGTCAGCTTGCCGTTCAGCTTCTGCGCGGCCACATCGTCGTGGGCCGGGGCTGCTTCAAAGCCGCTGTACTCGTCGGCTTCGCAATCCGTGCGTTCAGTAAAGGCCTTGCGGTCTGCCGCGGTCTGCCACTCGCGCAGATCGCCCTTGCCGTCGTACTTCGAGCCCTGATCGTCAAACCCATGCGTCATTTCATGGCCGATCACCACACCGATGCCGCCAAAATTTACCGCCGGATCGGCAGTGAAATCAAAGAACGGTGGCTGCAAAATACCGGCTGGAAAGTTGATGTCATTCATCGACGTGTCGTAGTAAGCATTCACCGTGGGCGGAGTCATCCCCCACTCCTTCTCGTTCACCGGCTTGCCCAGGTGGTCGAGGTCCCAATCGCGCTCAAACACGGCGCTGCGCTGCACGTTGCCGATCAGGTCGTTACGCTTCACTTCCAGAGCCGCGTAGCTGCGCCAGTGTTCGGGGTAGCCGATTTTGTTGCGAATCATCGACAGCTTCTCTTCAGCCGCCTTCTTGGTGTCGTCGCTCATCCACGGCAGCGTCTTGATGTCATCGCCCAGAGACTTTTCCAGAGCCGCCACCAGCTTGTCCATGCTGGCCTTGGCCGCCGGCGGAAAATTCTGTTTGACCCAGTCCTGGCCCACCGCTTCGCCCAGCGCGCGATCGGTCATCGCCGTGCACTGCTTCCAGCGCGGCTGCGGTTCCTTTTGTCCGGCGAGGGTCTTGCCAAAGAACGCGAAATTCTCGTCGAAGAATGCCTTGGGCAGATTCGACGCCGACCCATGAATCACGTGCCAGCGCAAATAAGACTTCCATGCGGCTGCCGGCTCTGACGAAAGCAGCCCATTCAGCTCCTTGAAGAAATCCGGCGTAGCTACGTTCAGGCTGTCAAATTTCCTGATCCTTACATCCTTGAAGTACGCCGTGAAATCAAAGTCCGGCGCAAGCTTCTGAAAGTCGACCACCGTATAGATGTGGTAGGTGTTGGCCGGATCGCGCAGCATCACGCGGGGCATCGAGGCCTTGGCGAGGGCGGTTTCAATCTCCATCACCGATGCGGCTTCTTTGGCAGCCTGATCGGGCGTGTCGCCGGCCAGCGTAAACATCTTCGTCAAGTGTTCGACATATTGTTTGCGGATCTGGGTAAAGCGGGAATTGTCTACCAGGTAGTAGTCGCGATCCGGCAGCGACAACCCGCCCTGCGCGATCTGCGCAATCTGTTTAGAGGAGTCTTTGTCGTCCTGTCCCACGCCGAAGCGGAACAGCGTCGCGGGCGAGCCGGTTGAGGCCAGCTCTCCGACCAATTGCCCGATTTGGTGTGCGTCCGACAAGTCGGCGATCTGCTTCAGCGCCGGCTCCAGGGGAGTCAGCCCCTTCTGCTCCACAACATCGGTATTCATGCAGGCCGCGTAGTAGTCGCCATACTGCTTCTGCAGCGGAGTCTTGGGATCCTTCGCGGCCGCGTCCAGTTCCTGCCAGAGCAGATAGCGATTCCGCTCCTGCAGCACAGAGAACGACCGTGCCCAGCGCACCTGGTCCGCGGGAATGGAATTGTTCTTGACCCAGTTGCCGCATGCGTACTGGTAAAAATCGGTGCAGGGGTCGGCGGTCTTGTCGATGGCCGTCAGGTCAAAGCTCTTGGTGGCCGGCGGCGGGGTGGGAACGGACTCGTCAGCGGAGGTTGCCGCGGGCGTTTGCGCCATGGCGGTTCCGACCGCCAGCAGCAGGATGGGAGCAAGGCGAAAACAGTTCATCGATTGTCCTCGTGGAAAAAGGGTCCATGCGGGCAGGCCCATCGGCGTTCGAGACGGGGCCCGGCGGGGAACCTGATGCAGCCGCTCTTGCCTTGAGCTGCGTTGCATAAAAGGCTATCACGGGGATGCCTGAATCGATGAAATCAAGCAAGCGGGCGTGGACTGCAAGTACGAGAACTGCTGATCCGGCAATCGCGAGCCCTCAGGGCAGGCGCGTCGCCGGTCCGAAGTCGTCGTTCCGCGCCAGCAGCGGAATGCCGTTCGCGTCCTTCTCTCGCGCCAGCACATAGTGCGTCTGCCTGGTCTTTCCCGACGCCGCCCGCGCCACCAGCCATAGCTTGATGGCCAGCAGGGCGATGGGAGGGACAGCAAGAATAAGCACTCCGTAACTCTGAACATCGGCCAGCACGCTCGACCAGATTTCGCTTTGAAATGGACCGCTCATCGCAACCTCCTCAGAAACCCGTCTGCACTGTTGCCGCACCGAAAGCGAACCACCGAATAGAAATCCCGCCGGCTTGCTGTGACGAGATCGGGGAATTCGTGAGGCTCAGCTTTGCTTGCTGTATGGGAGAAGGTAGGGCTCGCCGGCCACGACTGGCAATGCGGCTTTCGGGTCGTCGTCGTGACCTTAACGTCCGCGGCCCGTGACGGCTAAGTAATGGGAACAAGGTTACCTCTGAGATTTGCCCAAATCTCTGGCCCTAGACTTCCGAGGTGATCGATTGCGCCCACTCCATCGCTTTCGAATAGCGCTCGGCGACCTGATCCTCCCTCAGGCCGAGCCGGGCACAGGCGCGGAGCACCGACGCCCAGTCGCCGCGCTCGACTGCCCAGATCAATTCGTAAATCGGCAGCAGCGGTCCTTGGTTCTCAAGCAGCAAAACCCTCGAACCCTCGTCCAATTCGAAGCCCTCGAGCACCGCGCTCATCGGTATCTCGAGAATCGCGTCCATCATCGACAACAGGCCCACCAGAAACAGATCGGCCTTGTCGTGCGGAACATCGCCCGAGATCGACTCTCCAAAGCGCGCCCGCACCATGGCCGAAAGCATCAGGTCAGAGGGCCGGCGCTTCGACATCTCAAACGCTCCGGCCAGCCTGCACCAGCGGCGAAGCTCGTTCTCGCCCATCAACGTCAGCGCCTGGCTCACCGAGCACACCTCGCCGCGGATTCCGAAAACAGCCGAGTTGATGTAGCGCAACAGCCGATAATAGAGCGCGGCATCCTTTTTCAGCAGGTCCTCGACCTCATCCCAATTCAACTCGGGCTTTGAGATCGTTTGCAGCAGCCGCAGATAGGTCGTTCGATTCGACGACAATCCCCGCGCCCGTATGGTCTGCGGCCGGCGAAAGAAATACCCCTGAAAGAATTGAAATCCGGCCCGCCGCGCGTATTCAAAGTCCTCCGGAGTCTCCACCTTCTTCGCGATCAGTCCGATGTTCGAGTTGCCATGGCTGCGGGCAATCCGCAAAATGTCTTCCCAGGGTGTTTCCTTGATATCGACCTTGAGAAAATCGGCGAAGTCGAGCAGCCCTTCCCGCCGATCGTTCACAGTGAAACTGTCCAGCGCGATCTTGTAGCCGGCGTGCTTCAACCAGCTCAGCGCTTCCTCGATCGGCTCATCGGCGACAATCTCCGGCCCGATCTCGGCCACAACTCGTTCCGGCGGCAAAAACGCCAGGAACCGCTCGACCAGGATGTCGCGGGTGCAATCGACAAACGCCAGCCGATTGTCGCAAAGCACATTAAGCCCCAGCAGGCTCGACATGTCGATCGCAGTGCGGCTCGAGTCCGCTGTCGAAGCACTGCGGAAATCCTCCTCCAGATCGGTTCGAAACTTGATCTCGTAGCCGATCACGGTCTCATCCGAGGCCAGAATAGGCTGCCTGGCCGCGTATCGAATGGGCCGCGCGTCGTCTTCGTTGAGATATTGGGTCACTGGCGCTCCCTCGAACATCTCATCGGCGTTTTCCGCTGGAACCTTGAGCGCAAGCCCGGGGGTTATCGAGCCGTTACCGTGCCTTTACAGCCCGGCCCGCACCCTGCCAAACTAATACGTGGACACCCAGACAATCGTTATTCTCGACTTCGGCTCGCAATATACGCAGCTGATCGCCAGGCGCATTCGCGAACAGAACGTCTTCTCCGTCGTCCTTCCCTGCACCGTCCCGCTCGCTGAAATCGAGGCCTGCAAGCCCATCGGCATCATTCTGTCCGGCGGCCCGTCCTCGGTCTACGATGCCGACGCGCCCGCCGCCGACCCAGGTCTGCTCGATCTCGACGTGCCCAAGCTCGGCATCTGCTACGGGCTCCATTTCATCGTCCACAACATGGGCGGCAAGGTGCGCACCGCGCCCAAGCGCGAATACGGCCACGCCGACGTCACCATCGAGGACGACTCGACTCCGTTGTTCGCCGGCCTTCCCAATTCAATGCACGTCTGGATGAGCCATGGCGACGAGGCTCTCGAGCTGCCTCCGGGTTTTCATCGCACCGCCGTTACTTCCAATGCGCTCGCTGCCATCGCCAACGAAGAGCGCCGCATCTGGGCCGTGCAGTTTCACCCCGAGGTCCATCACACTCCGCTCGGCCCCCAGCTCCTCAAAAACTTCATCTTTGCCATCTGCGGCGCGCGCGGCGACTGGACACCTGCCCACTTCATCGAGACCACCGTGGCTTCGATCCGCGACAAAGTCGGCACCGGCCATGTCATCTGCGGACTCTCCGGCGGAGTCGATTCCTCGGTTGCCGCCGTGCTCGTGCACAAGGCCATCGGCGCGCAGCTCACCTGCGTCTTCGTCAATAACGGAGTCCTGCGCAAAAACGAGTTCGCCAACGTGCAGCGAAATCTGCGCGACAAACTTGGACTCAATATCGTCGCCGTCGACGCTTCACAGCAATTCCTGTCCAAGCTCGCCGGAGTCACTGATCCTGAAACCAAGCGAAAAATCATTGGCGCGGAGTTCATCGCTGTCTTCGACGCCGAAGCCACCCGCATCGCGGCCGAGGGCGGCAACGCTGCAGACGGCGAGCAAGCTCGAAAACTGGAGTGGCTGGTTCAGGGCACTCTTTATCCCGACGTGATCGAGTCCTCCAGCGTCAAAGGCCCCAGCCAGACCATCAAGAGCCACCACAACGTGGGCGGCCTGCCCGAGCGCATGAAGCTGAAGCTGATCGAGCCCCTGCGCGACTTGTTTAAGGATGAGGTCCGCCGCATTGGCCGCGATCTCGGCATGCCCGAGGACATTCTCGGCCGGCAGCCGTTCCCCGGTCCCGGCCTGGCCGTGCGCATCCTCGGCGAGGTCACGCCCGAGCGCGTCGCCCTGCTGCAGGAGGCCGATGAGATCGTTGTCGCCGAGATCAAGGCCGCCGGGCTCTACTCGAAAATCTGGCAGAGTTTCGCCGTCCTGCTGCCGGTGATGAGCGTCGGCGTCATGGGCGATCAGCGCACCTATGCCTACACCGCAGCGGTGCGCGCCGTGCATTCAGAAGACGGCATGACCGCCGACTGGGCGCCCCTGCCCCACGAGGTGCTCAAGCGCATCTCCTCGCGCATTGTGAATGAGGTGCGCGGCATCAATCGCGTGGTCTACGACATCACGTCCAAGCCCCCCGGCACCATCGAGTGGGAATGATTTGCCATCAAGGCGGTTGCGCCTTCGGCGCCATTCGTGCCCGCGCGGGCTCTTCAAGTCTTCCGCGATCCTGGAATTCTGGTCCCTTTTCACCAACGACGAACTCCGGGTGCCCCAGGTCTCGATTTTGAGACCTGGGAAAGCACGAACAGATTTCCTTCCTGATTTACGCCTGCCCCGCCCGCAACCCAGCCACTTCCTTGCCCAGCGCATCCAGCCGCGCCAGCAACTCCGCATGCCTCTTGTCATCGATCGACGGCTCAAACGGCTCCACATAAAACGTGCCGTTAGGCTCGAGGCAGCATTTCCGCACGTCGTGCACATGCTCAAAGCCCTGCCTGTGCAGCACGTCCAGCAGTTCTTCCCGCGTCATCGATTCGCGCTCCAGCGCCTTGCGGTCGATTTGTCCATTGCGAATCAGCACCGCGGCGCGGCCCTCCAGCATGCGCGTCAGTCGCGGCGAGCTAAACAGCACGCGCACCACGATCCAGTTGATCGCCAGCAGGCTGAATGCACCGATTACCCCGCCCGTCACCGAGTTGTCATCGCCGATGATCGCGTTCTGCACCGTATTCGAGAGCGAGAGCAAAACCACCAAATCAAAGGGATTCAACTGCGCCAGTTCGCGCTTGCCAAAAAGACGAAGCAGCAGCACCAGCACAAGGTAGACGATGATCGGGCGAAGCAGCTTCTCCACAACCGGAAGCGGCAGTTGAAACATGTCGTTGAACATGGGCGTGAGCGTCATGACCCCGAGAATACCGCGAGAACCGGAGAAATGGCCTCTATTTTTCCAGCCGCAGAACGACATTTACATCGTGCGTCTGCTGATCGGCGCTCACATCGAACTTGACCTTCACACCGGCAAGGCTGCGCCGCAGCACGGGGTCCTGCATCTGCACCTTGGCGATAAAGTTGGAGACATAGTTCTCGTCAAACGGGTCGCCCGGCAGCATCTGCCAGTTGCGGATCAACTGTGCGCGAAGCTCGTCGCTCACGTTGTCAAATTTGACAAACGCCAGGTGATAGACCGGGCCGGGATCGACATCGACCGTGTAGCTGACCGTGCCTGCCGCGTCATCGAAAACTGGATGCGGCGTCACCTTGCAGTCCAGGTTGCCCTTGGCCTTATACCTCAATGCGACCAACTGCCAGAGCGAGCGCAGCCGCACGCCCTCCGGCGGCCCTCCCGGTCGCTCGGCCAGCATCTTGTCAATCTCCGCCTGCGTCACCGCAGCGCCAGCCGGCAGCTGCACGGCGCCAACTTTATAAACTCTTCCTTCCTCGATCGAAATGGCAAATGGAACCTCGATGGCATCGGGCGTTTGCGTGGCATTGCCCGATCGCGTGGCTCGCACCTTCACCGCCGCATAACCTTGATCTTCATAAAAGATCTTGAATGCATGCTCGAGATTGTTCGCCGAGTTCGCCGTGTCGAATTGCGACTTGGCCGCGTCCCGCGCGATGTCGTCAATTTTGTCGTGAAACGCGGCCGAAGCGCCGTCCACGCGAACCGCCTTCACCAGCACCGGCGGCGTTGTAATGCTGTAGGTCATTGCCGTGACCCGGTTGTGCAGTTTCGGGTCCCCGCTGGGCGCAGCCACGACTGTCGCCTTGATGCCCTGCGCCGCCAGCATCGACTCCAATGCTCCGCGCACATCCTCTGCGAGGCCGCCCTCTGCCGGCACTTTGCCGAGATAAAGCGGCAGCATCTTATGCAGCTTGTCCTCCAGATCCTTGCCAGGGGTCAATGGCAGATTCTCGATCCTCACCGGCAGCAGATCCGGAGAAAGAGTCACTTGAAAGATCAGGTCCTGTCCGTCGAACTTGAACGTCAGGCTCTCGAAAACGCCCGAGTCCATGAGCCGCTTGGAGTGGTCGTTCATCTCCGCATAGCTCAGCACCACGCCTTTGCTCAGACCGGCGGCGGCCATCAGCTCCTGGTCGGAATAGTCCGGGGCGCCTTTGAATTGGATCGTTTTGGGCAAAAACTTCTGGCCCGCGGCAGGCATCACCGCAGACAGCAGAATAGCTGCCAGGAACATTCCGTTCAGCGTTCGCATCGTACCGCCAGACTATCAAAGCACGATTTGGAACGATCGTGCCCGCATCCGTCCATACTTATCGCGCCAGCTTACTTCGCGCCAGCCGCTTGATAGCCTTTGTACTCCGACGTGAGCAGTGTGCGCCGCACCAGGGATTCGCCGGCGCCCGTCGTGTCTCCGCTGGGCACATCGATGGTGCTCACGATGACCCTCGCCGGCAGCACCGGCGTTTTGCCATCGACGGGCACTGCCGCGTAGTCGATGCGCGTGTCGTCCTGGCGAACGACGTCAGAGAACTTCAACTCCGCGCTGGTCACGAGGCGCAACACGGTTCCCGTTGCCGGGTCGATGAAGAACTCGCCTCGATACGGAACCACTGACTTGTAGGCGTGCCAGTCGATCGCTGTATCGGTGCCGCCGGTTCCGCCGCCCATGCCCCCGCCGCCCCGCGCTGCTGCGGTCGCAGCCTGCTGGAAGGCCGTCACTCCGTTTTGATCCGCTCCCGGAAAGCAGCAAACATTCAGCGCGAAATGCGACTTCTTCTTCGGCACCTCGAATCCGTAAACCGCCGCCTTTTGGCCATACAGCGTCTCCCAGCGCAACCATTTGAGATTGCCCCCGGCCTGCGCCTCCGCGAAAATGGCGCCAAGGTTGGGATCCGGCGCCTCGATGCCGATCATCCGGTTCGCTCCCCACAGCGTTTTGTCCTTCGCGGCGTCGAAGCTGTCCGCTCCATGCTCGCTCGATGCCGTGGCGTCGGCGGAGTTGACATAGTGGATCACCTGGAAGGGGCTCACTCCATTAGCGCCCACTTTCAGAGAGCCATGCGTGCCCGGCGGCGGTGCAGGAGCTTCGACGTTGTCTTGAAAACGCATCGTGGTCTTGGTCGCGGTCAACGCGGGCAACTGCTCATACGTCTTGGTCACGTAGTCAGAAGCCGCGTCGAGAATCGTCTTCTGCGTAGCTGCATCCGGCGCTGGGGTGGCGGGCAAGTCCGCGGCCGGCGGCGTCAGTGTCGCACTGCGCGCCTCAAGCACCAGAAGTTGCTCGGTTGTGAGCGGCCCCGGAACATCCGCTGACACGCTCTTGATCTCGGCCCCTGTCAGTTCCTCGGTCAGCGTCACCGGCTTCAGCGCATCGGCCACATCCGCGTCGCTCTTTCCTGCCTTGTGCATCGCGGCCAGTGTGTTTTCAAGATCGGCCACGTTCATCTTCTTCTCCGACCACGCAGGAATTGCAACGAGCACCAGCAGAACCAAGAGGCACAATTGCTTCATGACCATTTCCTCCAGCAAATTAAGACGCGCCAATTCTAATCCGAAGGGCGTGCCCTGCTGAAATCGTGCCGCAGGTCTGAAATCGTGCTGCAGTTCTCAGCTTCTTCATCGAGCCGTGAGACACCGGCTTCAAAGCCTCTGCTAGAGTGAAGATTGCCGGCCAGAGTCGATGGTTGCGAGGTCAGGCATCGGACGATCGCACGATGGCACGATTCGATTTCTTTAGAAAGTCCGCGGCGAGTTCCAGGCCGCATAACGGAGAGTCAGTGTTTGCCGCGCTTTCGCCGTTTCGTATTGAGCCGCGCTTTGTAGCCAGGGTCTGGGGATTTACCGATCTGCATCCATGGTTTGACCGCGTCGCCGACCGCGACCCCCTCGGCGAGGTCTGGCTCACCGGCGACGATTGCCTCATCGCCACCGGCCCGCACACCGGCAAAACGCTGGGCCAGCTCTTCGCCGCATCCCCGCAGACCCTGCTCGGCGCGCAGGCCGCCGGCGCCGGCTCTCCCCTGTTGATCAAGGTCATCTTTGCCCGCGAAAAACTCAGCGTGCAGGTCCATCCCGACGACCAGCTCGCGAAAAAATATGGCCAGCCGCGCGGCAAAACCGAGTGCTGGTATGCCCTTGCCGCCGAGCCCGGCGCCGAGGTCGCCGCAGGATTGAAGCCCGGCGTCACACTCGAACAAATAGAAGCCGGAATCCACGACGGCACCCTCGAGAACAGCCTGCAGATTCTTAACATCGCCGCCGGCGACATGGTCTTTGTCGATGCGGGAACCGTACACGCCATCTGGCCCGGCTCCATTCTGCTCGAGACCCAGCAGAACTCCGACATCACCTACCGCATGTTCGACTACGGCCGCCCCCGCGAGCTGCACATTCAAAAATCTCTCGAGGCCACGCGGCTCACCACTCGCGCCGGCAAAGTCGCCCCTCGCGTGCTCGGCGATCGCACCATCCTCATCGACGTCGACTACTTCCGCGTCGAGCGCATTCCCGTTGCCGTGAGCCGCCCCAGCCCCACTCTGCCCGGTGCCGACGAGCCTGGCCCAGGCCTCTCTTATCTGTTTGCCGCCAGCGGCTCGGCGCGCCTCACCAGCCCCGGCTTTGAACAAGTCGACCTGCCCCCGCGCGGCATCGTCGCCGTGCCCGCATCCTCGCCCATCTTTGCCGTGCAGGATCTCGGCGGCCTCGACCTGATTCGCATCTCGCCGCGCTGGCCCGCAAATCGCCCCTGACCCCCGCGTTTTGATGCCCTCCACCACCCCATCCACGTCTAACACCTGCATCTAATGGTCTGGTGCGGCTGCTGTGCCGCATAGCCTTTGTTTGCCGCGAGTTGGTCCTGGCCGTGATGTTGCCGCATGTAGTCCGGCGCCCACGCCGCCCGTGATTCGGCCCGCAATCCTGCCTGTTTCACTTGCAAGCCTCCTGCCTTGCACCTCTTTAGCAGCAGCGGCCTTAACCGCCCCGCGGACCACCGCTCCGGGCAAGGAACAGCCGCGCTCTTTCCACAAGGAGATGGCAATGCGCAGGGAGACTTCCCCCCGGTTCTTCCTCCTGATTTTCAGTATCTTGCTCAGCCTTTCCATTCCGGCCGCGGCCCAGGTGGTTCCCGCCGGAACCGAACAAGTCCTGCCCCTCGGCATCGGCAGCGGATTCTCCAACATGAGTCCAGGCCGAGGCAACGGCTACATGATTGGATACGCCGTGTGGGCCGACTACCGGCCCCAGTTCATCGTCCAGCGCGTGCAGGGCTTGTCCATCGAGGGCCAGGTCCGCTATCTCGGCTTTGACCGCTCCTCCTCCCAGGCAGGCTTGATCGAGCGCACCTTCGGCGGCGGAGCCACCTACACCTGGCGGCATTTCCGCAACTTCCGCCCCTACGGCAAGGCCATGATCGGATACGGCACCATCAACTTTCCACCCACGGTCAGTGTGGTCACTACCCCCGCACCCACCTCCGGCGGCACACCGTTTACTAAAGAGGTGGTCTATGACTACGACAGCCGCGTGATGTATACGCTGGGCGGCGGCATCCAATACCGCATTAAAAACAGCCTCTGGGTGCGGGCCGATTATGAATACCAGATGTGGCCGGGCCTCCTCGGCGGCACGCTCAAGCCCCAGGGAGTGACCATCGGTGTCCAATATGACTTGTGGCCGCCCTGGCGATTCTTCAGCAGGTAGCGTCCCCCCGCTCGCCAGGCAGCGCCAGCCCGCTCGCCATGTAGCGCCGCCCAACCCCAGGTCCATGCCCCCGCCGCCCCCGTCACGATTCAACGGACCTTCATTTTTTAAAACCAAGCTGCTTGGTGCACAATCAATACCGATATGAGTTTTCGATTCGCAGTACCCCACGATCTTCGCGGCGCCGTCGATGCGGCCGCTGCCGACTGGCAATCCAACGACAAAGTTGCCCGCTTCTGGAAGAAGGACCCCACCCTCTGGACCAACGACGACGAAGCCAAATGGATGGGCTGGATCGATATTGTCGAGCGTGAGCAAAAAGACCTGCCCGCCTTCGCCAGCCTCGCCGACGATGTAAAGTCGGGCGGATTCAAGTCGGCGCTGCTGCTCGGCATGGGCGGCTCCAGCCTCTGCCCCGAGGTGCTCGCCCTCACCTTCGGCCAGCAAAAAGGCTTTCCCGCGCTGCACATCGTCGACTCCACCGACCCCGCCTACGTCAAGGCTGCGCGCGACAAGGTCAACCCCGCCGAGACCCTGGCCGTCGTCGCCAGCAAGTCCGGTTCGACGCTTGAGCCCAACATCCTCAAGCAATACTTCTTTGCCGAAATCGAGAAGGCCATTGGCGCCGGCAACGCCGGCAGCCACTTCATCGCCATCACCGATCCCGGCTCCAAGATGGAGCAGGTCGCCAAGGCCGACAAGTTCCGCCACATCTTCTATGGCGATCCCGCGATTGGCGGCCGCTACTCCGCGCTGTCCAACTTCGGCGTCGTCGCCGCCACCGTAGCCGGCCTCGACATCCCCAAAATGCTTGCCGAAGCGGCCAAGGCCGTCGCCGTGGCCAAAAAGCCGGTCGACGAAAATCCCGGCGTGCAACTCGGCCTGCTGCTGGGCACCGCCCACAACGCCGGTCGCAACAAGATCACCATCTTCGCTTCGCCTGAGATTCACGACCTCGGCGCATGGCTCGAGCAGCTTATCGCGGAGTCGACAGGCAAGCAAGGCAAGGGCATCACTCCCGTCGATCGCGAAGCCATCGGCGCGCCCGACGTCTACGGCAACGATCGCGTCTTCGCCTACGTGCGCCTCAAGCACACCAAAGACGCGAGCCAGGACGCCAAAGTCGCCGCCCTCGAAAAGGCTGGCCACCCCGTCGTGCATTTCGAGATCGACGACCTCTACGAAATCTTTGGCCAGTTCTTTACGTGGGAGATCGCGACCGCCGTCGCCGGTTCCATCATGGGCATCAATCCCTTCAACCAGCCCGACGTCGAGGCGGCCAAGATCGAGACCCGCGCGCTGACCTCTGAATACGAGAAAACCGGCAAGCTGCCCGAAACCACCGCGATCCTCGAGGACCGGGGAATCAAGTTCTATGCCGACGACGGCTACGCGGCCACGGTGCTCAAAGAGGCCGCTCAAGACGAGACACTCGTCGCATTTCTGCGCGCCCACTTCGACCAGATTCACGAGGGCGACTACTTCGCCGCGCTGGCCTTCATCGCGATGTTCCCAGGGCATGAGGCCGAGATCCAAAAGTTTCGTCACGCCGTGCGCGACAACAAAAAAGTCGCCACCTGCCTCGGCTTCGGCCCTCGCTTCCTCCACTCCACTGGGCAGGACTACAAGGGCGGACCCAACACCGGCGTGTTTTTGCAGATCACCGCGGACCATGCCATCGACGTCGCCATTCCCGATGCGAAATACAGCTTCGGCACCGTGATCGCGGCGCAGGCTGCCGGCGACCTCGCCGTCCTCGTCTCCCGCGGACGCCGCGCCGTGCGCGTGCACCTGGGCAAAGACGTCTCCGCGGGACTCAAAACCCTCGCCGCCGCCGTCGAAGAAGCGCTGAGTTAGGACCACACAGATTCGGCCGCGCTCAGGGATGGCGCTCGCGAATCACACAGTGTGCTCCAGGTCCCGCCGGGTGCCCCATTCATGCGCGACATCATCGCCCATGATCGGGGCCTGAGTTCGCGCTTCCGTCCAAATTGGACGGATGAAGCAGAGGCGGGCCTTCAGCCCCTGAAGGAAGGCGACTTCTCGCGGAAGCCTTGATGCCTTCTCTGGAGGGTACGGGCTTGTCGGGGCCCCCGGCGGCAGCTCTTCGTCGCTGGGGTGACTTTAGCCCGTACATCACCGTTCCCCTGACAACGGCGGGGCTTCAGCCCCGGGCATTCCGCCTCAAATCTTCCGCCTGCGCGTTTGAGCTAATAGCTAAAAGCTAAGAGCTGAAAGCTCGGCTCTCAAATTCTTGTCAATAGGCAATTGGAAAAATAATTTGCAACTCGTTCATTCCATTACGAATTTTCCTTGCTCGATTTTGCGTATTAATTATCTCGATTAGCGCACAATAGAGAAGTAGCTAAAAACAAGGGCATGGGAGCCAAATCCCATGCCCTTTTGCTTTTCAGGAGCGGACAAAATGCAGGGAACGCCCACATCACGGCTCGCCGCCTTACCGGTTGGGGAATCAAACATCGACCGAGAACTCAACTCTGATCCGATCTTCCCCGTGTTTGCTTCAAAACAGGTGCAAATCGTGTCTTCTCCAAACCTTCGCCAAAATCCGCCTGTTTCCGAAGCTTTTGCTCATCCCAAACAGGTTATCGGCGATGCATGTGCACACCCCTCCCCTACCCCCTTCGCTCCCTCTTCGCCCCATTCGCACCGGTTTCAGGGCAGTTCCCCAGTGCGCAAAGCGCGTCTGCCGCAGCGCAGTTCCCGCGAAGCGGAGTTGGCCCCACCGCAGGTGCCCGCTGACCGCCGCGAACTGCTGACAAGTTTTAAGGCGCGCAGCGCGTCTGCCGCACCGCAGGCGCCCTCTAGCTCCGCTAACACCGCTAACTCCGCTAGCTCCGCTT